>Ga0123519_10000956_pt1 | contig 50318 bp, 36 predicted proteins | sample YelNatPaOPRAMG02_FD_87396 | JGI IMG/M metagenome (GOLD analysis project Ga0123519, IMG submission 87396) | Hot spring microbial communities from Yellowstone National Park - Yellowstone National Park OP-RAMG-02 (version 2) | ecosystem: Environmental > Aquatic > Thermal springs > Hot (42-90C) ...
CGGTAATCTTTATTTTGTTGATAAGGTCTTCATCCCGTCCCAGCACCCCGACAAAATTCATCACCTCCCCAAGCCCGCGGACCCATTTTTCCTTTAAGAACGGATACAGGTCAAAGGCGGTCAGATGGGCTCCGGCAGTTTCCAGTTTGGTCGCCGGCACACAGGATGGCAACATAAAGAAGACATTCAGCGGCTGATTTTTTGACGACTCCAGCATATATTTTATCCCATCAATCCCCAAAACATTGGCAATCTCATGGGCATCAGTAATAACTGAGGTAACCCCTTTCGGGGTAACCGCCCGGGCAAATTCCGAAACCGAAACCATTGAAGACTCAATATGGACATGGCCATCAATAAAGCCTGGAACAACATATTTTCCGGAAAGATTGATAACTTTTTTTGCCGGATAATTACCAAAACCGACCACATAGCCCCGAGAAATAGCAATATTTTGTCTCTCAATCTGGCCGCTGAAAACATTTACCAGCCGGCAGTTTTTCAGTAAAAGGTCAACCTTTTTTTCACCTTTAGCGGCGGAAATAATTTCCCGAAAATCAAATTCCATAACTTACCTCAACTGACCTCTGACCTATCTTTTAGACAGATTTCGGACAAAATTTTTTATCGCCCGGACCTGCGATCGGGCATCCAGCCCGGCCTGCTTGAGAACTTCACTACCCGGACCACTGCCCAGGAAAATTCCTTTCTTAAACGGATGTAAGGAAAACTCCCGACCTTTTTCTGACAGGAGATACTCAAACATTGTATCCAGCGTAAATCCAGTTATTGCCATCGCATTTTCTTTCAGTTCAGTGGGCAAAATTTTTTCCTGCTGCCTTTTTGGTAGATAAGAAAACAACTCCGAACTGGAAATATAGAGGATATTGACATCAACCTTTTCTTTATCCAGGGCTTTTACCACGGCGGGCATTTCAATGCCAACCTCCGCTCCCTGATATAATACCGTTGCCTTCGCCCGTTTTGCCCGACGGATATAATAGATACCCCGGACCGTCTCCCAAACATCCGGAAAGCCGATTTTTTTTCGGTCAACAACCACCTCGGCCGGACGAGTAACATAGGGAACGATTAGGGCCGGATTAAGTCGCAAACTTGTTACCAGCAATGGCCAGATTTCATTGGCATCCCAGGGAGTTAAGGTAATTACTTTCCATTTCAGTTTATTAAAACTTTTCCACAGGGACAGGGTCTGGGGACAGGCATGGGTCGGCCCGTCCTCGCCGGTCTTCAGTCCGGCGTGGGCATTGATTAAAATTACCGGAGCCATATTCTGACCATGTTTAGCCTGAAAGGCGATTGCATACAACCGGGCCGCCGTGAATCCCATCGGGCTCATAAAAGTCGCATAAGAACTACCCACCCCCAGATAATGCCCGGTTGCCGAAATTCCGGTAATTAAACTGGCTCCGCCATCTTCCGTAATCCCGGTGGGAATAATTTTGGCATAGGGATTTTCCGACGAACGAAAGCCCTTTTTCTGAAAGTCATCACACATCAGATTCAGCGAGGTTGAACCAACCAGATCGGCAGCAAATCCATACAGTCCACCACCAGAAATTTTGTTAAAGTAATGCAGGGTTTTTCCTAACGCTTCCCGCAAGGTTACTGATGATCCTGCCGGATTGTTGACCTCGGCCGGCGGATTTTTTTCATCCAGTTGCGATGATTTCCGGAACAAAATAGTGATATCGGCATGGCCTTTTTTGGGCTGGCGACTCTCTCGGTTCAGGTTATCCCGGCTCAGCATCAATTGATTAAATCCAAAATCCAGCAATTTCTCGTCGGACCGGAGGGCCTCTTCTATAACCAGAAGATTTTTGTAAAAATATTCTTCCCTTATCTCGGGGGTTATTTCTTTCGGCAGATGGATTAGCCGGACATTAAAAGTGGATTCAAAAATCTGCTGGGCCCGAAAGTATTCTTCTGAGTCAGTCTTATAGCCGGCCCCGTGGGATTTTCGGCCTTCCCAGTAGCCCTCGCCTTTTATTGTCTGATAAACCAGCATGGTCGGATTTTTTTTACTGGCGATAAATTTTTCCCAGGCATAGTCCTGAGAAATTTTAATCTGATTGTTGTCCCGACCATTTTCTACAAAAATTACATTATGGCCGTGAAGCAATCCCAGTTCATACGGTGTCCAGTTAGTATATTGTCCAGGACGGGTTCCGTCGGAACAGACCCGGTCAGCATCAATGCTGGCATTATTCCAGTCAACATGAATAAGCAAATTCCATAAATTCAAAGCCCAGAAATGGGCCAGATTTTCGTGCACCCGACCCGGGGTCATTCCGCCCTCCCCTTCTATGATATTAATAACCGGCGGATTATCATAGTATTCATTTTTGGCAAAAGCATAGCCGCCCAATGCTCCAAAACCAACCCCGGAGGCCCCGGTGGCTAAAACCACTCCCGGAGTTTCCGGCGTGGGATGGCCATCCAGTCGCTGGGAACGAAATTTTTTTAGCAATGGTAAAATCGTTGCCGGATTTTTCCGGAAGCCCAGTAAATCTTGGAGACGGATTTTCCGCTCAATCCGGTCATAGAGGTTTTTATCTCTCAACTTGACCACGGCAAAAATCAGACCGAGAAACGAATACAAACCCAGGGCTTTATGACCGGCGGCCATTCCGATAACATCAGCATCGGCCCGGTCCAATTTGCTGATATCAATTTTCATATTTTTGTTAAACAGAAGGTTAAGTAAAATTCTTCCAGCCGAGATTGAACCGCCCGGATGTCCGGACTGAACAAAATTAAACAGCATAATTACCAGCGCCCGGTAAGCAATAAACATTCTTTCTAAAATTTGATTTTCTTCTTCCGAATAACCCCCGGAATTTTTAAGCAGGTCGGATGACTTTAGTAATTTGCTCTCAGACATTCTTACTCCTTTCTTCGGAACTATTCTGGTAATGATGAGTCATCTATATAGAGAGCATATTATTTTAGATAATTTAATCTTTTTTGTCAAGAGCAGCATTGACGATTTAATTTTTTTTTGGTAAGATATGTCCTCAGGCCCCCATAGCTCAGCTGGATAGAGCGGCTGGCTTCGAACCAGTAGGCCACAGGTTCAAATCCTGTTGGGGGCGAATAAATTATGAAATCAAATCTTCTGATTATTGCCGCCGTATTTTTTTTATTAAATACAACCGGTTGTTCCGACGACAATAAACCGTCTGGATCACCAATTATTTCAGAAACAATCCCGGAACCGAAACACTGCCAGCGACCAGCATCCGTCCGGGGAATTCATCTGACCGCCTGGACAGCTGGGGCGGCCAATACCCGTCGCTATTTTGACCAGATATTTCAGAAAACGGAAATCAACACGGCGGTTATTGATATTAAGGAATACGAAGGTGAGGTTTATATCCCGGCGGAAGTTGCCTTAAAAGCCAATACCTATGTCCGGGCCATTCCCGATATAGAAAAATATCTCGCCCACCTGAAAAAATTAAATATCTATCCGATTGCTCGCCTGGTGGTTTTCAAAGACAACAAACTGGTCCGCCAGCGACCAGAACTGGCAGTAAAAACACCTTCGGGCAATATCTGGAAAGACCATAAAGGAAATGCCTGGGCTGACCCGTATAATGAAGAGGTCTGGAAATACAATGTCGCCATTGCCAGTAAAGCCGCGGAACTGGGATTTGCCGAAATTCAATTTGACTATATCCGTTTTCCTTCGGATGGAGATACTCGCCTCTGCCGTTACAGCCAGAATCACAGTTCAGCCAGCGCCCGGGCGGCCCTGGCTGGATTCTTAAAATATGCTTATCAGCAACTCAAACCATCGGGAGTAGATATCTCCGTTGATATTTTTGGTTTAACTACTTCGGTCAGCCACGACATGGGAATCGGTCAGTCCCTGAAAGAACTGGTGGAGTTGGCCGATTTCGTCTCGCCGATGCTTTATCCTTCCCACTATGCTCCGGGAGAATATGGGCTAAAATTGCCGGAGAGCAAACCATACGAAACTGTTTCCAATAGTTTGAAATATGCCCGACAAAAAATTTCCCCAGCGGACTGGAAAAAGATGCGGCCTTATTTACAGGACTTTTCCCTGAAAATTCCCTACCGGACAAAAGAGGTTCAGGACCAGATTCGCGCCTGTTATGAATGGCACATAGACAGCTGGCTTTTATGGAACCCCCGCTGTGTCTATACAATCGAAGCAATCAAAGATACCAGAAAACTTTTGCCCCAGAAAACAACTCTTGCGCCGCCCACAACCACCCAGTTAGAAAATCCCGCCACCAATCACTATTCTATTGAGAAAAACTGTTGCGATACTATCATTCCGTAAATCAAAAAATTTTTATTGTATGTTTCAAATTAGCTGGACATCTCCCTGAATACCAATCTGATTATCCACTACTATAACTGCTCCCCGAACCCCTTTAATGTTTAAGGCAAACTTTAAAGCCGGAGCGATATCGTCAGCACTTCTAACCCGATTGGCGGTGGCGGTAGCTACGGCGTCGGCCAGGGCCCCACTTTCAGCAATAATAGTAACCGCATCAGCATTACCAAAACTTAAACTGTGACCAAGTTTACCACTGGAGGTAGCAATTCCCCCGGGAGTTTGTTCCGGCCGGAACAGGAGATTGACCTGATTGTCTTTTCCGGGATAGATTTTTAGCCGCCGCTCGCGGCGGATTTTCAGAAAAATATCTCCGCCATTTTCCACCATAACTTCCGACGAAAAATTTAACAGATGTCTGCCAACAATTTCGGCAATTGCTCCGGCCACCGCCGCCATTGGACCAACTCCGGCCAGTTGAGCGGCCCGGGCCATCTGCTCTATAACCGGAGCCAGCGGCGGAAAAACTTCCACCGGGGTTAAGGAATGAAAAAATTCCGGATGAGATAAAATATATTGCTGTAATGATTGACGAACTGAAGTAAGAACCGCGAACGCCTCATCAGTTAAATCCCGCTCGGCCAGAATATACAAATCCGACTCACCAATTACCACTGGAAAACCAACCAGACCCTCCGGCTGCAGAAACCGCCGGTAAAAACGCTCAGAGTATTGTGGGGATTTCATCAGACAGTAGTGGTGATAATTCGGAGCGGACAGGCCCGGACACACTGACCACAGAGAATACATTTCTGGCGGTCAAATACCAGATGAAAATTATCATCCAGAAACAGCGCGCCCGGCCGACAAACCCCGGTGCAACTTCCACAGTGAATACACTCACTCATCCTGATTTTTATATCCCGGACGAGTGGTTCAATATTGATCTTCTGACTTTGTAAATATTCTATTGCCCTTTTGATATCGGCGGGAAGTCCGTCTAACTCCAGCAGCATCATGCCTTCTTCGTTTTCCCGAATCTGCGCCCGCAGAATATTTATCACCAGATTAAATTTTTTTACCAGTTGATAAATAATCGGCTGCTCTACCAGCTGGGCAGGAAAATTTAAAACCACTCTTTTTCTGACCATATTGTAAATTGTATCAAATTAGGAGGAAATAGTAAAACTCTCGCCATGGCCGGGATATACCATCAGCGGTGGACGGAGAATTTTTTTCAATTTAATCAATGATCTTTCCATCTCTTGCGGCGAACCTCCGGGAAAATCGGTCCGGCCAGTTGCTCCGCCAGCAAACAGGGTATCCCCGGTAAAAATAAAATTTTCCCCCAGCAGACAGATACTTCCCGGGGTATGTCCGGGGGTATGAATGACCTTCAACCTAATCCGGCCCGCCCCAATCTCCTCACCTTCTTTCAGGTAACGGTCAACAACTACTGAAAGATATTCTTTTTCATTCTGGTGAATTAAAATTTTCGCCCCGGTTAACTTTTTTAGCTCGGTGGCGGCCGTAGAATGGTCAAAATGATAATGGGTGAGAATAATATAATCGGTTTTTTTTGACTGAAGTTCGCGAAAAATCCTTCCGGCCTCATCGCCGGGGTCAATCACTATCGCCCGGTCTTTATCCGCCAGAATATAACAATTGGTAAAAAGACTACCGACGGTGAGTTGCTTAATATCCATTATCCCAGTTCCAGATACCGGGCCAGTTCAATTCCCTCAATTTCGGTAAGTTGCTGTAAAATGCGGTTGCCAACCCGACTGTCAACGCTTATCAGAGTTATTGCCTGACCACCGGGTTTATCCCGTCCCAGTTCCAGCCCGGCGATATTGATATTATTCTGGCCAAGTAAAGTTCCAATCTTTCCGAGAATTCCCGGTTTATCAGTATTGACCAGATAAAGTATCCCGCCCCGCGGTTGAAGGTCAATTTTGCGGCCCTGAATTTCCACCAGTCGCAGGTCCTGATTAGCAAAAACTGTTCCGGCAATTGTCATCACGCTATCGGCTGATTTTACTTTCATCCGGATAAAATTAGTATAGTCCCTGGCTTCGCCGAGTCGGGTTTCCTGAAATTTTATCGCCCGTTCCCGGGCAATTGCCTGGGCATTGACTAAATTTATCGGAATATCCAGAACCGTTTTCAGTAACCCGACCAGCCCGCCGGAAACCAGAATGGAGGTGTGGTAATCGCAGACCTTACCGGAAAATTCCATCTCCAGCTCGCCAATCCCGCCGGCGATTACCTGCGAGACAAACAGACCCATCTTCTCACTTAACTGAATATACGGCAACATTTCTGAATAAGTCGCCAAATCCAGCGCCGGCATATTGACCGCATTGCGAATAATTCCCCGGGTGAAATAATCTATCAGCATCTCAGCCATTTCCCGGGCAATTTTTATCTGAGCCTCCGCAGTAGAAGCCGCCAGATGGGGAGTAACAATTACCTTTTCATTATCAATCAGAGAAAAGTCCTCGGGCGGCTCCTGGGCAAAAACATCCAGCGCCACTCCTTTAATTTTTCCCGACTCCAGGGCGGATAAAACATCCGGCTCATTGATCAACGGACCGCGGGCACAGTTAATCAATATCACCCCGTCTTTCATCCGGCTGATGGTATCTTTGTTGATGAGATTTTTCGTCTCTTCATTGAGCGGCGTGTGCAAAGTAATTACATCCGAGTTGCCGAGTAATTCGTCCAGCCCGACAATTTTTATTTCGGAGTCGCCCAGACTATCCCGCACCAGATAAGGATCATAAGCCAGCACCCGCATCTCAAAAGACCGGAGCCGCCGGGCCACTTCCCGGCCAATTTTTCCCAGACCAATAATCCCTAAGGTTTTTCCCGCCAGTTCAGTGCCAATCAGTTTTTTTCGGTCCCACTGGTGATTTTTCAGGGAGTTATTCCCTGAACAGATATTGCGGGCCAGGGCCAGAAGCAATCCAATCGTATGCTCAGCCGCCGAAATAGTATTTCCCGAAGGCACATTGGTCACCACAATCCCCCGACGGGTTGCCTCACCAACATCAATATTATCCACCCCGGTTCCGGCCCGACCGATAAATTTTAATTTCGGAGCCGCGGCCATAATCTCCGGAGTAACTTTTATTTCCGAACGAACCAGCAGGGCATCGCAGTCAGCAATTTCTTTTTTAATCACCTCAGGTGATAAGCCGGTTGCCACCGATAAAGAAAAATCTTTGTTGGCCCGTAATCGTTCCAGCCCCTCCTGACTTTTGTAAGTCATCAATATTTTATACATTGTTTATTGTCTCGCTAAAACGACTCAAGGAAATTCCCGGCGAAACTTTATAACCGGAATTATTCAGGACTTTTTCCAGCGCCCCCAGCCCGGCCAGAATATCTGAGGGGCTAATATAGCCGGTATGCGCCAGCCGGATAATTTTTCCCTTTAATTTTCCCTGACCACCGGCGATAGATATTCCATATTCCTGGCGCAGGGTTTTCACCAGTTTTCCTCCGTCAATATTTTCCGGCAAATACGCCGCGGTAACTATATTCGCCGGTCTTTCGGCAACCAATTTTAATCCCAGAGACAACAGCGCCTGCCGGACTGCCCGGGCCATCTTTTCACAATCCCGCCAGATATTGCCCAGACCTTTTTCCTTTATCATTGCCAGCGCCCGGTCCAATCCGACAAAAAGGGAAACCGCCGGAGTAAACGGGGTTTCTTTTGTGCCAACCGATTTCCGCATTAACCGAAAATCAAAATAAAATCTGGGCAGGGTGGCCGTCTCCAGTAAGTTAATTGCTTTCGGGCTGAGAGAAACAAAAGCCAGACCCGGTGGCAACATCAGACCTTTTTGCGAACCGCTGACCGCCACATCCACCTTCCACTCATCAGTTAATAATTTGTCTCCGGCCAGACCAGAAATCGCATCAACCACCAGTATCGCCTCGCTCCGGGCGACCACCTGACCAATCGTTTCAATATCATTAACCACCCCGGTGGAGGTTTCGGTAAGGGTTGTATAAACGGCTTTTATTTCGGGATTTTCCTTTAACCTTTTTTCTATTTCGGCCGGGTCAACCGCCTGACCCCACCCAAAGGATATTTCTATCGGGTTGATTCCATAGGCTCGCAGAATTTTCGTCCATCTTTCGCCAAAATTTCCACAACTGGCAACTATCACTTTATCATCCGGACGCGAAAAATTTACCACCGAGGCTTCCATCGCTCCGGTGCCAGAAGCCGCCACCACCAGAACCTCATTGCTCGTCTGGTAAACATACTTCAGCCCGTCCAGACATCGGGAAAAAATTTCGCCAAACTCTTCGGTCCGGTGGTGTAAAATCGGCGCCGCCATCGCCAGTAAAACTTCTTCCGGAACCGGGGTCGGTCCCGGGGTGAGCAAAATTTTTTTCATCCTTTTCTACCTTTCCAGAGCAATTTTTAGAACTTCCTCAATAGTTCTGACACTAATCAGTTTTACTTTCTTTTTGATATAGTCGGGAATATCTTCCAGGTCCTTTTCATTCCCCCGGGGATACAGGACGGTCTTTATCCCCTCCCGATAGGCGGCAATCAGTTTTTCCTTAAAGCCACCTATCGGCAAAATCCGACCCCTTAAAGTTATCTCGCCGGTCATTGCCAGGTCCTTTTTCACCGGCCGGTTTTTGAGAAGAGAAGCCAGCGCCGTAGCAATGGTAATTCCCGCTGATGGGCCATCTTTGGGAATGGCTCCCTCCGGAACATGAATGTGAATATCATTGCGGTAAAATTTTTTACCGGCGGCTCCATTTTTCGGAAATAATCCCCGGACATAACTTAAAGCCGCCTGCGCCGATTCCTTCATTACTTCACCCAATTTCCCGGTAAGGATAAGCGCGCCCTTTCCCGGCATCATTGCTGCTTCCACGGTCAACACCTCTCCACCGGTCTCGGTCCAGGCCAGGCCAGTAGCCACCCCCACCCCATTCGGCGAAATTTTCTCTCTGGCATATGGCGCAACCCTTAAAAACTTCTCCACCGTTTTCGCATCTATTTTTAGAACTTTACTTATCTTTCCGGCAGCATACTCCCGGGCAATTTTCCGACAGATACTGGCGATCTCCCGCTCCAGATTTCTCACCCCGGCTTCCTGAGTATATTCCCGGATTATCTTTTCCAGTCCCTCTTCACTAAACTCAATCTTCAGATCACTGAGCCCATGTTCTTTGAGTTGTTTGGGAATTAAAAACCTCCGGGCAATTTCCAGTTTTTCTTCTATCGTATAGCCGGCAAAACTAATGATTTCCAGCCGGTCAACCAGCGACGGCGGGATGGAATATAAAGTATTGGCAGTGGTGATAAACATCACCCGGGATAAATCAAAGTCAACCTCCAGATAGTGGTCACTAAAGGCGTGATTTTGCTCCGGGTCTAAAACCTCCAGCAAGGCGGCCGCCGGATCCCCCCGCCAGTCCGTACCCATTTTGTCAATCTCATCCAGTATGAATACTGGATTATTGGATTTGGCTTTGCGGATTGACTGGATAATCCGACCGGGAAGTGAGCCGATATAGGTCCGGCGATGTCCCCGAATTTCCGCCTCATCGCGCACCCCGCCAAGTGAGACCCGAACAAAATTTCTTCCCAGGGCCCGGGCGATTGACTTGGCCAGTGAGGTCTTGCCGACACCCGGTGGACCGACAAAACACAAAATCGGTCCTTTGATTTTTTTCACCATTTTCAGGACCGCCAGATATTCCAGCACCCGCTCTTTGGGCTTTTCCAGGCCATAATGATCTTCATTCAATATCTTTTCCGCCCGTTTAATATCCAGATTATCTTCGGTGCTTACCGCCCAGGGCAGATTGATTAACCAGTCCAGATAAGTCCGGCTGACCGTCGCTTCCGGAGAAAAAGGAGTCATCTTTTCCAGACGGGCCAGTTCTTTCAGTGCGGCATCCTGAGCTTCCCTGGACATTTTTGCGGCTTTTATTTTGGCGCGAAGTTCATCAATCTCCCGGGCATAGTCATCTTTCTGACGCAACTCTTTCTGAATCGCCTTCATCTGCTCGGTAAGATAATATTCTTTCTGGGTTTTTTCTATCTGGTTTCTCACCCGGTTCTGGATGCGTCGCTCAATATTTAAAATTTCTATTTCGGAATTGAGAATCTGAATCATTTTTTCCAGACGGGCCAGGGCCGGGCCAATCTCCAGCAGGGCCTGACGTTCGGTTATCTTAATTCCGATATGACTGGCCACTGTATCTACCAGCCGATGGGGATTGGTAATATTACTGATGGCCGTGACAATATCCAGAGAAATATTCCGCTGGCTGAGCCGGGCATACTGCTCAAATAAAGATACCACCCGACGCATCATTGCTTCCAGTTGCGGGGTGCTTTCTTCGGTCTCCTCCATCGGCTCCAGAGTTACTTCAATATGATTTTCAATCACGGTAAACTGCGACCAGCGGGCCCGATTTAATCCTTCAATCAGCACTTTCAAAGTTCCATCAGCCATCTTCAATAATTGCAGAACTTCGGCCAGAGTGCCGACCGGATAAATATCCTTTTCCTGCGGGTCATCAACATTGGGCTGTTTCTGGGTCACCAGAAAGATCTTGCGGTTGGTGGCCATCGCCACTTCCAGTGCCCGGACCGATTTGGCCCGGCCAACCGCCAGGGGAATTACCATCGCCGGAAAAATCACTACATCCCGCACCGGCAGCAGCGGATATTTCTGGCCGGCAATCACTAAATTTTTGTTATTGTTCTGTTCCATCAAGCGCTTTGCTCCTTCTTTTCAAAAATATACTGCGGGGGACAAATCCCGGAAACAACTTTCTCATCAATCAGACAGGTGCGCAATCCCCGGCGACTGAGTTCCGGCAACTCATACATCGTCTCCAGCAAAATATTTTCCATAATCGCCCGCAATCCCCGGGCGCCACTGCCGCGCTGTAAGGACTGGCGGGCAATGAGGGCCAGGGCCCCGGAACTGAATTGCAACTGGACACCTTCCAATTCAAACATTTTTTGATATTGTTTTACCAGAGCATTGCGCGGCTCGGTTAAAATTTTTATCAGGTCGTTTTCTTTTAGTTCCTCCACGGTAGCCACCACCGGCAAACGACCAACAAACTCGGGAATCATTCCGTATTTTATCAGGTCCTCCGGTTGTAATTCTTTCCAGAGGTTGTCTTTGCTGAGTTTGGTAAGCGGACTGCGAAAACCAACTGCCCGGGTCTGGACCCGGGAGGCAATAATCTCTTCCAGTCCACTGAACGCCCCGCCACAGATGAACAAAATATCCGAAGTATCCACCGGAATATATTCCTGCTGCGGATGTTTGCGACCACCCTGCGGCGGCACATTGGCAACCGTTCCCTCAATAATTTTTAACAACGCCTGCTGGACCCCTTCACCGGAAACATCCCGGGTAATCGACGGACTTTCGGATTTCCGGGCGATTTTATCTATCTCATCAATATAGACAATTCCTTTCTCGGCTAATTCTATATTAAAGGAAGCATTCTGTAAAAGCCGTAAAATAACATTTTCCACATCCTCACCAACATAGCCGGCCTCGGTGAGAGTAGTTGCATCGGCAATGGCAAAAGGGACCTGTAACAGCCGGGCCAGGGTCTGGGCCAGCAGGGTTTTGCCGGTGCCGGTTGGACCAATTAAGAGGATATTGGACTTCTGAATTTCCACCTCATCCGGCCGGCGTAAAGAATAGTTGATACGCCGATAGTGATTATAGACCGCAACCGCCAGAATTCTTTTCGCCCGCTCCTGACCGATAATATACTGGTCCAGAAAATTTTTAATCTCTTTTGGCTTCGGCAGATTTTTAAACGATGAGCGACGTTTTTCCTGCTGTTCGATTTCGGCCAGCAAACTGGCGGAGGTGCGGATACAATCCTCACAGATGTACTTTCCGGAGTTGCCGATTAGATGCCGGCCATCTAAACTGGTCCGGCCACAAAATAAACAACGCCACACTTCAGTCATAATTTTTTCCGACTATCAATTACCTCATCAACTATTCCATAATTTCTGGCTTCTTCCGCCGACATATAGAAATTCCTCTCGGTATCCCGACGGATTTTGTCCGGATGTTGTCCGGTATGTTTGGCGAGAATTTCAATCAGCCGTTCTTTGGTATTAATCAGTTCTTTGGTTTCAATATCAATATCGGTAACCGCTCCGGAAAGTCCTTCACCTAAAAGAAGCGGCTGATGAATCATAATCCGGGAATGGGGCAGGGCAAATCTTTTTCCCCTGGCACCGGCGGCCAGTAAAAGTGCACCAAAACTCATCGCCATCCCGATACAAATTGTGGTAATCGGACAGCGGATATATTGCATGGTATCATAGACCGCCAAACCCGCCGTCACCATTCCGCCGGGCGAGTTGATATAAAGATTGATGTCTTTGTCCGGATTTTCGGCTTCCAGATAAAGCATCTGGGCAATCAAAAGATTGGCCGAGTCAGTGGTAACCGCCCCGCCATAGCCACCGACAAAAATAATCCGATCACGCAAAAGTCGGGAATAGATATCATAACCTACGGCTGCTCCCTGATTCCATCTTTCAATAATCGTCGGAATTACCGTCATAATTTCACCTCTCACTATCATCCGGAGGGGGAGGGATTTGAACCCCCGGTGATCTGACGACCACACTGGTTTTCAAGACCAGCACCATCAACCACTCGGTCACCCCTCCAGTTAGTTATCTGTTTTTATTATATCAAAACCGGTGTACTTTCGTAAGACATCGGGAATAGCCACTGAGCCATCGGCCTGCTGATAGTTTTCCAGAATCGCCGCAAAAGTTCGGCCAACCGCCAGGCCGGAACCGTTTAAAGTGTGGGCTAATTCCTTTTTCCCGTTTTTTTCTACTTTGATATTCAGCCGGCGCGCCTGAAAGTCCTTAAAATTAGAACAGGACGAAACCTCCCGCCAGCGTTTTTCGCCCGGCATCCAGACCTCCAGGTCATAGGTCTTGGCGGCGGCAAATCCGGTATCGCCACTGCACAACAGCACCACCCGATAAGTAAGACCTAACTCGCGCAAAATTCTCTCCGCATCGTCCAGCAATTTTTCCAGTTCCTGATTGGAATTTTCGGCTGAACTTATTTTGACCAGTTCAATCTTATTAAACTGATGGTTGCGGATAAGCCCGCGCGTATCCTGGCCATAGGAGCCGGCTTCCCGTCGGAAACAGGCGGAATAAGCCACTAACTTTTGCGGTAAGTCTTTCCGCGGTATTACCCGGTCCCGAAAAATATTGGTTACCGAAACCTCGGCGGTTGGAATTAAATACAAATCGTCATCAGCACAGCGAAAAACCTCGGCAGTAAATTTTGGTAATTGTCCGGTTCCCTGAATAGCGTCCCTTTTGACCAGATAGGGAGTGAAAACTTCGCGGTAGCCATTTTTTATATGGACATCCAGCATAAAGGTTATCAGGGCCCGTTCCAGAGCCGCGCCCTTTCCCTGTAAAAGAGCAAAACGGGTTCCGGACATTTTTGCCGCTGCCGCAAAATCCAGAATATCTAAATTTTCACCAATCTCCCAGTGCGGTTTGGGGACAAAGGAAAACTCGCCAATCCTGCCTTCCTGCCGGACCACCTGATTATCCTGACTATTTTTGCCCTCGGGGACACTGTCATCAAGAAGATTGGGGACATTCAGCAACAGGGTTTCCAGTTGTTGTTCAATAGTTACAATTTCCGGTTCCCGACTGCGCAATTTTTCCTTGATAGCGTTTACTTCCTGGAGAAGGTCCGGAGCAATTCTGGCCGACGGATTTTCTATTCGCAATCTTTCCACTTCTTCCGAGCGCTGATTGCGCAATTTCCGCAGTTCCTCTATTTCTTTAAGGACCTGCAGCCGCTGCGAGTCCAGCCGGATAATGTTTTCCAGCAAAGCAATATTTTCTCCGCGTTTCAGCAGACAATCCTTTACTATCCCGGGATTTTCCCGAATCAGTTTTATATCTAACATTTTAGTTCCCGACGATTATTGCCTTATCCACTAAAAATTTTATCACTTTATCTTCCAGCAGATGACTGGCAATTTCCTCTTTATGTTTAAGAAAATAATCTTCGGCTGCTTCTTTTTTATCATTATTTCTGTTTATAATTTGTTCCCTTTCCTTTTCCAGATCCTCTTCGCTTACCCGGATATTTTCCTGATCGGCAATAGCCACCAGACAGTAATAGAGAGCAACCCGGCGCCGGGCTTCTTCGGCAATCTTTTCTTCCATCTTCTCTTTTTCCTTCTGGATGTCTGGCTGGCTTATTCCCTGTTGCTGGAGATATTTTTCGGTCTGTTTTCGCAATATCTCCTGTTCTTCGGCGACCACCGACGGGGGCAATGGTAATTTATTCTCGCGCAAAATTTCGTCAAATATCTGTTGCTGGATATAATGTTTATTCTCATGTTCTTTCTGATACTGGAGAAATTCCTTTACCTTCTGGCGCATCTCAGCCAGGGAACTGAACCCGCATTCTTTCGCCAGTTCATCATCCTGCTCCGGTATTCGTTTTTCTTTTATATCCAGCACCTCCACAGTCAAATCAGCGGTTTTTCCGGCCAGTTCTTTCTGGGGATATTCCCCGGGAAAAGTAATTGGAATAACCTTTTTTTCATTACGCCGCATTCCGATAAGTCCGGCGCTTAAGCCAGCGATATTTTCCGGATTGTCCACCATAATCAATTGATTGCGGGCAGTAAAATTGTCCAGCCGCTGACCGGCAATTGCCATTTCATAATTGAGCAAAACAAAATGCTGCTTTTCGACTCTTTCCCGCAAACTGGGGACTATCCGCGCCGAACGCTCCTGCCAGTTTTTCATCTCTTGCGCCAATTCTTTCTCGCTGACCTCGGTTGGTCTGGTTTTTACTTTAATTCCCTTGTAGGCTTTAACCGTAACCGATGGATGTCTTTCCACCTCTATCCGAAAACTCATCGGCTGTTCAAACTCAAATTTTATTTCTTTGACCCGGGGAGTTGCCGCCAAACTTATTTTTTTCTCGGTAATAAAATCAAAAATAAATTTTCGTAAGATATCTTCTATTGTTTTCTGGCGGATATCCGGACGAAATTTTTCCCACACTAAATCGGCCGGAACCCTGCCCTTGCGAAAACCGGGCAACTGGGCTTCCCGCTGAACTTCCTGAAAAACTTTTTTGGTTTCCTGAATTACTTCTTCCGAGGCTATCTTAAATTCAACCTCCAGAACACATTCTGATTCTTGAACAATGTTATACATTTTTCGTTTCCTTTCTTGCCAGTTATCAAGCCCGCCTCTGGCGGGAACTCGCCCATCGCTGCGGTCTTCAAGTCCGGCCCGCTCCGCAAGCAGTTGCGGAGCTCAGTGGGCAACTCTCTTGCCCCCGGCAGGACTTGAACCTGCAATCCCGAAAAGGGAATGTGGTCCTAAGCCACACGCGTATGCCAGTTCCGCCACGAGGGCAATCTGGGCTGCAGAGGAATCGAACCTCTAACCTGACGCTTAAGAGGCGCCTGCTCTACCAATTGAGCTAGCAGCCCATATCTTTTTTATTATATCATTTTTTCTTAAATATTTTTGCTAAAATTTATTGTGATGGATATTCTACAAAAATATCTCAATCCCGAACAACTGCAGGCAGTCCGGACTACCGAAGGGCCTTTACTCGTATTTGCCGGAGCCGGAACCGGAAAAACCCGGGTAATTACTTATCGCCTGGCCTATCTTCTCCAGCAGGGGGTTAACCCGGCATCTATTTTGGCCGTAACCTTCACTAACAAAGCCGCCGAGGAAATGCGCCAGCGGGTAAATATTCTTTGTCCGGGAAAAGCTTTCGGAGTCTGGATAACCACCTTTCATTCGCTGGCCGCCCGAATTTTGCGTCAGGACTATCAATTGCTTAACCGGAAAGCCGACTTTGTAATTTATGATGAGAACGACCAGAAAACAATCCTCCGGCAATGCCTGAAAGAATTAAACCTGCCGGACAAAAAATTTCATCCGGGCCACTTGCGGGAAGTCATCTCCCGGGCCAAAGACGATTTGATTGATGCGGAAAGTTTTATGATTTACGCCGAAGCCAGCGACGACCTCTGGCGCCAGACCGTTGCTAAAATTTACCAGTTATACCAGCAGAAGTTAAACCAGAACAACGCCCTGGATTTTGGCGACCTGTTGTTGCAGGTGGCGGCGGCCTTAAAGGAAAATCAACTTTTCCGTCAGAAATACCAGCAACAGTTTCGCTATATTATGGTTGATGAATACCAGGACACCAATCGGGCTCAATATGTCTTACTGAAATATCTGGTTGGTCCTCACCAGAATATCTGCGTGGTCGGTGATGATGACCAGTCAATCTATACCTGGCGCGGCGCCAACCCGCAAAATATCCAGGAGTTTCGTCGGGACTGGCCCAATGCCCGGATAATTACGCTACAGGAGAATTATCGCTCCAGCCCCCAAATCCTGGACTGTGCCTGGCGACTGATTAGCAACAATCAGATGCGCCATCCCAAAAAATTGTGGACAAAAAATTGTCCAGCCGAGCCGGTATATTTTTCGGAATTTGACACCGAAAATGCCGAGGCCCGAAATATCGCCGAAAAGATTCAGTATCTCCAGCGGGAAAAACATATCGCCTTAAATGAAATTGCGGTATTTTATCGGACCAATGCCCAGAGCCGGGTTCTGGAAGAAGCCTTCCGCTATTACGAAATCCCCTACCGAATTTATGGAACGGTCCGATTTTATGAACGGGCCGAGATAAAAAACATCCTGGCTTACCTGCGACTAATCTATAATCCAAATGACGATATCAGTTTCCTGCGGGTTATCAATATCCCATCCCGGGGGCTCGGGGAAAAATCCCTTCAGCAACTTCAGGAACTGGCCAGGAAATACCGGATCGGACTTCTCCAGACCCTGAATTATCTCGGTGAACTCAACTGGTCAGAAAGCAAAAAACAACAATTGCAGAATTTTCAGAAAATGATATCCGAACTAAGACAGCTGAGCCAGCAGATTTCTGCCTATGAACTGGCTTTACTGGTTTATGAACGAAGCGGCTATCATCAGGAATTAAAGGACGAAAACACCCTGGAGAGCCGCAATCGTCAGGAAAATATTGAAGAATTGTTCAACTCTATTGACGAATTTGGCGAACGCACCAACGATACTTCGCTGGCCGCCTATCTGCAGCAAGCCAGCCTTCTGACCGCCAGCGATGAGATAAAGAGCGAACAAAAAAGCGTCAGTTTAATGACCCTGCATCTGGCCAAGGGACTGGAATTTCATACGGTATTTATCAGCGGTCTGGAAGAAAACATCCTGCCCTATCACGATGCTTTGCTGGATGAAAACGAACTGGAAGAAGAACGGCGATTAATGTATGTGGGAATAACCCGGGCGAAAAAAAATCTTTTTTTAAGCAGCGCCCAGCAGCGCCGTCTCTATAACCGCCGAATCTATAATCCGGTATCTCGTTTTGTTGCCGAGGCCATCGCTGAGCGCGACCCCGGTTCGGAGCCGGTGGCAGTTTCCGAATCAGCATTCGGGCAAACTCGCTGGCAACCGGGCAGCCGGATTCGGCATCCGATTTTTGGTCCGGGGATTATCGCCGAAAAAACCGGTCGGGGTGAGGACCTAAAATTGCTGATTAAGTTTGATAGTGGAATCTGGAAAAAAATTATGGTAAAATATGCTAACCTGGAAAAATTATAAACCAGGAAATAATTGGTGAAGGATTCTTAAAATGAAAATTACCCGAAAGGAAGTTGAACAGGTTGCCCGGCTGGCCCGGTTACAACTGAGTGAGGAGGAAAAGGAAAAATACCGCCAGCAACTGGAAAAAATTCTGGAATATATCGGCCAGCTTCAAAAAGCTGATATCAGCAATGTTCCGGCCCTGAACTATCCGGAAATTCAGTCCCACTGGCGCCCGGATATACCGGAAAAGAAAAATTATACCGAAAAGATACTCCAGAATGCTCCCCGACGGGAAAAACAATATTTTAAGATAAAAAAGGTAATCGAATAAATGGATATAACCGAACTGACCTTAATTGAATTGCAGAAAAACTTGCAACGCCAGGAGTTAACCCCGGAAGAGGTACTGGAAAGTTATCTGGAAAGAATTCATAAACTTAATCCAAAACTTAATTGCTATCTGGAAATTTTTGAAGACTCGGCCCGCAAACAAATCCAGCAACTGCCGAAAAAAAATAACCGGGATGAACAAAAGTTATTCGGCATTCCAATCGCGGTAAAAGACAATATCTGTATTGAGGGACAGATTACCAGTTGTGCCAGTAAAATTCTCCAAAATTTTATCTCGGTTTACGATGCCACGGTTATAAAAAAACTGAAAGAAGCCGGAGCAATATTTCTCGGCCGAACGAATATGGATGAGTTTGCTTTTGGTTCCTCCACTGAAAATTCGGCTTTTGGCCCGACCAGAAATCCTTACAACCCGGATTATATCCCCGGTGGTTCTTCTGGCGGCTCGGCCGCGGCGGTCGCCGCCCATCTGGCGGCCGGAGCACTTGGTTCGGACACCGGCGGTTCTATCCGCCAGCCCGCCGGCTGTTGCGGAATTGTCGGGCTAAAACCAACTTATGGACTGGTATCCCGTTTTGGTCTAATTGCCTTTGCTTCCTCACTGGACCAGATTGGCCCGCTGGCCCGAACGGTCAAAGATGCTGCTCTTTTGCTGGAGGTTATTTCCGGCTATGATGAAAATGACGCTACCTCCCAGCCGGCGACCCCGGTTAATTACCATCAGGAAATGGAAAAAATAGATATCCGAAAATTGCGCATCGGATTGCCGAAAGAATATTTTTCCGGCGGTCTGGATTCCGAGATCAAGCAGCAATTTCAAAATCTGATAAAAAAAATTTCTGGCGAGGTAAAAATTGAAGAGGTGTCTTTACCGCATAGCGAATACGCGGTAAGTGTTTATTATATTATCGCGCCGGCTGAGGCCTCGGCCAATCTGGCCCGTTATGACGGAATAAAATACGGATTGAGCCACCCGGAGGCCAGCGACCTTCTGACCACTTATACCGCCACCCGGGGAACCGGTTTTGGCCCGGAAGTAAAAAGAAGAATTATGCTTGGTACCTATGCGCTTTCGGCGGGATATTATGAGGCCTACTACGGACGGGCCCAGAAGGTTCGTTATCTTATCCGTCGCGATTTTGAAAATGTTTTTCAGAAAGTGGATTTACTGCTGGCCCCGACCATGCCCACTCCCCCGTTTCGCCTCGGCGAAAAAATTGCTGACCCTCTTTTGATGTATCTCTCGGATATTTTTACTATCCCGGTGAATCTGGCCGGCCTCGGCGCAATTTCTTTGCCGCTGGGTTTCAGTTCCGAAGGCCTGCCCCTGGGATTACAGGTTATCGCCCCCTGGTGGCAGGAAACCCGAATGCTGGCCATGGCCAATTATCTGGAAAAAATTTTAAATGGGCAATAAAACCCGAATTGTTATCCTTCTGGCTCTGATCGCCGGCCTCAGTTGCCGCAATGAAAATCACCAAAAACTGGCTCTGGCCTTAAATCAACTGACCCAGCAGTATCCGGAAAATATCGCGGTTTATTTATATGACCTGGACGAGAAACACCTGATATTCAGTTATAATGCCGACGCCAAATTTGCCAGCGCCAGTCTGGTAAAAATTCCGGTAATGATTGCCACTTTCCAGGCGGTAAAAGAAGGCCGATTAAACTTATCAGAAAAATTGACTCTGCGCCAGCGGCATAAAGCACCCGGTTCCGGACAATTGCGTTATTGCCGGCCCGGAACCAGATTGCCGGTCTGGGAAATTCTGGTGCGAATGATTACCGAAAGCGACAATACCGCCACCAATATTCTCACTGAGACCCTCGGCCTGGACTATATCAACCAGCAGATGGAAAAAGAAAAGTTATCTATCACCCGGATGAACTCAAAGGTTCTGGATCTCACTGCTCAAAAAAATGGCCATGGTAATTATACCACCGCCCGGGAAATGGGTGAACTATTGAGGCGGATTTATCAAATGGAGATGGTGGATGTTCCTTCCAGTGTTACCATGCTGGAAATACTCAAACAACAAAAAATTCGTGACCGGATACCTCGCTGGCTGCCGGCTGACAGTATCGTTGCCAATAAAACCGGACTTTTGCACGATGTCTGCCACGATGTGGGAATTGTTTTTCATCCCCGTCGGAATTTTGTCCTCTGCGTCCTGACGAAGAACCTGCCCAGCCGGACCGCCAAACGATTGATTGCCAGTGTGGCTTATCAGAGTTATCAGTTTTATGACCAGAATCACCAGCAATTAAAACTGGCTAAACAACAAAATTTTCGGGAAAGGAGTTGAGATTAAAAATGGCTGAGAAACAGATTTTAAAAGAACCAACCGGTGTGCTGATTTACCTGACGACCTGTAAAATTTTTGGCAAGGTCTATCTGGATATTCAGGAACGACTGACCGACTACATCAACGATACCCACCGGTCTTTCCTGCCAGTTACCGATGCCCGGATTGAATCCATTTCTCCTACTGAGGACTGGCGCTATGAGGTGCCTTTTCTCAATGTCAACAAAAATTATATTGTCACTATTATCCCGTCAAGCGAGCAAGACCCAGTGGCGGAAAAAATAACTCACCCGATTCGCTAAGATATGGAAGAGATAATCCGAAGCGAAAATCTCGGCCGCTGTTTTACCATAGAAAACGAGGTCATCTGGGCAATTCGCGATATTAATTTAAAAGTTTATGCTCATGAATTCGTGGCAATCACCGGGCCAAGCGGCTCGGGAAAATCAACCCTTCTTTATCTTTTGGGCCTGCTGGATTTACCCAGTGAAGGGGTGGTCTATATTTACAATCAAAAGAAAAATCCAGCCCCGGAAGAAGAACGGGCCGAAATCCGCCGCCAGACATTCGGTTTTCTTTTCCAGTTTCCGGCGCTTCTTCCGGAACTGACCCTCTGGGAAAATATCATTCTTCCCCGGAAACTGGCCGGGATTAATTCGGATTTTGCTTTTATCCAGCACCTGACCGAATATTTTGGATTGAGCAACCGTCTCAATCATCGCCCGGCCGAACTTTCCGCCGGACAGATTCAACGGGCGGGAATTATCCGGGCAATGGCGCTGTCTCCAAAAATCATTATCGCCGATGAACCTACCGGTTCGCTGGACCGCCAGAACAGTTTTCTGGTAATGGAACAACTCCGGGCCCTTTGCCAGGAACAAAAAACCACTTTAATTGTTGCTACCCATGACCAGGAATTAGCCCGGCTGGCTGACCGACAATTACGACTATTGGATGGACATTTGCAAAATTGATATAATATAATGTTAGCGCGGGAGGACAGATGAAAATTTTCCTGAACGGCAAACTGGTAGAAAAAGAGGCGGCACTTATTTCGGTATTTGACCATGGCCTGCTCTATGGCGATGGCGTTTTTGAGGGTATCCGTTCCTACAACGGGGTTATCTTCCGGCTCCCCCAACATCTCCGGCGACTGGAAAACTCGGCCCGGGCAATTGAGTTGACTATCCCGATGACTGCCGCCGAATTAACCGCGGCAATTCGCCAGACCCTGCGGGCAAATAAACTTCGCGATGCCTATATTCGTCTGGTGGTTACCAGAGGGGTCGGCGACCTGGGGCTGGACCCCCGCAAGTGTCTTAAACCGACTGTTTTTATTATCACTGACCGGATTATTTTGTATCCGGAAAATTATTACCGGCAGGGTCTAAAACTGATTACCGCCTCAACCCGAAGAAATATCCCGGCCGCGCTTAACCCGGCAATCAAGTCCCTGAATTATCTCAACAATATCCTGGCCAAGATTGAAGCCAACCGGGCGGGAGTGCCCGAAGCCATTATGCTCAACAGTCAGGGCTATGTTGCCGAATGCACCGGCGATAACATTTTTATTGTCGCGGAAAAAAGAATTATCACCCCGCCGACAAGCAGTGGAGCGCTGGACGGTATTACCCGGCAGGTGGTCAGGGAACTGGCCCCAAAAGTTACTGGAAAACCACTATCCGAAGAAAATCTGACAACTTACGATATCTACACTGCCGATGAATGTTTTCTCACCGGTACCGCGGCGGAAATTGTCCCGGTCAGTGAGGTGGATGGAAGAAAAATCGCCTCCGGACATCCCGGACCGGTTACCAATAAACTGATTCGGGAATTTAAGAAACTGGTTAAATATGACGGAGTAAAAATATAAAATGTTGAATAAATTCAACGAAGCCGCCCAGAAAATTGTCCTGCTGGCTCAGGAAGAAGCCCGGCGGCTGAATCATGACTATGTCGGGACCGAACACATTTTACTGGCAATCGCGGCCTTTCCGGATTGTCTGGCGGCCCGACTCCTGATTGAACAGGGACTGGACCTGACCACGGTGCGGCTGGAGACGGAAAAAATTACCGGCAGCGGTCCGGATATACTTTTGTCCGGAGAAATTCCTTTCAGCCCCCGGGCCAAAAGGGTGCTGACTCTGGCCGTAGAAGAAGCCCAGCGACTTGGCCAGAGCGATATTGGTCCGGAGCATATCCTTTTAGGGCTGTTTCGCGAGACCGAAGGTATTGCCGCCAGGGTTCTGGAAAGTCTGGGGTTGAAACTGGAGACAATTCGCCAGAAAGTTGCTGAATTAAATCAGCACGAATCTCTTCCGCCAGAATCATTTAACCGGACAAAAACTTTGCGCCGCCGCAGTCCGGTACCACTTCTGGAAGAATTCGGCCGCGACCTTACCCAGCTGGCCCGGGAAGGCAAACTGGACCCGGTCATCGGCCGGACCAATGAGATTGAGCGAATAACCCAGATTTTGTGTCGGCGCACCAAAAATAATCCGGTCCTGATCGGCGACCCGGGGGTTGGCAAAACCGCAATTGTGGAAGGTCTGGCCCAGAAAATTGTCAAAGGGGAAGTGCCGGAAATTTTAGCCAACAAGCAAATTATCTCTCTGGATTTGCCAGCGATTATTGCCGGAACAAAATACCGGGGAGAATTTGAACAGCGCCTGAAAAATATCCTGGAAGAAACCCGCCGGGCCCGTCATAACATCATTTTGTTTATTGACGAACTACATACAGTCATTGGGGCCGGAGCCGCCGAAGGAGCGATTGATGCCGCCAATATCTTAAAGCCGGCACTGGCCCGGGGTGAACTGCAATGTATCGGCGCCACCACCCTGGATGAATATCGCAAACACATTGAACATGATGCGGCTCTGGAACGGCGCTTTCAGTCAATTATTGTTGACCCGACCAGCAGCCAGGATACTCTGGCTATTCTGGAAGGTCTAAAAGAAAAATATGCCAATCATCACCGGGTTCGTTATACTCCTGAGGCTCTGGTGGCGGCGGTGGAATTAGCCGACCGCTATATTGCTGACCGCTTTTTACCGGATAAAGCCATTGACCTGATAGATGAAGCCGGTTCACGAAAACGCCTGGAATATCTTCGCAATAAATCAACGACCAGTCCCGAGCAATGGCCAATAGTTGATCGGGAAGACATTGCTCAGGTGGTTGCCCGCTGGACAAAAATTCCTTTGACCCGCTTGACGGAAAAAGAAAGCGAGCGCCTGCGCTATATGGAAAAGCATCTCCAGCAGCGGGTAGTTGGCCAGGACGATGCGGTCCGGATAGTTTCTCAGGCAATCCGCCGCAGTCGGCTCGGACTCAAAGATCCGCGCCGGCCGATTGGCTCATTTTTATTTCTGGGGCCAACCGGAGTAGGAAAAACCGAACTGGCCAAAACCCTGGCCGAATTCCTCTTCGGCGACGAAAATGCTCTCATCCGGATTGATATGTCCGAATATATGGAAAAGTTTTCGGTCTCTCGCCTGATTGGTTCGCCGCCGGGCTATGTTGGCTATCAGGAAGGCGGCCAGCTTACCGAAGCGGTGCGGCGCCGGCCCTACTCCATAGTCCTGCTGGACGAAATTGAGAAAGCCCATCCGGATGTTTTTAATATTCTATTGCAGATTACCGACGATGGAGTGCTCACGGATAATCTCGGCCACCATGTCAACTTCAAGAACACAATTATAATTATGACCTCCAATATCGGCGCCCGGCAGATTCAACAAACCCGAACGATGGGATTTGTCCAGCCAGAGACGACCGCCACCGATTATCAGACCATCAAAGAGATAATCAGCGAGGAATTAAAAAAATCCATCAATCCGGAATTTCTTAACCGGCTGGATGAAATTGTTATTTTCCAGCCGCTGGGCCGGCCAGAGATTGAAAAAATTTTCCAGATTATGCTGAAACGGCTGAACCAAAAATTAAAAAACAAATTTATCCATCTGGAATTAAGTACCGAGGCGGTAAATTTTTTACTGGAGAAAGGCTACGATCCACAGTTTGGCGCCCGGCCCCTCCAGCGGACTATTCAGCGCTATCTGGAAGAGCCACTGGTTGAAGAATTACTCAAGCAGGAATTGCCGACTGCGACTGAAACTAAATCGCCCGGTGAAATCAAAATTAATGTGGAATTTTCCGAAAAAGAAAAACACCTAATCTTTCAAGTTATCGCCCCCCATATGGTTGGATAGTGAAGAATAAGTTAAAAATATTGACAATTATTGCGCTCCTCGGTGTAGTCCTCTATTTTTTCTCCTGGCCATTGCCGCAATTCCTCCGCGACCAGATAAAGTTTTATATCCAACAACAATTGCCACAACCATCCACTATCGGAGCGGTTCACTATCAGTTCCCCAACAAACTAACCATTACTGATTTATCCATTAAGCAAAATCTCGCCACCATTCCCCGGGCAGTAATCTATTTTTCGCCAGTCCGATTCTCGCCTACCAGAATCCGGATTAGTTCGGCCCGACTCAACTGGCAACTTCTAAAAATTGACCAGAGGATAGCCTCCCGGTTAGAACCGATTCAACTAACCGGCGATATTCGTTTTAGCGGTAAGCAGGACTGGATTGGTCAGTTCACTGCTCATTATCACCAACAGACTATTATCCTTAAAACATTTCGGCGGCAGTGGGCAACGGATAAAAGTCAGTTTAATCTGGAAATAAAAATACCCCAGACCGACACCGCCAAACTGGAAAAAAAATTTTGTCTTACCTCGGCCGATATCTTTTATAACAGTTACGGCCAAAAGATTTTACCGGGAAAAATCCGTCTGCAAAGTGAGTGGATTGTCGCCGGTAAACCAGTTAGCCTTTATCTGTCCGGACAACTAAAAAATTCCGGTGAAAATCAAAATAACCTCCTGACCGGCCAGGCCAATTTTCTCCTGCGCTCTGATAACCAGAACCTGACCGGAAACATTGAACTTTCCAGTGAACACCAGTTAAAAATTACCAGCAAACAGCCCTTCCTGGCCAGCATCCAGATTGACCTTAGCCAGCCGACCCGGTCAGCAACAATCTCGCTGGAAAAATTTCCGTTAAACCTGCTGAATAGTTCCGTCTCTGGAGAGTTAAGCAGTTTCACCCGGATTAGCCCGACCCTGATCAGCAGCACCTATACTATCCGAAATTTATCCGACGGCTCAATCGTCCAGATAAATCTCACCGGACAACTGAAATATCAACCGGCGACATCCAGATTTTATCTAACCGGCCAATCAGTTAATCCGCAATTTAATATAGAATTGACCGCGGAACAGCCGGAATTTTTTGGAAAAATCCGCCAGGCCAACCAAACCAGAAATTTCCGGGGAAATTATTCTTTTGGCGACGGATTCAAAATCACCAATTTTAACTTTAACAATGAACTCACCGGAATGCTTTCCTTTTTCCCCAACGGCACCTGGAGACTGAAAGTGACCGGAAACAATTTTGACCTGACCACCTTGAATATCTTCCATCCGGTAAAAAGAATAGTTCAGGGAAAGATGACCGGAAGTATTGAAGCCAGTAATGACCAGCGACTAAAAATTTTTCTGGATACCGAACTGGCCGAGGTGCGGCCAGCCGGAGAAAATCCGCCAGTCATAAACGCCCGGATTAAACTCAGCGGCGATGAAACTGAAATTAATTTACTCAATGCCAATTTTCTTTTATCGGCTGAAAAAAATGGCCGCCCGACTATTTTTAATTCCTGGGGAAAAGCCAGCGGCCGTTTCCCGAACTGGGAGATAGCCCTCCACGGCAATCTGGCCAATTTAAATTTTGCCGGCAACCTGCTGGCCGCCAAATATTCTTTTCAGGGTCTTCTGCTAAATCAGCCGGCTGAGCCCAAAAAACTGCAGGGACAATTTTTTCTGGAACCGGAGATAAAAAATTTCGGTTCAATTTCCGGTCGGTTAGTGGTAAATCCTGCTGATATCGTCATTTCCCGGTTGAACTGGAATAACTGGATATTGAGCAAACAGATTTATTGGTCGCGCGGTGATGGCCGTCTTTATTCGGACTTACAAATACGCAATCTTCCCGCGGCCAATCTCTGGCCACTGGCTGGATTCCGGCTCAATCCAGAAGCTACCCTCTCCGGTCGCGGACAGTTGCGCGGAACAATCTTTTCACCGGAAATTTCTCTGCGGTTAGTTAATGACAACTCCTGGCTGATCAATTCCCGCTGGCCAGTTTCCGAATGTCAGATTAATCTTGATTATGGCCCGCAAAAAATTGCAAAAATTTTTGCCGATATCCGCTCCCGGCAATATCAAACCAGAATAAATGCCCGCCTGGACACCGCCCAGAAAAGACTTTCCTTAGACAGCAACAGCACAATAGAAGATTCAGCCGAGATTTTAGTCTGGCTTTTAGGAGCGCCAAAAGAAACATTGCCGTCCGGTCAATTAAACCTGAATCTGGCGGCCAGCGGCCAGCTGGATAAACCGGCCGATGATTGGGAGATAACCGGAAACATTCAGAGCAAAAAATTAACTCTAAACAATCTTTCTTTCAACAATATCAATCTGAATTTCGGCCGACAAAACCGGAATTATCAATTTTCCGGAACAACCCGCTCCGATTACGGGGACTTAAATATCCTGGCGGCCGAATTTGATCCGGAAAGAAAGGCCTTAAAACTTTTTGGCCAGTTAGGTAACTTTCAGATTGGCGGAATAGATATCATCGGAAAAATAAACCTGATGGCAAATTTTCTCGCCTCCGGACATCTCCAGGGAGAACTTACCACAGAAAATCTCTGGGTTAACCAGCATAATTTTATTCAGCAAAAACTTCTCTGGGAATATCAGAATAAAGAATTGAATATTCACTCCCCGGAAAAAGAAAATGGCTTGATTGCCCGGCTGGATTTTAACAAAAACATTTTTCGCCTGAACTATCGGGAAAATAATCAGGACCGACTTCGCATCAGTTATGAACTGGCCGCTGACCGCAAAAATTTCCAGTTAAGCACCAACCAGATGCCGGTAAAGTATCTCACCGAACTGGCCGGAATCAGCGAAGAAATAACCGGAGGACTTGATGCAACTTTATCTTTGAGCCAATCGGAGAATACCTGGCAGGGAGCCGGAAGTTTTACGCTCACCAGTGCTCAATTCCTAGAATTACAGTTTGACAGTTTCCATGGCCAATTTCACTGGCAAAATAACATTTTAACCATCAGCCAGGTTCAGGCCCAGCAGGGGAAAAATTATATTCTGTCCGGTTACGGATACCTGGGCATTACCCCGGAAGGAAAAATTAACGGGCCGCTGGATTTAACCCTGAAAATAGAAGAAGGTAATCTTTCTTTTTTAAAAAATATTTTTCCCCGGATTATTCATCAGGCCCGGGGAAATATCTTTGCCAATCTCCATCTGGTGGGTAATTGGCCGGATATTTCCTGGACCGGCACCGGCCGGATTGTCAACGGAGAAATAACCGCCAATAGTTATTTTGAACAGATGAGTAAAATCAATCTCTCCGGTCATCTGCAAAATAATACCATTGTCATAGACGACAGTTATGCCCGACTGGGCGAAGGCCGAATAACTTTAGGCGGCTGGTTAAAACTCAAAGGGTTGAGCATTGATGAATTCAACCTTAACTTAAAGACCATTGGCAGCAAAGGTGTGCCGGTTAATATCCCGGAACTTCCGATACCACAGCCTCTGTTCCGGACTGCCCGCTGGAAATTTTTACTGAATAAGTCCGCCGGCCAGCCCCGCCTGGATCTTACCCTGTCGGGAAAAAGCAACAGTCCAAAACTTTCGGGAAAAGTTATCCTGGACAATACCCATTTTACCTATCCATCACTCCTGCCGCCGAGCCGGTCGCAACCAGCCGAATTCTGGGCCAATATGGATTGGGATGTGGATATTCTCGCCGGGGAAAATACCTGGTACGAAAATGAACTGGCCAATGTTTTGATAAATGGACAAATCCATCTGAGCGGTAAAGGCACATCTCCAGTAGTCAACGGCCGGATTGAATCCAGTCAGGGAACTATCGTTTACTTAAACCGGGAATTCAACCTCCAGACTGCGGCTCTGGATATAGTTAACAGTCAGTGTATTCTGGAAGGCCGCGCCGAAACCACCGCCACCACCGGAAGCAGTCTGGAAACTGATACAATTTCACTGATAATTGACAAAACGCCAATAGAAAAAATTTCTCCCCGGCTGGTTTCCAAAATCAATCCCGAATATAGTTCTGAAAAAGTTTTTCAGAATATGTCCGGCCAGGAATCAACCGGGAGCGAAACCAGTAATTACCAATTTTATCTCCGGCAACAATTAGTCCGATTGCTGGATTCTTCTCTGACTACCCCGCTGGCAAAAAATTTATTGCGCTCTCTCGGGGTTGCCGATAATTTACGGGTAAGTTATGCCCCTTCTTCGGTGAGCGAAAGTTCCGATAGCGACCGCAGTACCTGGCTTGATCTGTTAAAAGGCACCAAATATTCTTTCCAGAAAAATATCTCGGACCGCCTGTTTCTGGGATATTCAATTACCCTGGATGACCTGCAAAAACGCCTGGACCTGCATCATGAACTGGAACTTTCTTACCGCTGGTATAAAAACATTTATCTGCGCGGGGTCTACGAACTGGGAAATGTTTCGTTAACTGGCCGGCAGCCCGAAAGAAAACTGGGCATAGAACATCAATATCGCTTTGGCTGGCCAGCCCCTAACGACGAATCCGGGAAAGAGACCAGAGAGCCGCCACCCCAAAAATAATAAATCCAAGAGACGCCGCCATAATCGGTGAAATCAAACCCATCTCCCCGAATGTTTCGCCAATCGCCGAAACCAGCCAGTAAGCCGCGGCCAGCACCAGCGAAAGGGTGAAATTAAAAAGACGACTGGACGAAGCGGAAAAAGATAACGCCAGAGCCAGGGCCAGCAAGACCACTATAAAATTAGTCAGTGGTTCAAAAAATTTCCGATAAAACTGAATCCAGGTCCGGGTCGGCCAGTAGCCCAGTTTCCTTAAATCCTGCAGAAACTTTTTGTAATCGCTAAAACTCATCTCTTCCGGATTAAATCCAAACCGGGGTAACAGGTCGACTGGTGTCAGGTTCAGGCTCAGGCTCAGTTTATTTTTTTTCTCTGTCCGGAGCAATAAATTCTTATTTCCAACATTTAGTTCATAGATTACCGGTGACCGGAATATCCATTCATTATCGCGGAAAGTTGCCTGAGCCGAAAAAATTATCCGGGTCAAGCCCTCCGGCTTCTGCTGGGTCAATAAAACCTGCTGCAGTTGTTTAGCGTCAGCGTCAAGCCGGCCAAGATATATCTCCTGGTCCGGCGAGATAGTCAGCAGGTTGTAGTCGCTGCGGGCGGTAATTACCGGGTGCTGTAAAATTTTTTCTTCCTTAATCAACCGGGCCCGGCGGGACCAGCGCGGGATGAGAACATTTTCCATAGTCAGGGCCAGGAGCGCTACCAGTAATCCACAAAACAAAAATGGCCGGATAATAACATTGAGATTAATCCCCGAGGATTTAATTGCGACAATCTCGCCCCGGTGTTCCAGCCGGGTTAAAACAAAAAGGACGGCCAGCATTGTTGCCAGCGGCAAACCCTGAAGTGTCCAGTGCGGAAAACTGAGCAATAAAAACTGGACAATGGTAATCAGCCCGGCCTGACTGGTCAGGTAAAGCCGCAATTCCCGGAAAAATTCCGAAATCAAAACCAGAAGCCCCAGGGCGAGTACTCCCAGCAACCATAATTTAAAAAATTCTTTCAAGATATATCGGGTTATTATTTTCATCGCTTTAAAAAACCCTTCCAGAACCAGCCGCCGATTATTCCCATAACCAGATTCGGTCCAACCATAACCATTGCCGCCGGCCAGAAATTTCTCTCGCTTAAATTAATCGCCAGAATCAACAAGAGATAATAACCGAAAATTATTCCCAGGCTTACTCCAAAATTTATTCCCCGACTGCCTTTTTCCAGCCGGATAGCCAGCGGCAAACCAACTAATGATAAAAAAACCACGGCCAGGGCCAGACCCCAGCGCAGATAGTACTCACTTAACCAGATATTTTTCTCGCCGGCCCCACTATTTTTCGCTTTCCTCAATAACTCCGCAGAGGTCAATTGTCGCAAATCATTAATTTCCCCGAAGACCGTCGGCAGAGTAATACTTAAACGATAGTGTTCAAAATTTAATACCACCAGATCCTCTGGTCTTTCGGGATTAAATTTCAGCCAGTAACCGTTACTCAGGTCAAAAAATATCCGGTTCTGGCGGGAAAATATCCGGGCGGTTTCGGCAACTATCCTGACCGGTAAAGTATTGGCGGCTGATTTATAGATAATCAAACCCTTTAAGCAATTATTTTTCTGGTCAATATCCGTCGGATAAATTGAATAATCCGGCAACCGGGTGATACTTCGCGGATTAAGCTGAATCAATGGTTGCTCTTTGAGAATCTGTAAGTAGTAAGAACGAAATTGCCGATAACTCCGGGGGAGAACCGAATGGTTAATCAAGACGGCCAGGCCAAAAAGGACTATCAAGAGAGCCAAAACCGGACGAACAATCTGCCAGTGATTAAGCCCGGCGCCCCGCAAAATATTCAACTCATTATTGCTGTTAATCTCGCCAAACAAAATTAAAACTGACAGCAGGGCCGCCATTGGAATACTCAAACTGAATACTCCGGGCAAAGACAAAAAAAACATCCGCAAAATCAAAACCACACTTACCCCCCGGGCCAGAGCCAGATTTACCAGCTGGAATATCTGATCAATCAATAAAATCAAAGTAAATAGACCGAAAGAAAACAGGAGGGCTGACAAGAATTTCTGGTTAAGATATTTAACTACTATCTTCACATAAGAAAGTATAGCAAAATCAAAAAGAATAAGGTATAATTTAATATCAAAAGGAACCGGAGATGAGAAAAACGCCGATACTTTTGCTGGTGGTGATATTTTCTTTAGCCGCAAGCGGCCACAGTAGCGAACCCGATATCTGGCGTTTTGACCAGAAAAAATGGAATCGCATCCGCGAGGCTCTGGAGCGGGGAGTGCCGGTTTCGGAAGCAGTATCTCCGTCCACGACCACTTTGGTTTCTCCAACTACCACCCCGCCACCGCCTCCACCGTCGGGCATAAGCGTGGAATTACCCTACGAATCCCAGTTATCACTTTCCGGAAGAAAAACAATCACGCTAAATTATCAAAATACCAATTATCTCAATCCGGAGTGGGCCAAAAAACAGGGAATTAATCCCAGCACCGGATCACTGGATATGAAACAGGAATTACAGGTAAGAATTCAGGGAAAGGTTGGACGAAAAACCACGGTCAATGTGGATTTTGATGATACCACCGCTGATAAACGAGACATTTCTATCACCTATCGCGGCGACCCGGATGAAGTTTTGCAGGAACTGGCTTTCGGGGATATCACGATGTCTTTGCCATCTACGGAGTTTGTCGGATACTCCCGGCAGTTATTTGGTATCCGGGCAGCCGCCAAATATAAAAAGTTGCGGGCAATCGGATTTTTCAGTCAAACCAAAGGTCTGGCCGAGGTAAAAAGATTTACCGGAAACACCCACACCGAACGCCCGGAGATAAAAGATATCTCCTATATCCGCCGTCGTTACTACGCGCTGGCCTTCGGGACCGATACGATTAAACCTGGCAGTGAAAAAATTTATCTGGATGACCGCAACTATGCCACCTACAATGTCACCACGGCCACTTACACTGTTTATTCCGCCACCAGCACCACTCCGATTTATACCGGCTCCTTTGACCTTTTACGCCCCGGTCAGGACTATATCGTTGATTATAGCCGACAGATTATTTATTTCCGTCGGGACATCCAGTCAAACTATATTATTGCTGTCGATTATACCAGCAATGCCGGCACCAGCGTAGAGAAAAAAATCATCAAATACGACGAGTCCTTAACCTCCGATCCCCAGTTAATCCGGGAAATCAAATCCTATTATTATCTCGGTCACAACAAAATTGTTCGGGACAACGGCCGGGGAAATTTTATCTTAAAAGTTATTGACTATAATTTACAGGAACATCCGGAATTTGGAAAATATCCGGACAACATTCAGGTGGATTTTGAAAACGGCTATTTTAATTTTTTCCCGGCCACCGCCACTCCGTTTCCGGCCCAGGTTTACAGCCCATCGCCAACCAGTGTTTATAAATTTTTGGTGGAATATCGCTGGGTAACCAAGACCTATATGCTCCGGCCCGGGATTGTTCCCCAGTCAGAACGGGTGACCATTGACGGCCAGATTCAACAGCGCGACCTTGATTACTTCATTGATTACGATGCCGGGATAGTCACCTTTCTGAAAGAAGATAAAATTAACGAAAATTCCGTCATTGATTTTTCCTATGAATATTCGCCATTCGGCACATCCGGCGGCTCCACTATGCTCGGGACCCGGCTGGAATATTATCTTTTGCCCAACTGGTTTATCGGCGGGACTTATCTGTCGGAAACCACCCCGCAACTTCAGAGTATTCCGGACATCCGCACTGCCCCCACCAGTTTACAGGTGATGGAAGTGGACAGCAAAATTTCCGATCTCGCGATTCCCTACCTGGGAGCAAAATTAGGACTTGGAGGAGAATACGCGGCCAGCATCCGCAACTATAACACGGCGGGCAAGGCGATTATTGAGTCAATGGAAGGTATAAAACAGGAAGATAGCGCTTCCCTATTGCGCGATGCCTGGACAGTTGGCAAAACATTCTCCGGTCAAAAGTATTATTCCAGTCAGATTTCCTGGGATAACGAGGAAGTGAATTTAGTTGATATCAATCCCAATCTGGCCAGTTCGAACTCTTCTGGAAGCCGGCAGGTTTTAAGTATCAATTACAACCTGACTTACGGGGCGACCGAGGTGGCGCTGGTCCAGGCCCTCTCCAATACCGGACTGGACTTTTCCAAAAAAATTATGCTGGAGATGTGGGTCTATGGTGACAATAGCAACAGCCAGTTGCTGATTGACTATGGTTCGTTTTCCGAAGATGTAGATGGCTCGCAGGAATTAAAAACCGAGGATGTCAACCGCGATGGAACTCTCAATGCTGGAGAAGACATCGGCTGGCCTTATCGCAACCCCGACGGGACAATCAGTAGAATCGGCGCCAACAACGGAAAAATAGACTCCAATGATCTTGACCGCGACGGCAGTCTCCGTACCCAGGATTTACCGGCCAATCCAATCTCTTACGGAATAAATTCCCTGAGCCCGGCCACGGCCAATGACGGAAATACTTATAGCCAGATTAACTTCAGTGGCTGGAAATTGTTAACCATACCATTAAATATTACCAACGAAACCGACTGGCAGGCAATAAAACAGGTCCGGCTGACCATTCGCGGCGGACAATCCGGAAATATCAAAATTGCTGGTCTGACCCTGGTGAGTAATCGTTTTCAGAAGCCGGAGTTTAACCTCGCTGGCAGTTCGCTGACCATCACCGCCAAAAATACTGAGGACGACCCAACCTACGCCAGGAATAGTTTACTCACTAACAATGAATATATTAAACTTTACAATCTCAGTGATTACGAAATAAAAAATCGCCGGGAACAAACTTTAGCGGCTCAGTATTATATTCCACCGGCTGCCTCAACCACTGCGGTTTTATCCACCACCCTTACCTTCGGCCGGGAGATTTCTCTCCTTTACTACCGGCAACTTAAATTTTTCTTCCGGGTGATAAATTATCAAAATAGCGAGAAATTTTTTATCCGGCTGGGAAATGAAAACAATTATTTTGAATATCGCCGGCCACTGGCCCAATTCGGTCTGGGCTGGCAATTAGCCAATATTGAATTAACTGATATAAATGGCGATGGCAAGCCCGACCTTTTTACTACCAGCGATATCGGGGCTGAATGTCATACGGTCGGCTCCCCTTCGCTGGAAAACATCAGCCAGATTAAAGTCGGAGTAATATCCAATAATCAGGCTTCGGCCGTAAGCGGCGAGTTCTGGTTAAATGATATTTTTGTTACTGACAGCCGGGAAAAAAGCGGACAGGCTCAGAGATTTTCCTCCGACCTGGCCTGGCCGGGAATATCGCTTGGCGGAACCTATCGCTATATCGGACCGGATTTTGAAAATTTCACCAGTCCGATAACCAATCAAACCCGTCAGGACCAGAGTGCCTACCTCAATTTTAACAAAATAAGTTTTCTGCCAATCGGGCTACAGGCCAGTCGTTCTTACACTCTGACTCCGTCGGTCTATCAGATTCAGGGCGACCAGGTATCTATCTTACAACAGGGCCGGGTGCTTTCCTGGAGCGGCCAGGGCAACGCCGCTCTTAACTTAAATCATCTGCCAACCTGGAACGGCACTTATTCCCGTTCCTTTACCGATACCGAACAAATCCAGCGGTTGGAAGACCGGGAGAGTTTCAGTCATAATCTCAGTTATACTTTGCCATTACAGATATTTTTTCTGCCGACCTCGGTGTCTGGTTCCTATAGCCGGACCAATACCTATTTTCGTCCCTGGCGACCGGGATTATCTACGGTTGAGGACTATCTGCAGATAAAAGATTTTAACTCGCTGGACTACACCGATACTTACAGCGGACAGGCCCCTTTTCGTTTTGGAAGATACGCCAGTATTAATCTTTCGGGAAATTTAAGCCAGACCCGACAACTGGATAACTTCTTCCCGACCGAACCCTGGGACTATCCCAAAGCCCTTAATCTGGGACTGGCCAGCAATTGCTCACTCCAGCTGGCCAGATGGTTCAGCCCGACTCTCCAGTACAATATCAACACTCTGGAAAATTATGACCTGACCTACAGTACCACCGGCACTATCAGCCGACCGGCCCGCAGCAAGGTTATCAACCGAACCGGCTCCGGCAGTATTAACTGGAACTTAAATCTCCGCGATATTGTTACCTGGCCAATGGTTCAATCACTTGGGTTTAACTCGGCTTACCGTCTGGAAGGTGGTGATACTTATGAAAATGTTTTAAGCACCTACTCGGTTCTGGACCAGATAATTTTTACCGAACCACTGCGAAACCTCAATCCCGACGCCCGGCAAAAAAACCTCACCCGGAGAAATTCTTTTAGCAGTTCCGGCCGCTGGAACCCTCTGGAATTCTGGCAATTTTCCCCGCGCCTCAGCCCGCTAAAAACTCTCTCGGTCAACTTCAACTACTCCCAGTCCAAAGAAGACACTTTAACCACCGAAACCCCCCGGCATGTTTACAACAAAAACTGGCCGGATTTGCTTTTTGGCCTGAACTCTACCGAACAACTTTTTTATCTGGAACGCTGGCTTTACAATTCTCAGGTTAATTTTCGCTGGAAAGAAAGTATAACCGAAACCGCCTCGCTTCAGCCACAAAATCAGAACTCTTCCAGTGCCTATGGCCTGGACTGGCGTTTTAATCTCTTACATAAAATTGACTGGAGTATCTCCTACAACACCAGTGACAGCGCCGACCGCGATTTAATCTTAAATAAATATAACAGTCAGGCGAAAAACCGCAGTCTGTCTCTGCAAACCGGTTTTGATCTGGGGCGCTGGCGACTTTCTCCGCGCCTGCAGTATCAGATCAATCAGGCCTGGGACAGTCAGGAAAAACTCAGCACTGATTTAACTATCTGGGATTTTAGTGTTGGCACCCGGCTGGACATCAGCAACCCCACCGGGATAAAACTTCCTTTCTTTAATCTCAATCTCGGCCTGACCAACCGGCTTATTTTTGATACGAGTTTTACCTATAACCAGAAAAGGTCCTCTCTAAATGTTGAACGAGATAATGTCAGCACTTATAGCTGGAAAATGAATGGCGATTATGAAATATCCAACAATTTCCGGGCCTCGGCCAATGCCGGGCTGGACTGGGTGGACAATCAGCATTACCAGTCCGGGGAAGGTGACTATTACACTATATCATTCGGGGCAAGTTTAATTATTCAATTTTAAGAGAAGACATGAAACTGCTGAATTGGCTTTTCCCACCAACCTGTCGGATTTGCCGGATGGATTTACCGGATAACTGGTCAAAACCAATCTGTGAAAAATGCTATCAAAAGTTAAAATTTGTTGACCAGTATTGCCAGACCTGCGGCAGCCCCTTGCCCGACGGTGGTGCTCACTGTTATTACTGTCGCCGCCGCCGTCCGACCCGGCGTTATTTTGACTTTATCCGCACCGCTCTTTATTACCGCGAACCATTAAAAACACTTATTCATCAATATAAGTACCAACATCAGGATTATCTGAGTGTTTTCTTTGCGGAATTGATGAGTTTAGCGATTCACAATTATCCGGAATTTACCGAGGTGGAGGTAATCACCGCCGTGCCTCTTTACTGGCGAAAGCGTCTCTGGCGCAGTTATAACCAGTCGGCTCTTCTGGCAAAAAATTTGTCGGTCTTTCTCCAGCGGCCATATCTGGTCCTCCTGCGGCGTAATAAATATTCTCAACCCCAGGCCGGCCTATCCCATCAGGAAAGATTTAGCAATGTAGCCGATAACTTTGTTCTTCGCAATGGATATTCGGTCAAAAACAAAAATATTTTAATTATTGACGACATCTCTACCACCGGCGAAACCATCAATCAATGCAGCCGCATCTTAAAATTGGCCGGGGCCAGAAAGGTCTATGGCTATACGCTGGCGGCCGATTAATTTTCCCGGGTCCGGGGGGTTTTGACCCAGTGGGGGCAAGAATTGCTGAAAAGCCCGAGAATAAATCCGTAAGTATACGGAGTAGTTCCGAGAAATGCCGCCAGGGGCAAACTACAGATTGCCAGATAATTAAAAATTTTTTGCGGCCAGTCCACAACTTTCAGCGGGATATATAATTTTCTCTTGGCATATTCAAAATAATAGAGGGTAAACAGCAGATAGGAAACATTCATCACCAGAGAAATTTGTTTCAAAACCTGAGGGAGAAAACTGCTGATGTGGGCCAGACCCAGCAACGACACCAACAAAATTCCGATGGTCAATCCGGCTACTATCTGGGTTACTGCCCAGGGTAATATCCCGTAAAAGACAAGCATAATAAAGAGATAGAATCTTTTAAATAAATTATCCTGGCGCTGGAGCATATCTTCCATCACCTGGACATAGCCGGTTGCCCAGCGGGCCCGTTGAATAAAATAAGCCCGATAATCCGGCGGGGTCTGTTCGGTAGAAACACAGGGCAAGAATTGTGGCCAGATATTTTTTTCCAGATACACCCGGCAGCCAAATTCCAGATCTTCACTGACCACCCGGTTATTAAAACCGCCCGATTCCGTCAGCAGCCGGCGGCTGATAAAAAAGTTGGTTCCGCCAATAAACGGCAGATGCCGCAGAAGTACCGGTAAAAACCACTCATGAGTAATCGCCTGAGCCAGCGCATAAAGTTTATTAAAGAGTTCAATCTCGGAAAAATTTCTCGTCTGAATAACTGCCCCCTGAAATAAAAATGTCTCCGGCCGGCCATTTTTCCAGTAGTAACTGATGTAGCGCAAAACATCTTTATCCGGACGCGAATCAGCGTCATAAAAACCGACTACATCACAATTTGCGGGAATAAAACGCAAGGCCCAGTTGAGGGCCCGGGGCTTACTGGAGGCCACCTTGTTTTTTAATAATCTTCCCGGATAATCGCCGTTAAAATTTAATGGTACCGAAACCGAACGAATAATCGGGCGCTGGTAAAGTTGATTAAAAAACCGTTGCTTTAATTCCACCATCCGGTGGGTGGTTTCTTCCAGTGGCCGATCCACTAATTCTTTATCATCCAGCACGATAAGTATTTCATATCTATCCCGGGGATAATTTAATTCCATCAGATGATTAATCGTTGCTCCGATTACCCGGCTCTCACTGCGGGCCGGCACCACCAGGGTAATATACGGCAAATCCTTTTGTGGATAAACAACATTTTTCCGACCCCGCCAGTGATAGTAATAAGAGATAATTCCGTAAATTACTAATTGCAGGAAAAACAGGACAATCAGACCATTGGTGATGATTAAGATATAAATTAAAGTAGACATTTTCTCGCCGGCTGAAGTTTATGTCTGGCCAGAGCCATTTTTTGAGTTATTTTCGCCAGGTATTTTTTCAGGTTTATGGGTATTTCCTTTTTTCTTTCTTTCAACGACAAAATCTCGTCTAAAATTTTATAGGGCAGTCCCATTTCTTTCTCGTCGGTCTGACCTTTCCAGAGACCGGCACTGGGCGCCTGCTGGATAATTCGGGCCGGAACTTTCAGATAACGCGCCAGCCGCCAGACATCGGTTTTATACAAATCGCCGATGGGTAAAAGGTCAACCCCGCCATCGCCATATTTAGTAAAATAGCCAATACTTAACTCGCTCTTATTGCCGGTTCCCAGAACCAGATAATTATATCTATTGGCAAAATAATAGAGGGTAATCATCCGCAACCGGGCTTTAAGATTGGCCCGGGCAATCCGGCTGCCTTCTCCATTGCCGGCCGGCTCACCATAAAGTTTTAGCAGGTTTTGATAAATACCGGTCAAATCTATCTTGCGGTATGGCAAAGAAAATTTTTTCACAAAATTTTCGGCCAGCCGGATTGATTGCGGCGACGATTCACAGGGCAAAATCATAGTCAATACTAAACCGGCCTGCCGGGCCAAAAGAGCCACCACTGCTGAATCCACCCCGCCGCTGACCCCGACGATAAAACCCTTCTTATCACTGGTCAGCAGTTTCCGGTGCAGCCAGCCAACTATCCGGTTGGTGATAGTTTTAAGTGACCTATCCGGCAAGGACATCGGCATCCACCGAATTTATTATTATACCTTTTTTCTTGAGCCACTTTATCGCTTTATCCAGCAATTCCTTTTTAGCGGAAAGTTCCAGAACCAGTTCTCCGGTCTTTTCGGTCACTTTTGCCCGCCGGATATTAAAAACCACCAGCGGATATCTCCGGGATAACTCGTAAATCACCGGCCGGGTAACTAATCTTTCCGGAAAAATCAACTCCAGTTGCCGTTTCATTTTTATCTCCCTCCCCCGGCAATGGCCGGAACAATAGAAATATCATCACCAGAAGAAATTTTCGTCTCCAGACCCGCCAAAAACCGGATATCCTCGCCATTAACAAAAATATTTACGAACCGCCGCAACTGACCGGTTTCCTCACAGAGACGTTCTTTTATCCCCGGATATTGTTTTTCCAGTTCGGCAATCAAGCCGGCAACATCTCCGGCATTTAATTTTACCTCAGCCTGATTTCTGGTCAAACTGCGCAGGGCCGCAGGAATTTTTACCGACACTAAAGCCATTTTATTTTCCTCCACTCTTTTAAAGAATCCGACGAAAACTTTCCAGAGTTGGTTCAATTACCGTTATATTTTTAACCAGATCGGCAATTGCTTCCTGGGTTTTCAAACCATTGCCGGTGATATAAATAACCGTTGTATCCCGGGGAGAAATTTTTTTCTCCAGGACCAGTTTTTTTAAGGCCGCCACCGTCACCCCACCGGCGGTCTCGGCAAAAATTCCTTCGGTCCGCGCCAGTAATTTTATTCCTTCAATTATCTCTTCATCACTCACCGCCGCCGCTGAACCGCCGCTGTATTTTACCGTGCGCCAGGCATAAAAACCATCGGCCGGATTACCAATCGCCAGTGATTTGGCAATGGTCGCGGGCTTTACCGGACGAATAATCTCGTTGTCGGTCAAAATGGCGGTGGCAATCGGGGCACATCCCTGGGCCTGGGCGGCAAAAACGCGGGTTTTTACCGACGGAATTATCCCCAGATCCTGAAATTCTTTCAGGCCTTTATAGATTTTAGTCAAGAGTGAACCGGAGGCGGCCGGAACCACCAGACAATCCGGTGCCCGCCAGCCGAGTTGTTCGGCGGTCTCAAAGCCCAGGGTTTTGGAGCCCTCGGCATAGTAGGGCCGAATATTGACATTAACAAATGCCCAGCCAAAATTATCGGCGATCTCCGCGCACAACCGATTGACCTGGTCATAATTGCCCTTGATTGCCACTATCCGGGCACCATAAACCGCGGCGTTGAGAATTTTCCCCTGTTCTAAATCCGCCGGGATAAAAACAAATGCTTTAAAACCCGCCAGCGAACCATAGGCCGAGACCGAAGCCGCAAGATTGCCGGTGGAAGCACAGGCCACCGTCTCAAAATTCAATTCCTTTGCCCGGCTCACCGCTACGGTCACTACCCTATCCTTAAAAGAAAAGGTCGGATTGACCGTATCATTTTTTAGATATAAATTTTTTAATCCCAGATATTTTCCCAAATTCTCGGCTCTAATCAGGGGAGTAAAACCTTCCTGCCTCGTTATAATATTTTCAGGATTTTCTACCGGCAGAAGATGCCAGTAACGCCACAAACTATCCGGACCTCTTTCAATAGTCCGGCGGTTAAAATGTTTCTTTATCTCCTGATAATCATAAACCACTTCCAGCGGACCAAAACAAAACTCACAGACATGTCTGGCCTGGGCTGGATATTCCCGCAGACACTCCCGGCAGCGCAGTGATTTAATTTTTGTTCTCATTTATTATTGAGGAAACTTATTTTTCAGATATTGATAGATTTTTTCCGCAGCCAATTTTCCCATACCCATGGCCTGAATAACTGTCTCGCCACCGGTAATATCCCCGCCGGCAAAAACCCCTTCCAGGCTGGTCTGGCGGTTTTCATCCACCAGGAGATGACCTTCCTTGTCGGTCTTTAACTCCGGGGTTAGCGACGGGACAACCGGATTGGGGCTTAACCCAATTGCGACAATTACCATATCCACCGGAACGATAAAGTTTGAACCAGAAACTGGCCGGACGGATCGGCGGCCATCCGCTCCCGGCTCAGTCAACTCCATTTTCACGCATTCAATCGCCCGGACAAAACCCTTTTCATTACCTAAAAATTCTACCGGATTGGTCAAAAACAAAAATTTTATTCCCTCTTCCCGGGCATGAATAATCTCTACCTGCCGGGCCGGCATCTCGGCCTCGGAGCGCCGGTAAATCAAAGTAACTTCTCCGGCGCCCAGCCGCAGGGCAGTCCGGGCCGCATCCATTGCCGTATTGCCACCACCGATTACTGCTACCCGCCGGCCAATATAAATCGGCGTATCAGATTTTTCCGGAAATTCAAAAGCATGCATCAGATTGACCCGAACCAGAAACTCATTCGCCGAATAGATATGATTAAAATTTTCACCCGGAATTCCCAGAAATTTCGGCAGACCAGCCCCGGTGCCGAGAAAGACCGCCTGATAACCTTCGGCAAATAAATCGGAAATTGTTTTCGTCCGACCGATGAGACAATTCAATTCAATTTTTACTCCCAGTTTTTCCAGCCGTTTCAGTTCATAATCTAAAATTTCTCCCGGCAGCCGGAATTCCGGAATACCGTAGCGCAGAACGCCGCCGGCTTCGTTCAATGACTCAAAAACCGTAACCTTCACCCCTAACTGGGCCAGATCACCGGCACAGGTAAGTCCCGCCGGACCAGAACCGACAACCGCCACCCGATAATTGGTCTCAGGAATTTCGCCACTCAACTGGTTATTGTCCGCATTAAACATTTTCCAGTCAGCAGCAAATCTTTCCAGATCCCCGATGGCAATTGGTTCACCAACTTTTTTCAGAACACATTTTAATTCACACTGCTCTTCCTGCGGACAGACCCGGCCACAAATTGCCGGAAGATTATTCTTTTCGTATAAAATTTTGGCCGCCCGGGCAATATCACCTTCGGCAATTGCCCGGACAAAACCTTTAATGTCTATTCGCACCGGACAACCATCAATACAGACCGGTTTCTTACACTGCAGACATCTTCTGGCCTCGGCCCGGGCCTGCTCCGGAGTAAATCCAAGCGTTACCTGGTCAAAATCTTTTATCCGCTGATACGGTGGGCGTTCGCCCATCTCTACTCTTTTGGCAATCTTTGACATATATGTTTTTCACTCCGACTTAATTGTTCTTCTTTCCAGAAAAGATTCAACCGGGTGCGCAACTCCGGCCAGTCCACATCCCAGCCAGAAAACTCCGGCCCATCCACACAGGCAAAAAGTGTCCGGCCAGCAACTTTCACCCGGCAGGCGCCACACAACCCAGTCCCGTCAACCATAATCGGATTTAAGGAAACTGTTACCGGAATCTGGTGCATTCTGGCCAGACCGGAAACTGCCTCCATCATCACTACCTGGCCGATCGCATAAATATGGTCAATCTTTTCTTTTTGTAAAATCAGGTCGCGCAGGGCATCGGTCACCAGGCCCTTTTGCCCGGCAGTTCCGTCGTCAGTGGTAATTACCAGGCGGTCGGATAAGGTTTTTAGTTCCCCGGTCAGAATCAATAAATCCCGACTGCGCGCCCCGAGAATAGTACTAACTTTATTCCCGAGATTGCGAAACCCTTTAATCACTGGTAAAATTTCGGCCGCCCCTACCCCGCCGGCCACAAAAACCATCCGTCCATAATTTTTTATTTCCGTTGGCCGACCCAGTGGTCCTAAAACAACCGCCAGTTGACTGCCCTTTTTCTGGCGGCACAACAAAGTTGTCGTTAGCCCAACCTGCTGGACAATTACGGTAATGGTCCCGTTTTTTTGTTCCCAATCAGCCAGCGTCAGGGGTATCCGTTCACCCTGTTTATCCACCCGCAAAATTACAAATTGCCCGGGACGGGCTTTGGCCGCAACATCCGGAGCCGAAATTATCAAACGATTAATGCCCTGGGCTAAGGGAGAATTTTCTATTACTCTAAACATACATCAGGCAAGTGTTTCAGGGCTTCCTTGACGGACTCAGCGGAATATTCCAGATCCACCAGCCGACTGGCCAGATATTCGTCATAGGCCGCCAGGTCAAAGTGTCCATGGCCGGAAAGATTAAAGAGAATGGTCCGGGATTTTCCTTCTTCGCGACAGCGGATAGCTTCATCTACTGCTGCTTTTATGGCGTGGGCCGATTCCGGGGCCGGGATTATTCCTTCGCAGCGAGCGAATTGAACAGCCGCCGCAAAAACCGGACCCTGTTTATAGGCCACGGCTTCAATTATTTTTTTATTCAGCAAGAAACTCACCAGCGGAGCGGCTCCGTGATAGCGCAGTCCGCCGGCATGAATCCCGCTGGGCATAAATGTATGTCCGAGGGTATACATTTTCAACAGGGGAGTAAGTCCGGCCGTATCGCCAAAATCATAAAGATACGGGCCTCTGGTGAGCGACGGACAGGCCGCCGGTTCCACCGCAATCGCCCGTAAATTTTTTTTGTCGGTTAACCTGTCCATCAGAAAAGGAAAAGAAATTCCGGCAAAGTTGGAGCCACCGCCATGGCAGGCAATCACCACATCCGGATAATCCCCGGCAATTTCCATCTGCTTTTTTGCTTCCAGCCCGATTATTGTTTGATGCAACAAAACATGATTAAGAACACTGCCCAGAGAATATTTAGTATCATCATGGGTTGCCGCATCTTCCACCGCTTCGGAAATTGCTATCCCCAGTGAACCGAGAGAATCTGGGTCCTGGGCTAAAATTTTTCTTCCGGATTCGGTCTTATCCGACGGGCTGGGAAAAACCTCGGCCCCCCAGACCTGCATCATTGACCGACGATAGGGCTTCTGCTGATAGGAAATCTTTACCATATATACGCTACATTTTAATCCCATCAGTTGAGTGGCCAGGGCCAGAGCCGAACCCCACTGCCCGGCCCCGGTTTCCGTCGCCAGACGCTTGACCCCTTCTTTTTTATTGTAGTAGGCCTGAGCCACCGCGGTATTTGGTTTGTGTGAGCCAGCCGGACTTACCCCTTCGTATTTGTAATAAATCTTTGCCGGAGTCTGCAGGGCCTTTTCCAGTGCCCTGGCCCGATAAAGCGGGGTTGGCCGCCAGAGTTTATAGATATCCAGAACTTCTTCCGGAATATCAATCCAGCGCTCAGTAGCTACTTCCTGTTTGATTAACTCCATCGGAAAAATCGGCGCCAGATCCTGAGGACCGATTGGCTTTTTTGTCCCCGGATGAATTACCGGTGGCAATGGCTCTGGCAAATCCGCCTGAATGTTATACCACTGTTTCGGCAGGTCCTTCTCACTGAGCAAAATTTTTGTTTCCATTTTCCCTCCAGATAATTTAACTATCCTTATCCAATTCGGTATTCCAGTAAACTGCGTCAATAAATTTTTTCCAGGAAGAACGGATTTTCACCGGCAGTCGCAAAAGCAAATGCAGGCTTTTCACCGACCGGGGTTTTCTCGGTTTAATCAACAGTTTCATTCCGGCTTCCTCCGGAAGTTTGTTGCCCTTTTTCAAATTACACTCCAGGCAGGAGGTAACGATATTGTCCCAGTTGGTTTTGCCCCCACGGGAGCGGGGAATTACATGGTCCAGATTTAGTTCCCGAACACTGAATTTCCGACCGCAATAGCAACAGCGATATTGATAATGTTCATAGATATTGCGCCGGGTAAATTTTATCTCTACCTGGGGCAGCCGGTCATAGTATTTCAGAGCAATCACTTCCGGGACAGCAATTTTTAACCGGGGAGTATAGATAAAACCGGCCGGATGTTCCTTCAATATCTGCGAGAGTTCACACCAGTCAGTAAAATCATAGGTGCGCCAGTCCTCATCCACCACATCAGCGTGGCCATTATAGACCAGAGTTATTGCCCGCTGCCAGGTGGTAACGCAGATAGCATAAAAATTATTGTTCAATACCAGAACTTCCGCCATATTTTTTTAATTATATCTATTTTGGAAAGAAATTGCAAACTTTTTACTTTTCCAGGATAACCGCACCCTCGCCCAAAAATTTCTGAATTTCCTTAATGAATTCCCGGGTGGGTTTAACCGTATATTCAGTCTCAATAAGATCCGGTCGGTTGGCCCCCGGAGAATAAACCGCCAATTTTAACGGCACGCCATCCGGATAACTCAAAACAATCTGGCGGATTTTTTCCAGATATTTGTCATCAATCGCCGGGGTTTTTATTTTCAGGGTAACACTGCGGAAATTTTTTAAAAACTTGTCTTCATATTTTCTGGCTTCCTCCAGCGGGATTATCTTTTCCACCCGCATTTCTATCCCGTTTTCCCGCCGATTGACCTGACCCATGGCCACCACCAGTTTGCCAGTCGCCAGATAGCCGATATACTTATCATTGGATTTGGCCGGAAAATATATTCCCAGGATTTCGCCGTCCAGATTTTCCAGACGAAAACGGACATATTGTTTTTTTTGTTTGGAGATTAACTTTTGCACTCCGTTAATCTGTCCGGCGATAGAAGTCCGGGTATAATCAGGCCGGTTATTTTCCAGAAGTTCTTTCAGGCTATGACTGGTATAGATATTCAGTTCATCCTGATGTTTCGCCAGAGGATGTCCGGAAAGATAAAACCCCAGAACCTCTTTTTCCATCGCCAGGCATTCATGCTCGGAAAATGGCTGGATATTAGTTGCTCCATTATTGGCCGCTCCAAAATAATTATCGGCAAACAACGAGCCATTTTTATTGCCCACCCGTTTGATTTTGTCTTCCAGATTATTGAGTAACTCCGCCCGCAGGTATCCACTGGATTCTCCAAAGCCATCAAAAACCCCGGCTTTAATCAACGATTCAATAACCTTTTTATTAACTGTCCGCAGGTCCACCCGGCTTAAAAAATCACTGAAACTTTTATAGGGGCCCTGGCGAATCCGCTCGCTGACAATGTTTTCCGCCGCTCCCTCACCGATATTTTTAATCGCCGACAGCCCATAGCGGATTGACTTATCTTCTATACTAAAAACCTCCAGAGATTTATTGATATCCGGTTGCTGGATGTTAATTTTCATCGCCCGACATTCATTGATATAGTTGAGGAGTTTGCTGGTTTCCTCATCACTCTTTAAGGAACTCCGGCCAATCTCCGAATTGAGAAGTGCCACCATATACTCCATCGGATAATTGGCCTTTAAGTAGGCGGTGCGATAGGCAATAATCCCGTAGGCGGCCGCATGACTTTTGTTAAACCCGTATTCGGAAAAGGCGGCAATCTGGTCAAAGATTTTACTGGCGATATTCTTTTCAATTTTATTTTTCTGGCATCCGGCAATGAACTGGCTGCGCATCTCTTCCATAACCTCGGGAATTTTTTTACTCATTGCTTTCCGCAGGTTGTCGGCCTCCGATGCGCTAAATCCGGCCAGGGCCTGAGCCATCTGCATCACCTGCTCCTGATAAAGCGGAATACCATAGGTCTCTTTCAGGATTGGTTCTACGGCCGGATGGTCGTATTTGATTTTACTCCGCTGGTGCCGGCGATTGACATATTCATCAACCATTCCGGAATTGAGTGGCCCCGGACGATAGAGGGCGTTTAAGGCAATGATATCCGAAATCAGTGATGGCCGCAACTTTTTTACCAGGTCGCGCATCCCGCCGGATTCTAACTGAAACACCCCGACGGTTTTTCCCTCGGCCAGGAGTTGAAATGTTTTTTTGTCATCCAGAGGAATTCCGGTAATATCAAAATCAGTATTATGTCGTAAATTGATTAAGCGACTGCACTCGGCAATAACCGACAGGGTCCTTAAGCCCAGAAAATCCATTTTCAACAATCCAAGTTTCAGGAGGGTCTCTCCCTCATACTGGGTGGTAATGACATTCTTGCGAGGATTAAACGCCAGCGGGACATAGCGGGAGGTCTCTTCGGGCGTAATCACTACCCCGGCGGCATGAATTCCCACCTGGCGCTTCATTCCCTCAATCTGCCGGGCCGTGTCAATAATTTTTCTTACATTTTCATCACTGGTATATAATTTTTTAAAATCAGTTGCCAGGCGCAGCGCGGTCTCTAAGGTCTCGCCTGGCGGAATAAGTTTGGAAATTCGGTCACCATCCTGGGGAGTAAAGCCCATCACCCGACAAACATCCTTAACCGCCGCCCGGGCCTGCATGGAACCAAAAGTGATAATCTGGGCAACATGGTCACGGCCATATTTCTGACGGACATAATCAATAACTTTTTCCCGGCCGACATCGGCAAAATCAATATCCAGGTCGGGCATGGTCCGGCGGTCCGGATTTAAGAAGCGCTCAAAAATTAATCCGTATTTCAGCGGACAGATATTGGTTATCCCCAGAGCATAAGATACAATTGAACCGGCGCCACTTCCCCGGCCTGGGCCAACGGCAATTCCGTTTTCCCGGGCAAAACGAACAAAATCCCAGACAATCAAAAAATAAGAAGCAAAGCCCATCTTGCGGATAATGGAAAGTTCGTATTTCAGACGATTTTCCTGTTCCGGCAAAACCGGATTGTAACGTTTAGCCAGCCCCTCACTGGCCAGTTTTTCCAGATAGGAGTCGGCGGTAAATCCCTCCGGCACCTGATAATGTGGCAAGTGCATCCGGTCAAAAGAAATTTCCACATTACAGCGGCTGGCAATTTCCAGGGTATTACTGATAGCAACCGGAATCTCTTTGAACAATTCAAACATCTCTACCGGTGATTTAAAATAAAATTCCTCAGTTTCAAAACGAAGCCGCTGGGACTCGGATAATTTCTGACCGGTCCCAATACAGAGCAGGACATCCTGCAAAAACGCTTCCGGCCTGGTCGGATAATGACAGTCATTGGTTGCCACTACCGGAATATCCAGCTCAGAGCCGAGAACAACGAGCTGGCGGTTGACAACCTTCTGCTCGGCCAGACCGTTATCCATCAGTTCCAGATAAAAATTCCCTGGCCCAAACAAATCCCGAAAGCCCGCAGCAATTTTTTGGGCTTCTTCAACTTTTTCCGCCAGCACCAGGGCCGGAATCTGTCCCTGAAGACAGCCGGAAAGAGCGATAAGCCCCTGGTGATATTTTTCCAGCAGTTCCCGGTCAATCCGCGGTTTATAGTAAAAGCCCTCGGTATATCCCCGACTTACCAGCGCCAGAAGATTTTGATAACCGGTGTTGTTTTCTGCCAGCAGGGTCAGGTGATAATAATTTTCCTCAGTCGGAGTTATCTGTTTATCCAGCCGCGAGCCCGGGGTGAAATAAACCTCACAACCGATAATCGGTTTCAGGCCGGCCGAACGGGCCAGCGAATAAAACTCAATCGCTCCGAATAGATTTCCGTGGTCGGTCAGGGCAATCGCCGGCATATTGTATTGATTGGCCAGTTGAAAAATTTTCCCCGGTTTGCCATTCATATCCAGCAGGCGGCAGGCACCGTCCAGCAAACTGTATTCACTATGCAAATGAAGGTGAACAAAACTCATATTCAGGGACCGTAAATCAAAATCTCGCCAGTGTCCAGCGGTGGTTGATATTTGACCTCAAAAGAAATTTTACTCTCACTAACATTTTCGGCATTAATCAAAAAACTTTCTACGGCTTCGTTTATTTCCGGGGTGCCGACAATTTTTATCCGGTAAAATTTATTTTCATTGATGACCTTCACCCAGTCCTCCAGACGATTAAAACCAATCTCGTCAAATGTTTTGGTGGCACTGCTATAAATCAGCAGGAAGCGGTCCAGCAGCCGGCCGGAAAAACTGGCCTGTTCGGACGGCCCGCCAAAGCGATAACCAACTGAAAGATAATGACTGGCCCCGAGATAAGGATGCGGGACAAAAGCATAGTCCAGAGACATCCGCTGATAGCCTATCCCAAAGCCCAGTGAAAAATTGCTGATATCAATAACTGACTGCGGATTATACTGCCAGCCCAGGCGGATTTGCGCTTTCTGGAGAGGATAAATCTGAGTATAGTTTAAACTGTATTCCAGCCCCAGACCTAAAAAATACTCTTTTCGGGAAAAAGAATAGTTGCCGGAGAGAAAAGTATTTAAACCGGCCCATTGATAAAATAGTCCCAGCGAAGCACTGGCGGGCAAAGCAAAACTCTGACTGGAGACCGCCACGCCCCCGGATTGATAATTTCCAGAAACCCCGGTTACATTTTTTAATTCACCGGCCAGCCATAAAGACGGGAAAATGTTTACCGTCCCAGCAATATCAAAGGTTAAGGCATTATATTTATAGTCGGCAAACAGCACTGAATACAGATAGTTAACTGCTATTCCAAAGGAAGTTGGTAGTGGTAACTTTTGGCGATAACCAAAAACTGTCCGCAGCAAAATATTATTTTCTACCTGACGCTCAAAGGTCTGGAGATCCTCGCCAAGAACTCGCATCAGAGAAAATTCTTCACTTCCGGCGTTGAGATTTAAAAATCCACCACCCAGATAATAATCCGGGCGACCATAGAGAACTCCGACGCTGAATAAGCCTACTCCCCAGAAACGCTGGGCATAGAAAGAACTGACATTAAGGCCAACCGGCAAAGATACTTTAGCCGGAGCCGCCAGTACATCTTCATCAAACAGGCCGAACTCGGCCACCGAGCGGCTCCTCACCGATTGGGCATCATTCAGAAAATCCAGAAAATCCGGCATAACTGCTTCACTAATTGCCCCGGAGACAGCCAGCAAAATTAAAATCAACCAGAATTTTCTCATCGCATTAGCACCAGTTTTTTCGTCGTCCGCATGGTCGGAGTTTCAATATAAGCGATATAGGCCCCGGGAGGAACTGTTTGTCCGCTATCACTTTTTCCATCCCAGTAGA
>Ga0123519_10000959_pt1 | contig 50184 bp, 36 predicted proteins | sample YelNatPaOPRAMG02_FD_87396 | JGI IMG/M metagenome (GOLD analysis project Ga0123519, IMG submission 87396) | Hot spring microbial communities from Yellowstone National Park - Yellowstone National Park OP-RAMG-02 (version 2) | ecosystem: Environmental > Aquatic > Thermal springs > Hot (42-90C) ...
CGGCCGGCAAGTCGAGGAATTGGTGGATAGTGAAAAAACGCCTGTCCGTTACCAAGTCACGTTTGATGCTAGCGGCTTGCCAAGCGGAGTCTACTACTACAGACTAGAAGCTGAGACTTACAGTAAAGCGATGAAGCTTCTACTTTTGAAATGAACGGGCAACTGTAATTAACAAGCGTGTTTATGACGCTCACATTTGTTGAAAGAATAATTATAGTGGTCGTTCCATACAGCACGATGCAAGTCAAGTTAATGGTAGTCGGATACAAAGAAATTAAATCTATCATATATTTGGATTTTATCATCAGGAAAATTAAATTGACAATAAATTAAATAAACATTAATCAAAAGAATTAGATGATACAATTTCAATATAATAGCCAAATTTATACTCTTGGTGATATTTCCATAATAGGGTTTTAAAGCTGCAATAATTTATTATTGACTCTTAACGCGGGAAATTATATCTATAAAATGACAATAATACGGGCAAATTTTTAAAATAAAATCTCTAACTTTATTTAAAAAATAAATATTAACGCATTAAAACTTTAAAGAGAAAGTATTTCAAGGAGCAAAACTTATTCATACTATAATGTGAAGTCTATTAATACTAATTCTTTCTCAATGAATCGAGTTTCTTTGTAGCAAGTGGATGTCCCGGATAAACTTTAAGGATTTTTTCATAAAGCTTGATAGCCTTATCTTTATTACCTAACTTCAGATACATTTCAGCAGCACCATTCATTGAATTTGCATTTGCAGAATCAACCTGAAATGCAAGTTCAAAGTATTTTATCGCCTCTTCATATTGTCGTTGATCTGCATAACAGGTAGCAATGTTATTGTAATAAACTGTTTTCTTTTCGGGATTAAGTTCAATCAACTTATTAAGAACATTAATTGACTCAGTATAATTTTTTTTGAGATAAAGCTCAAAAGACTTTCGCTCAAGATCTTCCACATCAGGTTTTAGAGGAGGACCTGTTTGATTTTGCTGTTGGGACTCAGGAGGATTTTTCAGAGATTCAAGAATTGCTTTTGAATTTCTATAGTTTGGATAAATTTTTTGTAACTTTTCAAGATAGTAAATTGCCTGTGTAATATTTCCTCTTTGCTGATAAATATTTGCCAGCTGAAAATATCCATCCGGAGCAAGGCTATCGACATCAATACCTCGTTTTATTTCAATTTCAGCTGAATCGAGATTGCCTTTTAGCAAATAGTATAAACCAAGATTATGATGCGCCAAAACAATGTTATCTCTTATCTGCAGAGCTTTTCTATAATATTTTGATGCTTCTTCAAGATTTCCTGAATTTGCATAAATATTCCCAAGATTAACAAGAGTTATCGAACCATTAACATTTTCAGCAGACTTAAACAAAGTTTCATTATTTTTCCAATCTCCATTTCTACTGACAGTACCATAGATGAAAATCAAAGTAATTAAAAAAATAAGAACAGTATATTTATCCAATAATTTTTCATTTTGAATTTTGATACCTAACCACATAATTACAATGGATAATGAAAAAGAACCGAGATAAAGAAATCTTTCAGCCATCAAATTCATTGTAGGGATTATATTCATAACAGGTAAAAGAGAAACAAAGAAAAACAAAATACTGAAAGAAACAAGTGGAGCTTTTTTTCTAAACACAATTGCTACAAGAACTAATGCAACAATAATAATTAATGATAAAATAACATATAAATCTAAAAATGAACTTGAATCAGCTATTACACCATTATAATGGTAGATAAGATTGAATGGATATGCAAGAAGCTTTAAATATACAGGAATAGTCTTTAACATTGTGAAAAAAATAGTTGCCGCATTTTTCCCATAAAAATAAAAGTATTTCTCACGTTCAGGAACTGGACTTAAAAGTAAATACCTCACGAAAACAAAAATAATAGTAATGCCTACAAAGAGCCCATACTTGAGAATAATAGACTTGATATTTGAAAATTTTCTTTTTGAAATAATAAAATCGTAAAGGAAAATAAAGACGGGCATTGTAACAATCATTTCTTTTGATAGCAAAGAAAGCACATAAAAAAACAAAGAATAAAACAACAACTTTATATCACTTTTTCTATCATACCTGATATAAAACAAAAACGAAGCAAAAAACAGCGTTGTAGCAAGGAGATCTGTTCTCCCACTAATCCAGCTTACAGCTTCTGTATGGATAGGATGAACAGCAAAAATTAATGCTCCCAAAAAAGCTCCAATTCTCCCATTTGCATATTCTTCAGAGAGATAAAGTAAAATTCTGAAAAGTAAAAGTGTAGCAATTAGATGAAAAATAATATTTGTAAGATGAAACCCTACAGGTTTAAATTCCCAGAATGCAAAATCAAGACTGTAGGTTACAAGAACCAATGGACGATAATATTTCCCGATAACTTTATGAAAACCTTCCTGTGCAGTAAAAAATTTGGGAATATTATCAAGGGATCTAATAGACTCATTTCCTACAACCACACTCTCATCATCAAAAACAAAATCATTACCTATGCAATTAATATATACTCCAATTGCTAATACAGCAAGAAAAAGGTAAAGATAAAGAGTTTTAATTTGTTTAAAACGAATATATAAGTTAATCATAGTTTTGAAGCAATTACTACAGTTGTTTTAGTTTCGACAACCCGCCCTCCAATGTTATCGAGAGCTTCTATATATAAAATATAAATCCCAATCCTTAACTTTTGACCCGAATCGTCCATCCCATCAAAGATAATCTGTCCTTCGCTACCACTTAATTGATTGTTTAATAGAGTTCTGACAAGTCTCCCTTTAACATCATAAACCTTCACCCTGAGCTGCGCAATATTTGCTTTGAGTTTAAATTTTATAATTGTAAAATCTTCAAATCCATCTCCATCAGGTGAAAAAGGATTTGGAAAAACTGAAACAAAATCTGTAGATATATTATTATTAGTATAGATACTATTTCTTTTTCCGGGTGTACCGCCAAGTATATCTGCACAAGAGTTCCAGTTACTTCTGTCATTAGAACCAAGTAACGGATTGATCCTCTCCAGAGAAAATCCTTTTGTATCAGACAAATTTATGTTATGCCACTTAGGAGAATAATTTACCGAATCGATAGTATTATTTAAAGCATCCACAATCCGTATTAATGTACCATCATTATTTAAAGAAAGACTATTACGAAAAACGATTTTTACAAAGTTTGTATCAGGTGGTTTCAAATAAGAGAATCTATTATATAACGTCGTATCTGCAGCGAGAATAAGATACTTGTTAGGTGCAAGGAAAAAGTTACAGGAATCTGATAGATTATAAATACTATTTGAAACAAAACATCCCCATCCTGTAAGGTTTATATATTTGTTGGAAGGATTGTATAATTCCAGCCACTCACAACTTATTGTAAGCGGATCAAACATAATTTCATTAATGACAACATCGTTCCTTGAATAAGAAGCAATATTTACTACTGAGTTAGTTCTTGTCGGGGAAGAATATTCGCAATCAAGGGATGTAGCCCAGTTTGTTGAATCATTCGATGGACGGGTAACAGATTTTCTTTCAAGAGAATTTCTTGAGCTACCACCCCAGCTTGATTTATAACTTACTTCATCAACAACAGAACCAGAATTATTAAATATTGCAACCTTATCTCTATCATTATTTAAAGCAGGAAGATTTGATAAATACAAAATTTTTGTAGTATCAATTAAGTGATGAACACTGATGATAGAATTATTTTTTGCTATCACAAGAAAATCATTTGGGGCAATAAACCTATCTACATTAGTAATTGTAATGGGACTATTATAATAACTACTATCAGCAATTTTCCAATTTTTAATATTAATAGGGTTATAGGAAGTATTGATCAGTTCTACCCATTCTGGTTCGGGGCTTTGAGGAGCATACATAATTTCATTAATCAGTATTCCACTTGTAACAACAGTACCACCAACATTAACTCTGTTAATGAGAATATTATTCAATGTATCTTCGTCAGGTTGCCAGACAAGTTTCCCAATATATTGTTTAATTCCGCTATCAATATTGCCAATTCCAAATAAATAATTTACACTATCATTTTGATTTAACTGATTGACAAAAGTTTGAGAGTTAATAAGTTCCGATTCTATAGGGATACTATCAAGATTCAAATCGTAATATATTTTCAATGTAAAATTTGAGGCTGGATTAAGTCCAATATTTTTAATAAGAAACTCAAGTTTTAAAGAATCACCTACCACAGGGTTTTGCGGTTTTATTACAAACGAAATAAGTTTTAAATCATATTGCTTTGGAGTAAGTGAATTTTTTCTGTTTGGTGATGCCTTCTGAGGATCTATACTTGTTCCCCAGTTTGACTGTTGATTTGTTGGTCCTAACGGATTGATTCGTTCAAGTGAATAATTACCTGAACTTCCACCCCAGCTATTATTGTAAGTTAAAGAATCAATTGTTTGACCACTTGGGTTATATAGAACAACATTTTCATTTCCAGTATTATTCAAAGCATTCCAACCTATTGATTGCAAAATAATACCTGTAATTCCCGGATAAGCAGTTCGTAAATTTACGCTGTCTTCACAAACAATAGCGTATTCATTTGGATTCAGAATGATAGATTGAGTCGTTATAGTTCTAATTGGATTGCTTTGTGCTGCATCTCTCCATTTCCAGTTTTGTAAATTAATAGCTGTAGACCCAGTATTGTAAATTTCAAACCATTCCTTATTTGGAGAAGTTGGAGCATACATCACCTCATTAATCACCACTTGAGAATAGATAGCTGAAGCAAATAGAAAAATCTGAATAAGACAAAGAACCCTTTTCATATTAAAATTTTAATACTTGTAAAAATAGGAAAACAGAACATAAAAAAAGCGGAATAAAGGAATTCATTCCGCTTTTTGAATTCCATTCTAATAACAAGAATTATCTCCTATCTCCCATTATTCTTAAGAGGAAGAGGAACAGGTTAATAAAATCAAGGTATAAGTTCAGAGCTCCCATAATAGCAACTTTCTTTCCATATTCAGAATCAATATCAAGACCCATACTATACCTTTTAATACGTTGTGTATCAAATGCTGTCAATCCGGTAAATATTAATACACCTGCATAACTTATCACAAGATTAAGTGTATCATTGGCAATAAAAATGTTTACTACGGAAGCAATTATCAATCCTACAAGTCCCATCAAAAGAAATGTTCCAATACCAGAGAGGTTAATTTTGGTAGTATAACCAAAAACGCTGACAGCAGCAAACATACCAGCACAGATTAGAAATGTAGAATAAATTGAGACATCAACATATACAAGAAATAACAATGAAAAAGTAATTCCTGTAAGAATTGAGTACAGGAAAAATGCTCCAATAGCAACTGTTGAAGAAATCTTATTCAGCAAAGCGCTCAATAAAATAACAACCAAAAGCTGGGCAATTATAATAAATAGCATCAGTCCACCTGATATATAACTCACAACATTTGTTGTGCCAATACCATAGGCTATTAGCCCGGTAATTGCAAGTCCCATTGCCATCCAGTTATAAACGTGTAATAGAAAACGTCTTGAGATGGCAGCAACTTCACTCTGACTTAGAGTGCCGTATGTAATATTCTCATTAAAATTATTCATATTTGAAATTTTTGATTTAATTACTTTATTTATAATACAAATTTTTCAGCAAGAAAAAAATCAATATATTTTGACACCTGATTTAATAACTACATAAAAGCTAATTATCCTCTTAGCATATAATTTGGAGCTTCTTTAGTTATTTTAACATCGTGTGGATGTGATTCTCTCAATCCAGCATTTGTGATTTGAACAAATTTAGTTTTCTTTTTCATTTCTGCAATATTCTTAGCTCCGCAGTATCCCATAGCTGATCTCAAGCCTCCAACTATTTGAAAAATAGTATCCCTCAAAGGACCTTTATAAGGAACAATTCCTTCAATACCTTCTGGAACAAGTTTTTTTACATCATCTTCAACATCCTGAAAATATCTATCTTTGCTACCCTCTTTCATAGCTTCAAGAGAACCCATTCCACGATAAACTTTATAGCTTCGCCCTTCATACAGAACCTTTTCACCGGGAGTTTCATCTGTACCTGCAAGCATTCCTCCTATCATAACTGAATCCGCTCCTGCTGCTATTGCTTTTGGAATTTCACCCGTTTGTTTGATACCCCCATCTGCAATAATCGGTATACGAAAATTTTTTGCCGCTTTTGAACATTCGTATATCGCAGAAAGTTGAGGTACTCCAACTCCCGCAACAACACGAGTTGTGCATATTGAACCAGCACCAATACCAACCTTAACAGCATCAACACCTGCTTTAATTAAATCAATAGTGCCGTCTGCTGTTGCAACATTTCCACCAATAACATCAACATCAAAATGCTTTTTTATTTCCCTGATTGTATCAAGTACTTTTTGATGATGACCATGAGCTGTATCTACAACAATAACATCTACCCCAAACTTTACAAGTTCTGCAACCCTTTCAATAGTATTTTTTGTAACACCAACTGCAGCACCAACTCGTAATCTACCAAATTTATCTTTACAGGCATTTGGAAAACTTTTTCGTTTTTGGATATCTTTGAATGTTATAAGACCTTTAAGATAACCGTTTTTATCAACTACTGGTAATTTTTCAATACGATGTTTCTGTAATATTCTTTCAGCCTCAACTAAATTTGTACCTACAGGTGCAGTAATTAATCTATCTTTAGTCATAACATCACGTATTAAAACATTTTCATCAGGATCAAATCTTAAATCCCTATTAGTCAAAATTCCTATTAGACGACCTTTATCATCAACAATCGGAATTCCTGAAATACTATACTTCTGCATTACCTGTATAGCATCACGTATCTTTTTATCAGCAGTTAAAGTAACTGGTTTTAAAATCATTCCGCTTTCACTTCTCTTTACTTTGTCTACTTCAGATGCTTGATTAGTTATACTCATATTTTTATGGATAATACCTATCCCACCTTCCCTTGCCATAGCTATAGCCATTTCAGATTCTGTAACTGTATCCATCGCTGCAGATATCAGAGGTATATTAAGACGAATCATTCGTGTAAGCTTTGTGGTAACATCTACTTCACGAGGAAGTACTTTAGATTTTGCAGGAACAAGCAGAACATCATCAAAAGTTATAGCAGAACTGATAATTTTGTCTTTCATCAAATCCTTTTTAATTTAATTAAGTTAACAAAGATTTTCCAAACAATAAATTACAAAATGCTGAGACTATGAATGTTTTAACTGCAGCTGTCAAAATTAGAATTGAAGTATAATAATACTTTAAAAACTGCTCAATATTCACAGTTTTTTTTATATTTTGTACTTATACTTAAATCAATCCCCTTCTATTTATATACTTAGAATGAGAAATTTTCTTCACTTATGTAAACTCAAAATATAGATTTTGATGAAACTATATCATAAGAAACATTTATTCCCCCTTTAGAAAAAATTCAAGAAGTATAAATAGTTTTATTTCAGATACAATAATTTTTTCGTATCTGAAAAATTACCAGTTACTATTTTACAAAAATAAATTCCGGTAGGATATTTAAGTGCATTCCAAATAACTTCATAAAAACCAGGAGATTGTTTTTCATTGACGAGTATTTCTACTTCTTTACCAAGTATATCAAAAATTGCAAGCCTGACAAATGAACTTTCATTTTTTAAAGATGAGGCAATTGCATATTTAATCTTTGTACTCGAATTAAAGGGATTAGGAAAATTCTGATATAGTTCAAATTTTTCAGGAACTGTTGTACCAATCTTATTTACAAAAACTGAGCCCCCATTTGTAGTTGTTAAAATTGTCCCATTTTCACCAACAGCACAACCATGATTAGCATCAGTAAAATAAACGCCATATAATATTGCATAAGTACCTGAATTTTGCTGAGTCCATGTGTTTCCCCCATCTGTTGAAGTTATTATTGTTCCAGCACCTCCAACACATGTTATTCTATTTACAACTGGATATGAAACCCTGAACAATGTATTGTAAGTAATGTGATTTGTATCTGCCAGTTTCCAAGTATTACCAGCATTTGTAGTTTTAAGTATTGTGCCCGAGTTACCAACAATAATACCTGTTGTAGAATTAAGAAAAGCCATACCGTTTAAATCATAACTAAGTGGCGGATTTGTGTAACGAGGTGTCCAGTTAATACCACCATTAGTTGTTTTTAAGATATTTCCACCCGCTCCACATACTATACCTGTCGTTTCATTAAACATATATATATCATTCATTGTATATGGTAACCAGCTAATAGCCCAATTATTTCCTGCATTGGTAGTTTTCATTAATAACCCGGAATAACCTGTTACAAAACCTGTAAACTCATTAATAAAATAGATACCATTGATTTGCATTGTAGTAGGACTATTAAGCTGAATCCATGAATCTCCCCCATCAGTTGACTTTGCCATATAACCCAAATATCCACCAGTTATCAATGTGTTTTGACTTAAAAATTGAACAGGATTATAAAATGTTCCTATTGTCAGATTTACACTCCACCAAAAAAAGCCACCATCATCAGTCTTTAAAATTCTCCCCTGTTCTCCAACAGCAATTCCAATATTTGAATTGCCATAAAAAGTAACTCCATGTAAGGTATTGATGTAACCAGTGTATTGTAACTCCCATTGAGAAAAAACATTAATATAGGAAAGTAATAAAACAAAGAGTGTTAAAAATATTTTTTTCATTATAATTTTAATTCCTTTCCCCCTTAAGAAGCTACGGGATTAAATTACATCACGGATTTATGTAAACCGAAATAAAAGTATCCGAATGTGTTTTTATTTAAATAACAATAAAATTAATTAAAGTTATAGGATTTCATTAATAAATAAAACACCATTCTATAAATAAATTCCGAAAACTTAATTCAAAAATTGAATATTACATCATTAATTTTAAAACTATATTTTTTAAACTCAAAATATAAAATTATAAAGTCTGTTTTAATTTACCTGTTCTATTTTACATCTTCAGTAATAGTTTTAGCTTTTATTAGTTCTTTATAAATATCCTGAGGTATTAAATCTCCATCAAAATTTTTAAGATACATTATATGAAGATGTGTAGGTGAACGTGATGGATAAGCATTCTTACCTGTTCTTCCCATCGTTCCAAGTACCATACCCGGCTCAACAAAATCACCAACTTTTACAAAAACTTTATCAAGATGAGCATAATAAAATAAACCGTCTGTGTAATTATCATAAATGTATACAATATTTCCTCCTTTAATATCCATCATTTGTGGTGTCCAGTTTGTTCTGGTCTCAATTACTATACCTCCACTCATTGATAAAATTTCAACGGGTTTTCCTGTTTTATCGTCAATGTTATCTTGATTTCTGTCATAAATGAAAATATCATGTGCAGGGTGTATTCCTGAATTCGGGATAAAAAAATCAAAGTTCCCAACAACATAACCGTTCCCATTAGTTCCACCAATTGCTGAAGCAGTATATCCTTTTACAGGGAATACCCAAGAGTTCTGGTCATAAACAGCAGGATAATTTTTGCGAATAAAATCGTTTAACTCATCAAAGAAATTTTTAAGAGAATCTATAGCCTGTCTTTTATTGTAAGTTGTATCTCTAATATGAACAACTATCTCATTCCATCTTTTAGCAGGGTTATACAAATTCTCATCATCAGATATATCATTTTTGCTGTATGAATAGAGAGAATCTTTTGAGTGTTTATTTTGAGCATTAAGAAAATTATTAAAGAATAATAAAAGAAAAGATAAAATAACAAACGATATGTTCCAGTTAAAATTTCTCAGTTTAAAGTTTTAATTTTAGTTAAGTATTCGTATGGATTAGCAGGAGTAAGATTACCACCATTAACCTTCAGATAAGAAAGGTGCAGATGAGTCGGGGATCGCTTTTTATAAGCATTTAAACCTGTTCTTCCGACTTCAGCAATCTTATCCCCCGGTTTTAAAATATCTCCAAGTTCTACCGTAAGTTTTGAATTATGAGCATAGTAAAAGAGTGCATCAGTTTTTGTATCATAAATCCAGATGTAAATACCACCTCTTAAATTACTACTTATATCCCAGCTTTTTTCAAGAGCTACAACTACACCACTGCTAATTGATAATACATCAACAGGTTCCCCTGTTACATCATCCAGACAATCTTGATTTTTATCTCGTATAAAAATATCATGAGCAGGATGTCCACCATGTTTATTGCCATCAAAGTAACTATAACCTTTTGAATTATAACCACTTCCGTTTGTGCCACCTATTGCTGAAGCTCCATACCCCTTTAATGGAAACACCCATTGATCTATATCATATTCAACTCCACCATCTAAAAAAAATTGTGTACGTATTTTAGTAAGTAAATCACCTATAACTTTTTCAGCATCAAATTTCGTAATTTCACCATCTCTTACCTGAGTATTAACTTCATTAAATTGCTCACATAAATTTTTAAGTGTTTGACTCTGACTAAAAATTGAAACAGGAAGAAAAATAAAAATTAAAACTACAATACCAGAAAGTTTACTCATTAATCTTATTTTATTTATTTAAATTGTTGTAACCCTTTAATTTCACCCCATAATCCCCGTTTGTTTTCTCGGGCTTCCCGCTCAAGCTTTCTTAATTCCATAGTTTTACTAACTGGAAATTGCTCGTAAACATTTGCATAACCATCTGCAACAATTTTCCCGTTAACGAATGTCCCATCTTCCAAATAAACCCACCTGAGTAATCTTCCATATTTATCTTTATCATCACCATAAGGCTCTTTTTCAAGTATAACTTTTTTTCCTTCTAAAAAGTTTTTTACATATTCACTTGCTAACTCTCCTAATTTTTTTATTGTTTTTTTGTCCTGTTTAGTTATTTCTACATCGCGATCAAGTTTTTTTGAATCATATTTTTCAGGAGTATCAATTCCCAGCATTCTAACTCTCTGACCGTTTGATAGTTCAAAAGTATCACCATCTATAACACGTGAAACAACATAAATTTCCTTATGGGTGCTATTTGTAGTAGGAGTTTGCTTAGTATAAATAAAAATTAGAAAACCTAATATAATTAAAACTGTTGAAACTACAGAAATTAATTTTATTATTGGTTTCATCATTTAACTTTTATTATCTCTTTGATTAATTGTCTTAATTTGGGTTTGCTTTTAGATATGATTATACCTTCAGATAATATTGGTAATGCTTTCTCAATCCTTGTTTTCTCTGAAGAGAACAACTCACAAATAATTTCTCCCTTTTTAACTTTATCACCGACTTTCTTTTTTAAAATAATACCTGCTTTATAATCAATTTTATCATCAACTTTCTTCCTGCCACAACCGAGTTCCACCGCAGCTAATCCAAATTTATATGCTTCCATCTTATTTATATATCCATCTTTCGGAGAATAAACAATTTTTTTATTAGATGCTCTTTTGAAATTTGACCAATCAAGAACATACTTTATATCACCTTTCTGATACTTAACTATTTGAAGAAATTTTTTATAAGCTTCTCCTGATTTAATTTTTTTTAGAGCAATTTCTTCACCTTCTGAAATAGTACGTGCTTTTTTTCCAAGATAAATCATTGCACCTGCAAGTTTCAAAGATACTTGCAAGAGGTCTTCAATTTCTATTCCGTTCAAAATTTCTATCGACTCTTCTACTTCAATCCAGTTTCCAATTTTATTTCCAAGAGGTTCTTCCATATCTGTTAATATAGCAATAGATTTCTTTTTGAACCTTCGAGAGATTTCAAGTAGATATTTTGTAAGTTCAATGCAATCAGAGTAATTCTGAAGATTTGCACCTGAACCTATCTTTATATCAAACACAAAACCGTCAGCTCCTTCAGCTAACTTTTTACTCATAATGCTCGCTGTTACAAGTGAAACATTATCAACAGTTGCAGTAACATCTCTAATAGCATAGATCTTTTTATCTGCCGGTGCAAGAGTATCAGTTTGTCCAATGAGTGCAACTCCTATTTTGTTTAAAAGCTCTTTATATCTTTTAATTGTTAAATTAACATCAAAATTAGGTATTGACTCCAGTTTATCAAGCGTTCCACCTGTATGACCTAAACCCCTTCCTGATATCATCGGAACAACGATCCCACAACTTGCTACAATAGGAGCAATAATGAGTGAAACTTTATCCCCAACTCCACCTGTGGAATGTTTATCTATTTTAGGTTTACGTATAAAACTTAAATCAATTACATCCCCACTTTTTAACATTGATTCTGTAAGATAAAATGTTTCTTCCTCATCAAGCTTGTTTAAATAGATTGCCATCATAAGAGCAGATATCTGATAATCTGCAACTGTACCAGCTACTATACTTCTAATAACAAAATCAATTTCACTTTTTGAAAGCTTTTTTTTGTCTCGCTTTTTCTTTATTATCTCAATTATATTCATAAGATTAAAAGTAACAAAAAACATTGAGTTGATAAAGTTATTTTCATCTCAGAAATTGATAAATAAAATTATTGTGAAAGCAATTAAAAAAGATTAATTTATCCAAAAATCACTAATGATTTGAAAAATGCACCAGCATTCAAGTTCGCTATATTTTTTGTCATAGGTATCATAATCGGGAATTTAATAAGAATTAACATCGTAATTATTTTCCTGATTTTATCTCTTTATCTAATTATTTATTTACTTACAAAATCAGATAGTGAAAGAAATATTTATTTATTCTGCATTATAGTATTAGCAGGCATTTTTAAATCGCAAATTGATTTTAACTACTTTCCAGCTTCTCATATTGCCAATCTTAGAGATACAAAAGAAAACGAACTTATAAAATTATCAGGTACAATTTCAGAGATTCATTTCAAAGATAGTATAAAAGCAAGATTTATTTTAAAAACCGAAAAAATTTATACTAACACTGACACTATCCCGACTTCAGGTGATATACTTGTTTATATTAAAGAGAGACCATTAGAGCCATTAGAAGTAGGTTATGAACTTTTGCTATCAGGTAGACTTTTCACGCCAGGAGAGGAAGCTAACCCCGGAGAATTTAATTTCAGACAATATCTTGCAATACATAATATTTATAAACTATTAATTGTTGATGATATTAATCTATTGAGCACTATTAATAAAGATGTAAACTTAAACTTCATAAATAAAGCCATTCTAACAGCAAGAAAATATTCCAATAGGAATATAGATTTTTATATTTCAGGTGATGAGGGTGAATTATTGAAAGGTCTTGTCACTGGTGACAGAGATGGAATTTCAGAAGAGGTAAAAGATAATTTTGTAAAAGCAGGAGTAATGCACATAGTAGCAGTATCAGGACTAAATGTCGCTTATGTTATTATTATAGTAAATTTATTACTTTCTTTGTTTAGAATTCCTAAAAAAATACGGTATTTGATAACAATAATTTTTTTAGTTTTTTATGTTATTTATACCGGACATCCTCCATCAATAATCAGAGCAGCAATTATGGGAGCAGTAATTCTGTTTTCTTTCATCGTTCAAAGAAAACCTAATATTTATAATTCACTTGGCTTATCTGCTATTATTATACTTGCAATTGACTCAAAACAACTTTTTGATTCTGGTTTTATTCTTTCTTATACTGCAACATTCTCAGTTGTTTTCTTCTATGATATAATTAATACAAGATTAATACAAAGAATAAAATTTAATAAAAACAAAATTTTTACTTTTCTTAGACCTATTTTATTAATGCTTATGGTAACTGTTTCAGCACAAATCGGAACAGTGTTAGTATCAGCTTATTACTTTGAAAAAATTTCTTTTGTTTCGTTCTTTACAAATCTTGTTGTTGTTCCACTTTCAAATCTTTCACTTGCATTAGGTTTTGTACAAATCTTACTTAGTACTATTTCTAATTTTCTTGCATCATCAGTTGCAGTTTCAAATAAACTTCTTCTTAGTTTCATTTTATTGTTTACAAAATTTACATCTCAGTTACCTTATGCTTTTATATCCACTTATAAAATAGATTTAATTACAATTGTAATTTATTTTTTTTCAGTGTTTATTATAATTTTTGCTAATAAAGTTAATTTAGTTCCCCGAATCATAATAGTTTCTTTAATAATTCTGCTAAAGCTTGTAATATTCATAAGACCTCCTGAGCTAAAAATCATCTTTATTTCAACAAGGACAGGTGAGTCAACACTTGTTACAACCCCCAGCGGTAAAAATATATTAATTAATTTTGGTATTTCTTCTGATGACATAATTCCTGCTGAAAAATTTATTACACCTGTATTGCAGAGGGAAGGGATAGATAAAATTGACGCTCTTATTATAACAGATAACAAAATTGAAACCAGTAGTTTTAGACAAATCTTCTCGAATTTTAAAATTATTAATTTCTTCGTTCCAATAACCTGTAAATATTTTGATCCGGAAATAGATACTATACTCAACAAAAATGAAGTTAACATTAAATATCTTGAACAAGGAGATATTGTAACTATTGACCAGAATACAAAATTATATATTCTATACCCTTTACAAAAAGATAGTTTAGATATTAAAAGCAAGTTTATGGATTTTCTTTTAAAATGTAATAATTCATCAGTACTCTTTGCAGGTGGAAATGATTCGTCTATATATAGAAAATTTGCACTGACATACCGAGATATTTTAAAATCAGGTATACTAAAATTAGGTCAAGGGGGTTCATCAAAAAAGTTTGATAAACTATTTTTTGATATTGTTGATCCTCAGTTTACTATTGTGTTTCCACCGGCAGTTAAATTTTATAAATTACCATCAAAATCCGTTCTAAATTATATTTACACCAAACGAAAAAATGTAATTCAAATCAAATTTGAAGGCGCAGTGATATTTGAAGGAACAGAAACGGGATTCAATCGTATTCAATGGAGATAGTAAATCAATTTATAGTTTTTATTTATTCAAAAAAATTTCTATTTTCTAAGTACTAAAGCAAAAACTATAATAAATATGAAAAATAATCTAATTGCCTGGGAAGTAAAAGAGGTGGATTTCCCAAAAAATGGGACAATAAGAGAAAAATTAAAACATTTTATAAAATATGCAATACTTGCTCCATCGGGACATAACACACAACCCTGGATTTTTTCCATTAAAGAAGAAGAAGTAGCAATTAATCTTTATGCTGATAGATCACGAGCACTTCCAGTAATAGATCCCGATGACCGCGAATTAATAATCAGCTGTGGAGCTGCCCTTGCTAATCTTATGATAGCAATGCAATATTATGAATATATTCCTCAGATTGAATACTTCCCTGATGAAGGAGATAATGACTGGCTTGCAAAAATAAAACCTATTCCTGGATATGAACCGGATGAAAATGACAAAAAACTTTTTCAGGCAATTAAGATTCGTAGAACCAACAGACTTCCCTATGCTGATGATAAGATTGATCAATTTTTCATAGAAAAATTTAAAGCTTTGATTAGTGAAGAAAACCTTACTTTACATATTGTAGAAGAGAAAAATCGGGAAAATCTTATTAGAATTATTGAAAATGCTGATAGAATACAAGCTGCTAATAAAAGTTTCTGTAGAGAACTTGCACAATGGATTCATCCAAATAGAACAAGTAGTAAAGATGGTATTCCTGGATACGCATTCGGTATGGGAGATTTAATATCATATGGCAGTCCCTTTTTCATTGGTAATCTAAATTGGGGAGATATCCAGGCTGCAAGAGATAGAAATCTGGTTAAAGGTTCACCCCTCATTGTAATACTTGAAAGCAAAAGAGATACACCTCTTGATTGGCTGAAGACTGGCATATCGCTTGAAAAGTTACTTTTAAAAGCAGCTTCAAAAAATATTGCTGCTTCATATTTAAATCAACCACTGGAAATTCCTGAACTACGACAACAAGTTCGCGAATTATTTGAGATGAAAGGCTTCCCCCAACTTATACTGAGACTCGGTTACGGTAAAGAAATCAAACCCACTCCACGTCGTGAAGTAGATGAAGTTATTACTAATTGAATTAGCAGTTTTATAAAGCTGGAAAATTTGTACATATTCTTGCTCCAGAGGGAACAAAAATAGAACTTTGAGAGCTAATAGACAGTGTGCTGAGTAAAATGGATAGTAAAACAACAAAATAATAGATTTTTAACTTCAAAACATTTCACTTTAAATTTATTATTCCTCTCAACAAAATTAAAAATACCAATAAAAGGTATTATTTCCCCTTCAAGATATTTAATAATTATCTTATTCTTACAAACATTATTTATACATATTATCAAAAGAACTTTATAGTTATAATAGACTGTTTAATTTAAAACAAGAGAATAATAATTAAAATGAAACTTGTTTTTCAATCAGGACTTTCATTTTTTCTTGTAATAGTTCAGTTTGTTTGTATAATTGTATTAGCTATTAAAGGAACAATTTTAAGCGAATTACATTATTTACTTTTTATTCAGTTATTGTTCATCATTTTAGGACTATGGGCTTTAATTTCAATGAAATTCCGATTTAATATTTCCCCTGATTTACTTGAAGGTTCTGAATTTATTAATGTAGGACCTTATAGATATATCAGACACCCAATGTACCTTGCTACACTTGGAATAACTTTCTGCTGGATATTACCTGATTTTAACGTTACTCTACTTATTATCTGGACAATACTATTAATTGATCTGCTTGTAAAACTAAATTATGAAGAAAATATCCTTAAGCAAAAATTCATTTTTTACAAGCAGTATACAAAACAAACAAAAAGATTAATACCTTTTATTTATTGAACTTTTAAATATTTAATAACGTTTTTTAGAAAAAATAAAAAGTATGTTATGCCATCATCAGCACATTTACATCTCTTAATTAATCATTTACCAGTTTTCGGTACAGCATTTCTTTTATTAATGTTGTTATATGCAATTGGGAAAAAAAATCATTCTGCACTTAAAATAAATTATGCGCTTATTGTACTGCTTGGTTTATTAACAATCCCAGTATTCATAACTGGTGAAAATGCCGAAGGAGGTATTAAAGGAATTGAAGGTGTAAATGAAGAAGCTATTGAACCACATCAAGAGTTTGCTAAATTTAGTCTTATTGTAATGGAAATTACTGCTGGTTTTGCCTTAATTGGATTTTTAATTGCTCTAATTAGAAAATCAGCACCTATTTGGTTTGCAATGATAGTTTTAGCTTTATTACTTGCTACTCAGGGAATGATGATTTATACTTCACATCTTGGTGGCAAAATATCCCATTCGGAAATTATGAAAAACTAATTTCTTTTGATTTCGTTCAAAAGGGTTTTCATATCATCAGGTAGTTCAGTTTCAAAAATCATTTCTTTCCCGAAATGAGGATGCACAAATCCCAGTAGTTTGGCGTGTAAAGCCTGACGAGGTAATATTTTAAGCAGGTTATTAATTTTATTTTTTAAAGCATTTGTCATTGTTATATAATGTGGTTTCCTGCCTCCATAGGTTTCATCACCAAAAATTGGATGTCCAATTGAGGATAAATGTACCCGTATTTGATGTGTTCTGCCTGTCTTTAGAGTGAACTTTATAAGTGAAAGAAAATCATATTCTTCCAAGACTTCATATTCAGTAATGGCAAGTTTACCTTCCTCTGATTCATTTCTAACAACAGCTATTTTTTTTCTATCTCTTTTATCTCTTGCGAGTTTTGTCTCTATTAAACCTTTTTTTTGGTGCAACTTCCCCCAAACAATACCTTGATATTCACGTTTTATATTATGATGAAAAAACAACTCTGATAACTTTCTATGTGTAATTTCATCTTTTGCAACAACAAGTAAACCTGAGGTCTCTTTATCAAGTCTATGAACAATTCCAGCTCGCTCAAAACCATTCAGATCTGAAAGTTTATCGTTTTTTTGTTGAGAATAGTAAAGTAAAGCATTAACAAGTGTTCCACTATAGTTTTTATAAGCAGGGTGTGTTACCATACCAGCAGGTTTATTAACTACTAATAAATACTGATCTTCATATACAATATCCAGAGGAATATTCTCAGGCAGAATCTCTTGTTTTTCTGGAACGGGTAACTCTACTTCAATTTCATCAAAAGGTTTAACAATATAATTGGATTTTACAAGATTTCCATTTACAATAACATTTCCAAGATTTATGCTTTTTTGAACCTTTGTACGTGAAGCATTTTCAATCAGATTTGTTAGGTATTTATCTATTCTAATCCTACCTTTAATTTCAGGAACAATTATTCTAAAATTCTTATTCATTTAATTAATATTAATAAATTGTTAAGTATCCCCTATATGTGAAACATTTTTGAAATTCTTACGAATATATAGTAGATGAAAGAATTAAGCAAAACAAAAACTAAAATAGAAAGGAAATAGTTATGAAAACAATAAAACTTATCTTATTACTTGTAATTTTAACACTTACTTTAAATAGTGTTTCTGCCTTTGCAATTAACAATCCTGATGGAAATGCAAACAGCACAACTCTAAATTTACAGCTTGGTAAAGAACTTAAATTATTGTTATCACAGACTGCAAACCTCTCTTTAACGGGCAAAAATCTTAGAGGTATTGCTGAAGTAAAAATAATTGTTCTTAATAATGGAAAAATTGATTTGTTATCAATTAAAAGCAATAACAAATATCTTGAAGAACATATACTAAGCAAAGTTAAAGAAACCAACTATTGGACTGGAAATAATTTTGCTGGTACTGTTTTGACATATCAGATTGTATCTAAATAATTTTCCCTCAACCCTCCACAAACAAATCACTGACAAAAGTGTCAGTGATTTGTTTATTATAACTTACATATAAATCTACAAATTATAGCTCGACTTTAAAAAATAACTTGAATTTACCATAATTTACCGATATTTTATCTCAGGATAAAAATTAAATTATGAAACATAACTTATCTACCCAAATATTTAAAATCTTATCATATTTTGTTGTAACCTCAATATTCGTTTATCTTGGGATTTGGCTTACTGGCTGTACTTCATCAGAAATTAAAAAGCCTGATACAACACGGCAACAGGATTCCATAGCTTTATACTCTGTAATTGATAAAGCTTTTAATGAATACAAACAATCACTTGCCCTAAATGAAACTGCAGAAGAAACACAGGCAAAAGATAAATTTGACCAGGTTTTAAAAATTCTGAAAAAAGTTGATAATCGGGTACTTGATGACCCCAAAAATATTAGTTGGAAAAAAGATTATGCAGAACTTCTTACAAGTGTTGTTCAAGACTATATTTACCTGTATGGTGATAAAATTGATAAAAATAATCAAGCACTAAAATTTGCTAAAAAATATAATATTTCCTACGAAGTTATCAATGAAAATTCAGTCGTTGCGGATAAAGAACCATTGCCTGATGGAAGTGAACTTAATTTCTCACGCAATAAAGCAGTTGATGAATATATAGACTTCTTTGCTAAAACTGAGCGTGGCCGTAGTTTTATCGATAAAACTCTTTATCGCTCGGGTAAATATTTTCCTATTATGAGACGCATCTTAAGATATTACAAGGTACCAGAAGAACTCGTGTATCTTGCTGTTCAGGAATCAGGTTTAAATCCAACAATAGTTTCAAGAGCAGGAGCTGTTGGGATGTGGCAATTTATGGCTGCAACTGGCGCAAGTTATGGACTTACTGCTGATCAATATAGAGATGACAGAAGAGACATTGAAAAATCAACCGATGCTGCTGCCCGACATTTACGAGATTTGTATATGAAATTTAATGACTGGTATCTTGCTTTTGCAGCTTATAATGCTGGTCCTGCAAGGGTTGAAAGCGCTATAAACAAAGCAGGTTCAAAAAATTTCTGGGATATAAGACAATATTTACCCGGTGAAACAAAAAACTATGTCCCTTCTATTATTGCTCTATCATATATTTTCAATGATCCTGCTGCATACGGATTTAAAGATGTTGAGTATGCACAACCAATTTCTTTTGATCGTATTAATATTAATATAGAAATTTCACTTCAAAAGGTTGCTGATTTTACTGACTCTGATATTGAAACAATAAGAGAATTAAATACAGAACTAACAGGTGAAATAGTCCCAAAATACGATATTCCATATCATCTAAGGATTCCTTCTGGAACTTATAAAAAATTTGTTGATAACCTTAATAAATCGCCTGATTATGCCAATATAGCAAAAGTTGAGTTTATTGGTAATGAAGAACAGGGATTTGTTGAGCAGGTTTCAAAAACAATTTACAAAATTAAAGATTATGATCCCGGAGAACCAAAGGCAATAGCAAGCACTACAAACAAAACCAAACTAACTTATCAATTTCCTGCTCAAGCATCACTTAAGACAGTAGCTGATTCATTTATGGTAAGAACTACTGACCTTAGAATTTGGAACAATATACCTTTTGGTACTACTCCTAAAGAAAATCAAGTTCTCTATGTATATCTTTCCGATAAACAATACCGTAAATTAAAAGGCTTACCTGAAGAACAAACAACATCAAAAGATACTGTAAACAAAACACAAACAGAAGTAAAAGAAAAGAAAGATGTTGTCTATAATGAACAGACCGAAAACAAAGATCAAAAACAAAATCAGACAAAGAAAAAAGAAAACGTTGAAAAAAAACAAACTGAAACTGAAAAATCTTCTTCTAACGAACAAATCTATATAGTTAAAAATGGGGATTTCCTGAGTAAAATTGCTGAACAATATGGTGTTACAGTATCAGATATAAAGAAATGGAATAACTTGAAAGATGATAAAATTATACCCGGACAAAAATTAAAAATTTATTCTAACAAAAAAATCCAGACAACAGAATCAGAAAAAAACAAACCTAAAGTTCATATTGTTAAAGAGAATGAAAATCTAACAATTATTGCTCAGCAATATAATGTAAGCGTAGCTAATCTTATGGAATGGAATGAACTTGAAAGCGATGTAATTGTTCCTGGGCAAAAATTATATGTTTCAAAACCCACAACCACAAAAAAAGAAAAAACTACAACTAAATCCAAGACACACATCGTCAAAGAAGGTGAAAATCTTACTCTCATCGCAGATAAATACAACGTTTCTGTAGCAGAGCTTAAAGAATGGAATGATTTAAAAAGCGATGTAATTGTTCCAGGGCAGGAATTGATAGTGACAAAACCTACTAAAACAAAAGAAAAGGAACAAACCACAAAATCTGCAAAAATACATACAGTAAAAGAAGGTGAAAACTTGACTATGATTGCAGATAAATACAATGTAACAATCAAGCAAATCAAACAATGGAATGATTTAACAAGCGATGTAATACAACCGGGAATGAAACTCTATGTTTCCAATCCCAAAGCTACAGTCAAGGAAAAAAACAAAACACCCAAAACTTATAAAGTAAAAAAGGGAGATACACTTGAGTCAATAGCCGATGATTTCAATATTTCTTTAAGCGACATTAAAAAATGGAATAATCTTAAATCAAACAAAATTTATGTTGGTCAGGTATTAAAACTATATCCACCAGAAAAAGTTAAAAGCAAAGTAAAGATACGAAAAAAGAAATCAGGTTAGTAATTAGTGATTGAAAGGAATTTTCTAAAATATTATATTTGTATTAAATATTTATTATGCTGGCATAGCTCAGCTGGTAGAGCAGCTGATTTGTAATCAGCCGGTCGGGGGTTCAAGTCCCTCTGCCAGCTCAAAAAAAAGGCCACAATATAAGTAAAAATGTGGGTTTTTTTTATTTCCTTTCTCCAAAAAAAGTTACTCTGAGTACCAAATAAATTAAAGATTAACATTTTCATAACATTTACTAATTTTGTTTACTTCCTTTTTCTATATAAGTATTTTGGAATAAGCGGAAATAAAAAAAATTTTATTCCTGATTATTTTGTATTTAACTTAAGTCTTAAGAAACAGTTTTGTAGTTTTATTTTTAATTAAAGGGGGAATTTTTTTCATCTTAATTACTACTTATTATTCATAATTTTATTATTATTTAAAATAAAATATGAATCAACTTTTACTTTTAGGAGATGAAGCAATTGCACAGGCGGCAATTGACGCAGGAATTTCAGGAATTTATGCATATCCCGGTACACCATCAACAGAAATCACAGAATATGTAATAAAATCTAAAGAAGCACGTGATAAAAAGGTTAAAGCAACATGGTGTGCAAATGAAAAAACTGCAATGGAAGCTGCACTGGGAATGTCGTATGCAGGAAAACGGTCAATGGTTTGTATGAAACATGTAGGATTAAATGTCGCTGCTGATGGTTTTATTAACTCTGCAATTACAGGTGCAAACGGTGGACTTGTCATTGTAGCTGCTGATGATCCATCAATGCACTCTTCACAAAATGAACAGGATTCAAGATTTTATGGAAAATTTGCACTGGTACCTATTCTTGAACCTTCTAATCAACAAGAAGCTTATGATATGGTATTTTATGCATTTGATATCTCAGAAAAGTATGGGATACCTGTTTTATTTAGAATAACCACACGGCTCGCACATTCCCGAGCAGCAGTTCAAAGAAATGGAGTAAGAGTTCAAAACGAACTAAAACTTCCCTTAAAATTAACCCAATTTGTTTTACTACCATCAATTGCAAGAGTTCAATATAAAAGTTTACTTCAAAATCAACCAAAATTTTCTTCTGAATCAGAAACATCAGGTTATAATAGATATTACGAAGGTAAAGATAAATCAAGGGGTATTATTACTTGTGGGCTTTCTTATAACTATCTAATGGAAAATTTCTCCGAGGGGATAGTTCCAAACCCTGTACTTAAAATAACACAGTATCCTCTTCCTATTAATTTGTTAAACAAAATTTATAACGAATGTGATGAGTTATTAGTATTAGAAGAAGGAGCCCCATTGGTTGAAGAGCTTCTCAGAGGTGCTTTAAATAATGGAAAACCTATAAAAGGAAGAATGGATGGGACTCTCCCACGGGATGGTGAACTCAATCCAAATATTGTAGCACAAGCTTTGAATTTGCCTGATACATACGGTAAACCAGTTCCTTCTTTTGTTTCACCGAGACCACCTTCACTCTGTGCTGGTTGTCCACATATTGATTCATATCTTGATTTAAATGCTGTACTTGCTTCTCTAACAAAAGGACGTGTATTCAGTGATATTGGTTGTTATACACTTGGAGCCTTACCACCTTATGAATCTATAAATTCGTGTGTTGATATGGGAGCTTCAATCACAATGGCAAAAGGTGCCGCTGATGCTGGACTTGTTCCAGCAGTTGCAGTAATTGGAGATTCAACATTTACACATTCAGGCATAACAGGATTATTAGATGCTGTCAATGATAATTCCCCAATTACAGTTTTTATTCTCGATAATTCAACAACTGCAATGACAGGAGGACAGCCATCTGCTGCAGTTAACAGAATTGAAGACATTTGTAGAGGTGTAGGGGTAAAAAAAGAACATATTAAGATTATAAACCCCATCAGAAAAAACCATGAGGAAAATATAAGAATAATAAAAGAAGAACTTGACTATCCGGGAGTCTCAGTTATTATTCCAAGAAGAGAATGCATTCAAACACTTTCAAAAAGAAAAAGAGAATCTAAAAAATGAAAAAAGACATAATACTATCTGGAGTTGGAGGACAGGGGATTTTAACTATAGCTGCTCTTATTGGACTGGCAGCAATAGATATGGGCTTAAGGCTCAAACAATCAGAAGTTCATGGTATGAGCCAAAGAGGTGGTGATGTACAATCACATCTTCGAATTTCAGATAAAGAAATATATTCAGATCTAATTCCCTACGGAAAAGCCGATATGATAATATCTGTCGAACCATTAGAGGCATTAAGGTATTTACCTTATCTATCTAAAGATGGTTGGATTATTTCCAACTCTAAGCCTTTTATTAACATTGCAAACTATCCTGATTTAAATCTTATTTTAAACGAAATTAAAAAACAACCGCGTTACATCCTTTTTGATGCCGATGAAGTAGCACGTAAATGTGGTTCTGCAAAATCATCAAATGTTGTTATTCTTGGTGCAGCCTCAGCACATTTATCTATTCCGGATATAAACTTTGAAAAAGCTATTCAGACACTTTTTCAAAAAAAAGGTACAGAAGTAATTGAAAGCAATATCAATGCATTTTACGCAGGTAAAAAACAAAGCTATGAAACTGTAGATGCTTGATTAACTTATTCTTTTGTCGTAAAAACAACAGATATCTTATCCATATTACTAAAACTACATTATAATTATACTTAAAACTCGAAAAATTTTCTCTCAACCTATCATTCCTGTACAACATAAATTTAACTGATCAGAAAAAGAATAAAGACAATTCTCTAAGGTTATAAAAATTTACGTCGCAAGAAAAAAGCAAAAAGATTTTTTTATTTAGACCATTTACCAAATTTTGTTTAACAAAAAAAATATATTACTTTCTAAGGCAAGCCGGGCTTTATATTTAACCATTTATGAAATCTTTTCTTTTATAATTAATATATATCACAACCCCACTGTGCGAATTGAATTTAATTTCAAATTGTATAAGTGACTCATAATTTGTACGGACTTTGATATTCTTCATTTTTAACTTGACTTTACTTTTTAATAATATAATTTTTATATGTGCTGCATAATGAGGGAAATACTTATTAAAGGAGTATTTTTGTTTGAATTAATTTTTAAAAATTTTTTTTCTAAAAACATACAAAAGGGTCTTATTATCATGAAAGTAAAATTTTTTATTCCTCTTTTAGGTTTAATTTTCACTTTGTGCTGTGTTAATCTTGTTTTTTCCCAACAATATATTTATACTAATAGTTGGGGACCAGCAGGATTTACACTCACAAAACAAAGTAACTTTGGAGTAGAAGTTAACTACTCCATTACTAATATGTTCCTTGAAGACGTTAACGTCGATGGAACAATTATGAAAGCTGTAAAAATACCCGGAATTTTTCTACCCAACGATGCCGGGAAACCAGATCTTGCAGGGACTGGCCGTTACATTGCAATTCCTCAGGGGGCTTCTGTTACTTACAAGATCGTATCTTCGAGAACAGAAGTTATTAAGAATGTTGAAATTGCTCCTGCACCAGTTCTACCATTAGACAACGATCCAACTCCATTACGGTATTCTAAAGATATGGAGGTGTATTCAAAAAATGCGTATTATCCTTCTTCACCTGTGATAATTTCAAATCCTACACAAATCAGAGGTGTTGATGCGGTAATACTTGGAATAACTCCATTTCAATACAATCCAGTAACTAAAGAGTTAATTGTTTATCGTGATCTAAAAGTTGAAGTAAACTTTATTGGTGGGAATGGACATTTCGGTAACGACGCTTATAGAAGTAGATGGTGGGAACCAATTTTAAGTGATGTACTCTTAAATTACAGTTCATTACCAAAAATTGATTTTGACCATAGATATAAGGACATAATGCTTGAAACCGGATATGAATATGTTATTGTAATTCCTAATGGTGCTGCTTTTGCTGCATGGGCAGACACTATTAAAAATTTCAGAACTGCACAGGGAATTAAAACGGGTGTATTTAAATTATCTGATATTGGAGGTAATACTGTTTCCGCAATTAAAACATGGGTTACAAACATCTGGAACACCTGGACAATTAAACCTGCAGCAATATGTTTGATGGCTGATTATGGCACTGACGCTAATTCAACTATTATTTCAATATTACAACCGCACCCGGCTTCTTATCCATCCTTTGCATCAGACAATTATTATGCAGATGTTAATGGTGATGAAATGCCAGAAATTGTTTTTTCAAGAATCATTGCTAACAATAATGACCAGCTGCAAACTCTAATAACAAAGAATCTTAATTATGAAAGAAATCCTCCAACGAGTTCATATTACTATTCCCATCCTATAACTGCATTGGGCTGGCAAACAGAAAGATGGTTTCAGATATGTTCAGAAGTACTTGGGGGCTTCTTTAAATATAAATTAGGAAAAACCCCGACGCGTATTAATAAAATATATTCTGGAACACCTGGGACAATATGGTCAACTGCAACTAATACTCAAACTGTTGTTAATTTCTTTGGTACAGTTGGTTTAGGATATATTCCCATGACCCCCGACTCCCTTGGTGGATGGGACGGTGGTAATGCAACTATGGTTAATAATGCTATTAATTCAGGAGCTTTCTTATTACAACATAGAGATCACGGTATGTACACCGGCTGGGGAGAACCTTCATATACAACTTCTAACATCACTGGTTTAACAAATACAGATTTGACTTTTGTTTATTCAATTAATTGTGAAACTGGTGCATTTCATAACCCTTCAGGTTGTCCTTCAGAAGGTAGTTTTGTTGAAGTGTTTTATCGTTATAAATATAATAACCAGAATTCCGGAGCACTTGGACTTGTTTGTCCAACAGAAGTTTCTTATTCCTTTGTAAACGATACTTATTGCTGGGGAATGTATGATCATATGTGGCCAGACTTTATGCCACAGTACGGAACTACCCCTGTTTCAAGAGGTGCAAAACCAGCTTTCGGGATGGCTGCGGGAAAATATTTCTTGCAACAATCCAACTGGCCATATAATACAGGAGATAAACTTGTTACTTACAGATTGTTCCATGCTCACTGTGATGCTTTCCTTAATTTATTTTTCAATGTTCCTCAAAACTTGACTGTTAATCATGCTTCTTCAATAGTTGCAGGTGCAACATCTTTCTCAGTCACTGCAAATGATAGCTCACTTATTGCTCTTTCAATTAATAACGAATTATTAGGAACAGGAATAGGTACAGGTTCACCAGTAAGCATTACAATACCGGGAACTCAAGTTCCAGGTCAAGTAATGAAAGTTGTTGTAACAAAACAAAATTATCGTAGATACGAAGGATATGTTAATGTAATTCCAGCAACTGGACCATACGTAGTTTATGATTCTGTATCCATTAATGATGCACCACCTCTCGGAAATGGTAACGGATTAATGGATTATAATGAAACAAATAAATTGAATTTGCGTGCAAAGAACGTTGGATCTCAAGTTGCTAACAATGTACAATGTAAATTAAGAACAACCGATCCATATATTACCATTACAGATAGTACTGAAACATACGGAAATATCAACCCAAATTCAACTGTAACTATTAATAATGCTTTTTCTTATAATGTTAGTCCACTTATTCCAGAAGGCAGACAGGTAGCATTTACTTTCATAGCTCAGAGTGGTTCAGATACCTGGATAAGTAATTTTTCAATCACTGCTCATGCACCAATAATGTCAATGGGGACTAATATTATTGCTGATTCAAGTGGAAATAATAATGGAAGACTTGACCCAGGTGAAAATGCAAAGTTTAAAATTGCAATAAGAAACGGAGGGACGTCAATTGCAACTAATGTTTCAGCAAAACTTTCCTGCACTTCTTCTTATATAACAATTACTGGAGACAGCATTGTTTATGGCAACATTCCTGCACTTGACTCACTGAGAAAAAATTTCAATGTTAGTGCGGCTTCATCTACTCCACTTGGAACTACTGTTACATTTAGATTAAAAATGTATGCTGCAAACGGACTACTTAGTAAAGTTGATTCTTTCGTCGTAGTTATCGGTCAAAACTGGGCTATTATAGGGAATGGAACACTTTCCTCTAATTACCCATACACGACTTATTGGATGGATGGGAGAACTGATATACTCTTATTAGCAAGCGAAATTTCTGCTGCTGGAGGATTCCCGGCACATATAACAAAAGTAGGCTTCAATGTTATAACTGCTGACCCGGCACCGATGAATGGATTCAAAGTAAAAATTCAAAACACAACATTAACTTCGCTTAGTGGTTTTGTTTTAACAGGATGGACTATTTGTTATGATGGAGTATATACTCTCCCCGGTACAGGGTGGCAAAATATTAACCTAATGACCCCATTCTACTGGAATGGTACAAGCAATCTTTTGATTGAAATTTGTTATAACAATTCTTCATATACACAATATTCTCCTGTCTATGCAACTGCAAATTCTGGGGGAACGTGGGGTCAATATAGTGACCTATCAAGCGGTGATGGTTGTACTCAATTAACTTCAGGTTCTGCACAAACTATTAGACCTAATGTACAACTGACATTCCAGATACTGCAGAATGTTAGCAATGAATTGACAGGGATTCCAAAAACTTATTCATTATCTCAAAACTATCCAAATCCATTTAATCCTGTTACAAAGATTAATTTTGCAATTCCTAAAGATGGATTTGTTTCTATTAAAGTTTATGATATTCTTGGACGAGAAGTTATCACACTTGTAAACGAAGAAAAAACTGCTGGATATTACTCAGTTGATTTTAACGCTTCTAATCTTGCAAGTGGTGTCTATTTCTATCGTATGGAAAGCGGTACATTCAGCGATGTAAAACGTATGTTACTTATAAAATAAGCTATTTTTTAAAAATTCTTCTTATCCGAACCCGTCTCCCAGACGGGTTCGGTTTTTTATACACATATTTTTACATATCAAATAAATTATATAATAGTTATTTTTGAATAGTCATTCGTTAATTAAGATCTTTTTATGAACCACGTTCTCGAACATATTCACAAAAAAGCTATAGCATTAAAAAGAAATATAGTACTACCCGAAAGTACAGAACCCCGCACATTAAAAGCAGTTGAAAAAGTCTTAAACCAGAACCTTGCTAAAATATTTCTAATTGGTAAACCAGAAGAAATTTATCAAAAAGCTAAAACTCTTGATCTTAATATAGATGGAGCGAATATCGTAGATCCTGAAAATTCCCCATTCTTTGAAATCTATTCTGAAATACTTTTTAAAGCTCGTAAAGATAAAGACATTAAATCTCTTGATGAGGCAGAAAATTTATTAAAGAACAATGCTATTTATTTTGCTACTTTAATGGTACATAATGGAGAAGCTGACGGAATGGTTTCAGGTGCTATTCATACTACAGCTGATACTTTACGTCCTGCATTACAAATTATAAAAACTTCACCTAAAATTTCGATAATCAGTAGTTGTTTTTTAATAATTACAAACCAAACTTCATTAGGAGAAAATGGGATCTTCGTCTTTGCTGATTGTGCCATTAATCCTGAACCAAATGCCGAAGAACTTGCTTCCATAGCAGCTTCAACTGCTTCAACTGCAAAATCTTTACTGGATATAGAACCTAAAATTGCAATGTTATCCTTTTCAACAAAAGGAAGTGCAAAACATCCACTTGTTGATAAAGTTGTTAAAGCAACAGAAATTTTGAAAACAAGAAACCCTGACTTACTTGTTGATGGAGAATTACAATTGGATGCTGCAATAATTAAAGAGGTAGCAGAATTAAAAGCTCCTGATAGTCCTGTTGCTGGAAAGGCAAATATACTTATATTTCCTGACTTACAGGCAGGAAATATTGGATATAAACTTGTCCAAAGGCTTGCTAATGCTGAAGCAATTGGTCCAATTTCACAAGGTTTAAAAAAACCTATTAATGATCTTTCACGTGGTTGTAGTGTAGATGATATTGTAAATCTTATTGCAATCACTGCAGTTCAAACAACACAAAATATATGATAATACTTGTTCTTAATTCAGGAAGTTCATCTTTGAAATTTAAGTTATATGAAATTTTAGAAAACAAACTTCTTGCTTCGGGGCTTGTTGAAAGAATCGGATTTGAAGATTCTGTTCTTCATTACAAAACTTCAAGTAAGACATTTCAAAAAAAATTCTGTATCCCAAACCATACAGTAGCTTTGAACTCAATTTTTAATTTACTCATAGATCCAAAAGATGGAGTTTTAACTTCTCTTTCAGAAATTGAAGCTGTTGGGCACAGAGTTGTTCATGGAGGAGAAAAATATAAAGATTCAGTTATTATAGACGATGATGTAATTAAAACAGTTGAACAATGTACAATTTTTGCTCCAATCCATAACAGGGCTAACCTTAAAGGGATATATGCTTGTCAGGAACTGCTTGGAGATATTCCAATGGTTGCAGTATTTGATACTGCATTTCATCAAACAATGCCTGACTATGCATATATGTATGCATTACCGTATGAATTATATCAGAAATACCGTATACGAAAATATGGTTTCCACGGTACTTCACATAAATATGTTTCACAGATTGCAATTAAGTTACTAAACAAGAAAGACTCAAAAATTGTATCCTGCCATCTTGGTAATGGAGCAAGTGTTTGTGCTATCAAAGACGGTAAAAGCATTGACACCAGTATGGGACATACACCAACAAGTGGATTAATTATGGGGACAAGATGTGGAGACATAGATCCAGCATTGATTCCATTTCTTGAAAATGTTGAAGGGTTAAGTCCCTCACAAATAGACGAAATTCTAAACAAGAAATCAGGACTTTTTGGAGTATCAGGCTTGAGTAATGATTTCCGTGACCTTGAGCAAGCCCTTGATAGAGGTAATCCTCGTGCTAAACTTGCCCTTGAAATGTTTGATTATAGGTTGAAAAAATATATTGGAGCTTACACCTTTGCTATGGGTGGGCTTGATGCTTTAATTTTTACTGCAGGTATTGGCGAAAATGATCCTGCAACCAGAAGCGAAGCCTGTAAAGGATTAGAATTTATAGGGTTGCTTCTTGATGAGGAAAAAAATAAAAACACAATTGGTAAATTAGCAGAAATTTCTAAACCAGAATCTAAAGTCAAGGTTTTTGTTATACCCACTGACGAAGAATTAATGATAGCACAGGATACATTTAAGATTCTGAAAGATTCTGTTTTTGTTTAGGAACACGTTTTCTTCCAATTATAAAAATATGTATAGTAACACCAATACCTACAGCAATCAAAATTAGTTTAATAATTTCATTATCAATAAAAAAAACAATTGATAAACCTAACATCACCCATAAAAATACTATAGATGTTATCCTTGAACTAAAAGGAATAGGGTTACCTTCCCGATAAGCCCTTATATAACTTCCAAGAACTTTATTGTGCAATAACCAACGGTAAAACCGCTCGCTACTTTTGCTAAAGAAATATGCTGCTATTAATAAAAAGACTGTGGTAGGAAGGACTGGAGTGAATATACCTAATATTCCAACTCCAGTAAAGAAAAATCCTATAATTAAAAAAATCACTCTTTTCAACTTAGATTTTTTTTTGATCAAAGTAATTGTATTTCATTGGCATTTTTTTGATATTCAGTAACTTTAATATAAACTTTTTTTATAATTATTTACAGGAATAATAGACTATGGAAAATTCAAAACAAGAAATTTATTACCCCCGTAAGGAAATAATAAGAAAAGCTCGTGTAAAAGACTGGGAAGCATTGAATGAATATGCAACAAAAAACTATGAAGAGTTTTGGGAAAAGGAAGCAAAACAACTTAAGTGGTTTAAAAAATGGGATAAGGTTATTGATGAATGTAATAAACCTTTCTATAAATGGTTCATAAATGCGCGTGTAAACATTGTTTATAACTGCCTTGATGTTCATCTTAAGACATATCGAAAAAATAAAGTTGCTTTAATCTGGGAAGGTGAAAAAGGTGACTATAAAGTATATTCCTATTATGCTTTACATAGAGAAGTATCAAGATTTGCAAATGCACTGACAAGTCTTGGGGTGAAAAAAGGGGATAGAGTTACTATATATATGGGGAGAATTCCTGAACTTGTGATTTCTATGTTAGCTTGCGCAAGAATTGGAGCAATTCATTCTGTTGTTTACGGAGGATTTTCTGTTGAAGCCTTACATGAAAGATTGGAAGATAGCCATTCAAAAGTACTTGTAGTTTCAGATGGAGCATATCAACGAGGAAAAATAATTCCTCTTAAAGCTATTGCTGATGAAGCTTTGCAACGTGCTGCCACGGTTGAAAATGTTCTTGTAATAAAAAGAACAGGTGAACCTGTAAATATGGAGTATGGAAGGGATATCTGGTATAATGATCTGATTAATCTTCCAATTATAAATACTCATTGTCCGGTTATCGAGATGGATTCAGAAGATCCACTATTTTTATTGTATACTTCCGGAACAACAGGTAAACCAAAAGCCGTTTTACATACACATGGTGGTTATATGGTTGGTGTATATTCAACATTCAAATATGCATTTGATATTAAGGATGAGGATAGGTACTGGTGCGCAGCAGATCCAGGTTGGATAACAGGACACAGCTACATTGTATATGCACCTTTGTTAAATGGCGCAACTTCATTTCTTTATGAAGGAGCCCCTAACTTCCCATTTCCAAACCGATGGTGGCAAATGATAGAAAAATACGGCATTACTATACTCTACACAGCACCTACTGCCATAAGAGGCTTAATGAGGTATGGTGATAACTGGCCTAATAGACATGATTTATCTTCCTTGCGTCTACTTGGTTCAGTTGGTGAACCTATTAATCCTGAAGCGTGGAGGTGGTATTATAAAATTATTGGGAAAGAAAGATGTCCTATCATTGACACCTGGTGGCAAACTGAAACAGGTGCTTTTATGATAACTCCAACTCCAGCAGTGCCACTTAAACCAGGTTCTGCTACCAGACCATTTTTTGGGATTGAAATGGACATTTTGAATGAAGATGGGACCCCAGTTAAAAACAATGAGGAAGGTTATTTAGTAATAAAAACTCCTTGGCCTTCAATGTTAAGAACTATATATAATGATCCCGAAAAATATATAGAAAAATACTGGACAAAATATCCCGGCTATTACCTTACAGGTGATTCAGCAAAACGAGATAATGACGGCTATTATTGGATTATCGGTAGAACTGATGATGTAATCAAAGTTTCGGGTTATAGATTGGGAACTGCTGAAATAGAATCAGCACTTGTCAGTCATCCATCAGTTGCAGAAGCAGCAGCTATTGGAGTACCTCATGAAATTAAAGGCAATGCGATTTATACATTTGTTATTTTGAAAAAAGGTTACGAACCTTCAGAGACATTGAAAGAAGAATTGATTAACCATGTTGCTCACGAAGTCGGACCTATAGCTAAACCAGAACATCTTGAATTTGTTGAGAACCTGCCTAAAACTCGTAGTGGAAAAATCATGCGTCGTGTATTAAAAGCACAAATACTTGGGCAGGATCCAGGTAATTTATCAACCCTTGAAGAATAACATTATTCATCATATTGGAAGAAATGCAATTTTCATAATCATCATTTTTTTATACTGAAAGAATAAAATTATTTTAAAGCAGGAACATATTTTATCACTATTATTACAAAAAAATTAAAATATTTATTAGATAGAACAGGGAATAAATGTTTAAGATAAATGATAGATTAAAGTAACTGCCGTTTTAATACTTTAATCCCTTATCTTATTTATATAAGTTATTATAATTTTTTGAATATAAAAAATGGCATTTGCTATTTAAACAAATGCCATCCTAAAAAAGAAACGGCGTTTATTTTTTCAAACTAAATTTATTCGACGTTTCAAAGTCTACTACTAATGTGAACCGTAGCGACGATCGCGATTGTACCCACCGCGTCTGTTGTGATTGCCTCCGTTTTCGTTTCTCGGTTTAGCAACACTAACATTTAAGGGCCTATCATTAAAGAGCTGACCATCCAGCTCACTGATTGCCTTTTTTGCTGCTTCATCATCTGACATTTCTACAAAACCAAACCCTTTTAAAAGGTTTGTATAATTGTCTCTGATTAACACAACACTATCAACTGTTCCATAAGTTTCAAATAAATTCTTCACATCATTTTCACGTGATTCTCTTGCGATGTTACCAACATAGATTTTCATTTTTTTCTCCTGTCCTTTTTCAGGACCTAATCAGTATTTACTGATTTTAATTAATAAATAATCAGAGAGGCTTTCCTATTTTTTGAAGTGCTTATTCAGCAGGTCACAAAGGAGTGCTTGCTCTAATGTTATTAACAACATACATAATATCTTTACCATTAGCAAGTGATTAATCTAAAAAACTTTTACTATATCACGATTTATAATCTGCCGGCAGTTACGGCAATAATCAGAACCTTTCAGGTCAACCTCATCAATATTATTTGATGAATGCATTACACAATCCCAGTCAATACAATGATATAAACCCAGATTATGTCCAAATTCATGTAGAACCTCTTTTAGAATTCGCTTGAAAAATACCTCAGAATCAGTTGGATTCATATAAAACTCAGGTTTCAATCGAGCAAGTGATACAATTGCAAATTCACCATTTAATTCTGCTTCACCAAAAATATATGTTAAAGCTGGAACATAAATATCCATTTCTACAAGTAGGATTTTATATCCTTCTAAAACAGATAGATTCTTTTTACATTTCAAAAGGATCTCTGTTGAATAGTATTGACCACGTTCTGATGAATAAGAATCCGAAAAATCAAGTTTCAATTGGTGAGTATTAATACTTATATTAAGTATTTTTTTCAATGAGCCGGTAAGTTTTTCAAGAAGGGCATCATTGGAAAAGTTAACAGTTATCAGATTTAATTTCATTGATCTTTCTTTCCGAGCTTATACTTTCGTATTTTGTTGTAAAGTGTGACTCTATCAATACCAAGTATTTCAGCGCTTCGTGATATATTCCAGCGATTTTCACTTAAAATCTTTTCAATATATTTTTTCTCCATTGTTTTAAGAGTTCTGTCATTTATACCAGATAGATAATCATCAGTATCAAACGGTAAATCTTTCATTGTAATTAAATCCTTTTTCCCTACAACAACTGCCCTTTCAATACAGTTTTCTAATTCCCTTATATTACCTTTCCATTCATAAGTCATCATAAAATCGATTACATCGCTTGAGAAGCCTGCAAACCTTTTTCCTACGATAGCAGAATACTTCCTTAGAAAATACTCAGCAAGCGCCTTAATGTCTTCACGCCGTTCCCTTAGAGGTGGCACAAATATTGTAAATGTGTTAATAAGGTAATACAAATCTTCTCTAAACTTTCCCTGTTTAACAAGTTCTTCAAGTGAAGAATGTGTAGCCGTTATCACACGAAAGTCACTATTAATAATCTCTGTTCCCCCAACTCTGAAAAATTGTTTACTTTCAATTGCCTTCATAACATCTTCCTGAAGTGCAGGAGAAAGACAACCTATTTCATCAAAATATACAGTTCCTCCGTTTGCAAGTTCAAGTTTGCCTTTCCTTTTGTAATGAGTCCCTTCAAAGCCTCCTTTTTCATGACCGAAAATCTCGGAAGCTAACTCCAGATCATCATAAGAGCTACAACTAATAGTTACAAACGGAAAAAATCTTCGCTTACTATTAAGGTGAATAGCTTTTGCTATTAATTCCTTTCCTACTCCACTTTCACCGCGAATCATAACGTTTGTATTCGTGTTAGCAATATTATTAACAAGATCAAGAACCCTTTTGATCTGCAAACTTTCACCAATAAGCTCATTCGGAAGTATTAGTTCTTTAATGTTATTTTTTAACATTTCATTTTCACGTTTCAATCGACGTTCTTCAAGTGCTCTTCTTACAAGATGATCAAGTTCATCAGGATCAACAGGCTTAGTTATATAATCAAAAGCACCTTCTTTTAACGCTTGTATTGCCGACGGAACTGATGCATAAGCAGTTATCAAAATTACATAAATTGTTGGGTCTTTTTCTTTGATTTTAGGAAGCAAATCAAGTCCACTCATTCCTGGCATTTTCATATCAAGAAGTACTAAATCATAATTTTTTTCTTTTAACATTTCTAAAGCCATTTCTGCACTTTCAGCAGAATCAGTTTCGTACCCGCTTTCCTGAAACCAGTGAGTAAGAGAATCCCTAACTATTTTTTCATCGTCAACTACTAATATTTTGTTTTTCATTTTCTTTTAATTTTGATTCAAAGGCAATGTTATTTTAAAAGTTGTTCCTTCAGGTGAGGTTTTTTCAACCTCTATTTTACCTTTATGAGATTGAACTATCCCGTAAACAACAGCAAGGCCAAGACCAGTTGCTTTTGAATTTGTCTTTGTTGTATAAAATGGTTCAAATATATTATCAATATCTTTCTCTGCTATACCACATCCCTCATCAATGACCCTAATAATACAAGTTCCATTAACCTTACTAACTTTAACAGTTATTTTCCCATGCTTACCATTCATTGCTTCAATAGCATTAATCATTAGTGATATTAAAGCCTGTTCAATTTTCTGTGGATTACACATTATTTCCAGATCATCAACATCGTATTGCTTGACAAGAGTAATTTTATTTACTTCAAAGTGATGTTTTATAAGAAGTGCAGCTTTATCAATTAATTCTACAATATTGCAATTAATAAATCTATCTTCTTCTCTATGTGAAAATAAAAGAAGATCTTTAACTATCCTTCCACACCTTGCAGATTCATCCCCAATTAAATCAAGTATTTCTATTATCTGCTCTTGATCAGGCATAGTGTTTTTAATCTTTTTAGCTAAAAGCCTGCTATATGTAAGGATGCCTTCAAGAGGATTATTTAATTCATGTGCTACTGTCGCTGAAAGTTTCCCAAGAGATGCAAGTTTTTCAATCTGAACAATTTGAGAGTAAACTCTTTTTAGTTCTTCTGTTTTTTCTTCTACCTTTTCGTTTAGTGTCTCAGACCACTTTTTAATTTCATTATATGCAATGGACAATTTACGCGCCATCTCATTAAATTCTGAGGCAATAATACCAAGTTCATTCCGAGAATTCACTTCAATCCGATAATCAAGATTTCCCTGTCCAAGTTCATCTATACCTTTTTGCAACTTCTTTAGAGGTTTATTTACTACAATATAGAAAAACAAACCAGCAATTGCACTAATAGCAATTGTTAGCAATATAGAATCAAAAATTATTGTTTTTTTAGCAGAGTTAATTACAGCATCCGCACTTTGCATAGAAATAACAACGTCAAGTACACCGAGATATTTACTACTTTCATTATGTGCATGACAATCAGAAGTATAACAATCTTTCTCATTTTTAATAGGATTAATAAGACCTAAAAGCCTTTCATCTTTGAGCTTAAAAATTCGGATGCTATCTTTTAAAATAGCTTCAGAAAAACTTTCATTTGAACTATGACATACATTGCAAGCTTCTGCATTAATATCAACTTTTTTATTCAACTCGCTTTCATCAGCAGAATATACTATAGTTCCAATTTTATTATATACCCTTACACTTTTTACACCTGGTTCATTTCCAATTGTTCTGATAATTTCATGAATATCTTCCCGTTTGTTGTAAAACATGCTATAACGTGTTGAACGCTTGATAATATCACTCATATTGTAGGCAGTCTGTCTGTATAAGGAGGTGATATTTTCCTGCAGGTTAACAACAATAATGTACGTGTAAATTGTAAAAATTACAATCAATACAGCTGAGATAACGAGGAAAAGCTTTATACTTAGCTTATTAAAAACTCGTAAAGCCATTTAAAAATTATGTTTACGGCCTAAGAAATCTATCCTCAAAATTCCTGATTCCCTTTTCATCAAGCAAACTCAAGACACCTTCGACAACATAACCACCATCATACATCATTACCCCTTCCAACAATGGATTCATAGTTTCAAAACTCAAAAAATCTTTAAGCCTTTTAAATTCCTCTTTTAACCAGGATGAAACTTTTTCTCCACTGACAAAATCAGTTACTGATAAGTCTGCTGACTCAAATTCTAAAATCCAATTATTATATGAGTCCTTTAAAGGTTTATTAAGAAGAGTTATGTTTGAGTTCACCACTTTTCCCGAGAAAGGAGAACGTAAAGTAAGCTTCTTTGAGTCAAATTCAACATCCATAATAACATCACCTTTTCTTAGTATTGAACCTGGTTTAACAATGTTAACAATTCGTACATTTCCCAATGTATGTAATAAGAAATCGTCCAAACCAGACAGGAAACCACTGTTGGTTTTTTTGAGCCATATATGGGACTTCGAATAAAGTAATTCATCGGGGGCTAAAAGACTTTTTTTACCAAAAACAGGTGGACTTGTCAAAGGTGCATATGCTACAGCAGAAGCTTTGCTTGCCCTAATAATCATAATATCAACAATGACCATAAACATTATTGCTAAAAATACCAATACTGCAACCATTATATTCCTCCATTTGTTTATCATAATATACTATTATTTTTTTACTTTTTCAACATATTTTTTTCAAAGGTGTAAAATTTTTTACATTAATGAAAATTTTTCAATGCAATTTCCCTGCCAGACTTTCTTTAAAAAAGATGGTCTTTTTTGAATTTTAATTCTGCAAAATTATTATGATATTTAAATAATTTATAAAAATCTTATGACCAAGTTACCAAAAGATTTCTCATTAAGTTCAGATTTTAACTCAACAACCTACGAAGAGTGGAAAACTGTTGCTGAGAAGGAATTAAAAGGAGTGGATTTTGAAAAAAAACTTTTTACCACAACTTATGAAGGAATAACTCTGAAACCAATATATACACGTGAAGATTTAAAGAATCTTGAATTTCTAATGAGTAAACCTGGATTCCCTAACTTTGTAAGGGGAACCTCCAGTTGTGGTTATTTGTGCAAAGAGTGGGAAATAAATCAATTTTTACCTTATCCCTCACCAAAGGAGGCGAACGAAGCACTAAAACAGGACATTGAAAAAGGACAAAATGTAATTACTATCAAACCAGATCTTACTTTTAAAACTGCGAGTGTTCCAACAACTGAAAGTGGCATTGGTGTAGATGGGACTTCAATTTTTGACCTTAACGATTTTTATAATTTGTTATCAGGAATCAATATAATAGAATATCCTCTATACATTGATTCGGGATATGGAGGGTTATTAGCATTGTCACTTCTCTCAGCTTATATCAGGAAAGAGAATATTGACCCTGCAAAAGTTCGAGGTGGAATAGAGATTGATCCTTATGGATTTGCTGTTCAATATGGTTACCTACCGACAGAGTTGAATACAATATTTGATTGTATGAAAATAACAACTGAATACTGCAAAAATAATTTACCTAATTTATTTTCAATAAATATAAATTCCACTCATTATCACAATGCTGGAGCAACAGCCATTCAAGAGCTTGCTTATTCACTCGCAACAGCTGTTGAATATATAAATATGTTATTGGATAGAGGCTTGGATATAAATACAATTGCACCAAGAATTAAATTTACATTTGGAATAGGACCTTACTTCTTTACTGAAATTGCAAAACTTAGAGCTGCAAGAATACTATGGAATAATATTATCAAGCACTATGGAGGGAGTCAAGATTGCTCTAAAATGTTTATTCATTCGGTTACCTCAGAATATAACCTTACTTTCACCGATCCCTATGTTAATATGCTTAGGACAACAACAGAAACTTTTTCTGCTATAATAGGAGGGGCAAATAGTATTACAACACATCCTTTTGATTTAAAATTTGGATATGCAGACGAATTCTCACGAAGGATAGCCCGTAATACCCAAATTATTCTGAAAGAAGAAGCACATCTCGCACAGGTAATTGATCCTGCTGGAGGATCATATTATGTCGAAACTTTGACTGAACAAATAGCTCAATTAGTATGGAAAAAATTCCAAGACATTCTTTCAAATGGTGGTATGTATAAATCACTTTTAAATTCATCTATACAAAAAGAACTAATGGAAACCAATAATCTTAGACTGGGGAATTATAAAAGACGCAAAGATGTCTTGATCGGTACAAACCTATATGCAAATGTAAAGGAGCAAACTCTGGAGTTTAAAACATTTAACAAAAATGGATTTGCCATTCAAAGAATTAGGGATCTTGCTCAAAGACAAGAACAAAGAAAAATAAAACCTAATCTTGAAAAAATAAGAGTTATGATTGGAAAAGGAACATTAGATCTTTTTAATGCTATAATTGATGCTTTACTCGATGGAGCAACAATATCTGAAATTTCCACCACAATAAGAAACGGAAAAGAAAAGAAACTTGAATTTATAACTTTACAACCACTAAGCCCTGCAGATTTATTTTTTTCACTAAGACAAAAATCACTTAAAATTAAAAATACAACAGGAAAAACACCTTCTGTCTACCTTATCCCTTATGGAACACTTTCTGAGTATAAAGCAAGAGCTGATTTTGCAAAAGAGTTTTTTGAAGTTGGAGGATTTAATGTGATATATCCTTCAGGTTTCAATTCAATTTCTAATATCATTGAAAGTGCAAAAAGTTTTGAAGGAAAAGTTTTTGTTATCTGTTCTGATGATAAAACTTATAAAGAAATAGTTCCATCTTTAACTAATGCGCTAAAAAAAGCATATTCAGATGCAATAGTTATTCTTGCTGGATATCCGAAAGATGATGTAGACAATTATAGAAAAGCTGGAGTAGATAATTTTATTTATCTTGGTGATGATGTTTATTCAAAACTAAACTCAATTCTTGAATTAATATAAAAATACAATGAAACCTGACTTTTTAAAAATCGAACTAAATACAAAAGCATTAGCATTAAGTAAGGAAGAATGGCAAAAGAAATTTGAAGAAGAAACAGGAAAAAGTTTGGAAGAATTTGTATGGAGAACAATGGAGCAGATTGATGTATTTCCACTGTATGACTGGGAAGATATCAAGAAGGCTGAACATCTGGATTTTATGGCAGGAATACCTCCGTATTTAAGAGGTCCTTATGCAACAATGTATATTAAGAGACCGTGGACAATTAGACAATATGCAGGATTTTCAACAGCTGAAGAAAGTAATGCCTTTTACAGAAGGAATCTTGCTGCAGGTCAGATGGGGCTTTCTATTGCATTTGACCTTGCAACTCATAGGGGTTATGATTCAGATCATCCCCGTGTTATAGGGGATGTTGGTAAAGCAGGAGTTGCTATTGATACTGTGGAAGATATGAAAATATTATTTGATGGAATTCCGCTGGATAAAATGTCAGTATCAATGACAATGAATGGAGCAGTACTACCAATTCTTGCATTTTACATAGTAGCCGCTGAAGAACAAGGTGTAAAGCCTGAACAGCTATCTGGTACAATACAAAATGATATCTTGAAAGAGTATATGGTTCGGAATACATATATATATCCTCCGGAACAATCAATGAGAATTATTGCCGATATATTTAAATTTACCTCGCAATATATGCCAAAGTTCAATAGTATAAGCATCTCAGGATATCATATGCAAGAAGCAGGAGCAACAGCAGATCTTGAAATGGCTTATACCCTTGCTGATGGTCTTGAATATGTGAGAACAGGAATTAATGCTGGTATTGATATTGATGCATTTGCACCACGACTTTCATTTTTCTGGGCAGAAGGAATGAACTATTTTATGGAAATAGCAAAATTACGTGCTGCAAGAGTTATATGGGCGAAGCTCATTAAGATGTTTAATCCAAAAAACCCAAAATCAATGGCTCTCAGGACACATTCTCAAACTTCTGGATGGAGTTTAACAGAACAAGATCCTTTCAATAATGTAATTAGAACTTGTGTGGAGGCAATGGCTGCAGCATTAGGACATACTCAATCACTTCATACTAACTCTCTCGATGAAGCGATAGCTCTTCCAACTGATTTCTCAGCAAGAATTGCAAGAAACACTCAACTTTACCTTCAATATGAAACAAACATTTGCAAAGTTATCGATCCATGGGGAGGATCATATTATGTAGAGTTTTTAACAGACGCTTTATTAAAAAAAGGATGGGAACATATTATCGAAATTGAGTCCTATGGAGGAATGACAAAAGCAATTGAAGCGGGAATTCCCAAATTACGCATTGAGGAAGCGGCAGCAAGACGCCAGGCTAGAATTGATTCTGGTAAAGAAGCAATTATTGGAGTTAATAAATACTGTCTTGATAAAGAAGATCCTATTGATATCCTTGAAATAGATAACACAGCAGTCAGAGAAACTCAGATTCGTAGACTTCAAAAAGTAAAATCCGAACGTAATGAATCCGAAGTAAAGATAGCACTTGAAAATTTAACAAAATGTGCAGAACAGGGGAACGAGAATTTATTAGAACTTGCCATTAAGGCAGCACGAGTTAGAGCAACCTTAGGTGAAATTTCCTACGCCCTCGAAAAAGTATGGGGAAGATTTCAAGCAACTACAAAAGCTGTATCTGGAGTTTATAAAAGTGAATATGGAAACAATAAAGATATGGATACAATCAGAAAAATGACAGATGACTTTGCAGCAAAAGCAGGTCGAAGACCTCGAATATTAATTGCAAAGATGGGACAGGATGGACACGACAGAGGTGCCAAAGTTGTCGCTACTGCTTATGCTGATATGGGTTTTGATGTAGATATAGGGCCACTTTTTCAAACTCCTGAAGAAACAGCAAGACAGGCAGTTGAAAACGATGTCCACGTTATTGGAATTAGTTCCCTTGCAGCAGGTCATAAAACATTAGTACCAAAACTAATTTCAGAATTGAAAAAACTCGGAAGAGAAGACATTATTGTTGTAATAGGAGGAGTTATTCCTCCTCAGGATTATGAATTTTTATATAATAATGGTGCATCCGCAATTTTTGGGCCAGGGACAAAAATCACATTAGCTGCTATCAGAATTATGGAAGAAATAAACAAAAGATTCACTGACTGATAGCAAAACCTGAAAATACTAAATATATAATAGTCCTTTTTTAAGTTGTTTCAATAACAGGTTTTTTGCCAAATATTAAACCTATGATTATTCCGGCAATCAGGATTGTTAAACCCATTGAAATAGCATCTGGTACAACTTCTCTGTAAGGAACCTGGTAGGAAGCCCACATATAAAACATATACGGCAGACTTTTTAATAAACCAATAACAAATCCAAAAATAAACCCTTCTTTAAATGGTGAAACACCCTTGTAAGTCTTCATATAAATAAAAGACAATAGGAATGCTTCAATTATCATTCCTACAATAAGTGCCCACCATTTAAAATCACTTTCAGGTCTCATAAATTTTGCCATATTTGGCAAAGAATTGACAAGTATCACACCGTAAATAAGCCAGCCAAATAAGAATAAGAAAATGGCTATTACAATTGTGGAAATAAGAAGTTTCATAATTTTTTGATTTAGTTAATTAAATTATCCCCTTATAGAACGGACTTTTTATTATATATATTCTACTGAATTATTATCTATAAATCAAGTGAATAATTTAATTATATCTTATTTAATAGCGTTTAAAAAAGTGTGTAAAAAGAGATGACTTTAAAAAGTCACTATATTCAGGTTAGCATTTTCAAAAAATCTTTATTCCTTTTCCTAAACTATAACTTTCTACTATCTATAGCCCAATGAAGTAATGCTTGTCTTTGTTTTTTTCTACAATTAAGATCAAGAGGGCGACAATTCTTTTTTAGTTGATTAATATGTCTTTTAATAGCAAGCCATCGCTTTATTTGTCGTTCATCGTCAGGATGTCTTCTACCCATATAATACCTGCAATACCACTGAAACCAACCACGTGGGTCATCTGGATGGATCCATCCTTTTCGCCTCAATTCTTGTAATGATTGACTTGCATCTACCTTAAAATAGTTCAATTTAGGATCATGTTTTGAAGGACTTAATTTTGCTTTTTCAAACCAGTCTTTAGGAAATTCATTTTTGCAATCTGTCATATATTTACCACCAAACACTCCTAATTGTAGCATTTGTTTTGGGGTTAGCTCAGGTTGAAAACGTGGATCAAAGTTTTTACCCATTGGTTCAGTTAATTCGTAAACATAGTTTTTTTGCATTTTATCATTAACAATAATAATCTTTTTCTTTTTTCTCGGCATAATAGCAATTTTATTTAATAATTATATAAATTTCTATGCAAATAAAATCCTACCATTCTGTATATTTATAATAGAAATAAGTAAAAAAAATCGTTATTTTAAATTTATGAACCAAAAAGATTTAAATGAAAATATTCCTGAATGGGTACCAGAGAATAAACCTGAAGGATTTGCTACAAAGATTATTAAAGGTAAGCAAACACCAAAAACAAAAATATCTAACCTTACAAACAAAGAAACCAAAAAACTGTCAGCTAAAGAGTATGTTGACGGTGTTCTTGCAGGTAATAGAACCATACTTGGTCAAACTTTAACTCTCATTGAAAGTAATTCTACATCACACCAAAAACTTGCACATAAAATTCTTAAATTATTATTCCCCCATTCTGGTAATTCAATACGTATAGGTATAACAGGATTTCCAGGAGCAGGGAAAAGTACCTTCATCGAGGCATTAGGTTTACATTTAATTAAGCAAGGTTACAAAGTTGCAGTTCTTGCTATTGATCCTTCAAGTCCAATTTCCAAAGGTAGCATTTTAGGCGATAAGACAAGAATGGAACTTCTTGCACGTGAAGAAAATTGTTTTATTCGTCCTTCTCCAAGTAGCGGGACACCAGGTGGAGTTGCACGCAAAACTAAGGAATCAATAATTGTATGTGAAGCTGCTGGATATAACATTATTCTGGTTGAGACTGTTGGAGTTGGTCAGAGTGAATTTGCAGTTAGATCTATGGTAGACTTTTTTTTGCTACTAACTATTCCTGGTGCAGGTGATGAACTTCAGGAAATTAAAAAAGGAGTAATTGAGCTTGCTGATGCTCTGATCATAAACAAAGCTGATGGGGATAATATTAAAAGAGCTTTAATAGCAAAATCTGAGTTTTCATCAGCATTAAAATATTTAACTTCACCTACAACAGGTTGGAAACCACGCGTAGAAATATGTTCAGCATTGACTGCGAATGGCATACCTGAGATATGGCAAATTATTCAAGATTTTGTTGAGACAACGAAATCTTCCAACGTGTTTTCTTCACGAAGAAAAGAACAACTGCTTGAATGGATTTTTAGTATTATTGAAGATGAATTAAAACGCCATTTCTACGAAAATCAGCATATCAAAATTCTATTCGAAGAGCTAAAACCAAAAGTCCTCAATGGAGATATGTTACCAACTGTAGCAGCTGAATATTTGTTAGAGAATTATTTTTCTCATAATAAATGACTATTAAAAGTCTTCCATTGGATTTTCATCATTTTGTTGTTGCCGCTTTTGACGTTTTTGACTCAAAAGTTTTTGATCAGTACCAAATCTATATGTTAGGGTAAGAAATAACATTCGAGAATTTCGTTTTCTATTTGCATCCATTATAAAATTACTCCCGCTTGAAGACATTACAAATTTCATAGTATTCATAACGTCACTTGAACGCAATGTTAAACTTAATCGCTTATTAAAGAAATCCTTTTTTATTCCAATATCAAGTGATTGCATCGGCTCAAGACCTCCCTGTAATGTGACCATTTTTCCAGTGTAAAAATAAGCTATTTGTAGTTCTAATATTTTGGAGAAAATAAAATTATTCATAAATTTAACAGACCAGACATCAGCATTATTATCTATATCATTATACTTACTACCACCAGAAACAGTGTACTTAGAGTAGTTAAAATTTGCATTTAAGTTCCACCATTTTGCCAGATTACCAGCTAAAACTAATTCAAGTCCATAAGAGTTCGACTTTGCGATGTTATCAAACGTTACTATAGTACTTGTACTATCAATAATATTGACAACACGATTAATCACATCTTTAACATTTCTGTAAAAAACTGTTCCAGTTAATGTAAAAGTCGTAAAGTATCTTAAATAACTAAGTTCGAAAGAATTTACATATTCTGGATTGAGATATGGATTACCCTTTCTAAGGTTTTGAGGATCAGAATAATCAGTAAAAGGATTAAGTTGCCACATACTCGGACGATTGATACGTCTTGTATAATTAACCTGAATTTCATTCAACTTATTAAATGTTTGGGTTAGAAAAACACTTGGAAATAAATCAATATAGTTGTTTTCGAATGTTTGGTTCATCGTTAGCTGGTCAATCTTTGTATATGTTTGTTCGACTCTGATACCAACTTGGTAACCAAAGTCTTTGTAACGATTTGCAAAATTCAGATAAGCTCCATAAACCTGATCTCTGTAATCGAGATTGTTTGAAAGATTTGTATTAGTAATCCAGTTTTGAGTGTTTTGATCAAAATATCTTGAAACAAAATCTGAAGAGATATCACGTATTGTACCTTTAAAACCAGTCTCTAACTTCATATCCTGACCGAATGGGTGTGTATAATCAGACTGAAAGATATAAAATTTGAATTTTTGTGCTGTTTTATCGTTTTGCATTAACTGGTTAGTAAAATTGACATTATTGAATTGGAGAATATCATTATTTATATCTTCATCTGAATAAGAATATTGAAAATTAGTGATTAGCTCTTGTTTGGGCTTATCAAATTTCAATCTATAACTGAGATTTGCATCAATATTATTACCGTTGTCTTCATCATAGTTATTCCTTATATATGAAGATTGTAATACTGATGGACTATAATTAAAATAATTAGACTTCTCATTTCTATTACGTGATCTATAGTTATAAGAAGTAGAAAAACTCAAAGTACTTTTCTTTGTGATATCATAATCGATCCCAAAGTTACCCATATGGGAATTCATTTTATTATTAAAATTCAGATATTGGTTATACAAATACGCAGAATCTCCAAAAAATGTAGTTCTATCGACATTGCCTGTACCACTCATATGACCTATGCGAAAGTTATAGCTTCCAATCAAAGATATTTTACCAGATTTAATACCAAAATTTGCAGAGCCATTATATTTATCTTCTGTTCCAGCATTCAGGTTAATTGAACCAGTGTAACCATCATTTTGTTCTTTTTTTAAAACGAAATTAATTATACCAGTTGTTCCTTCTGCCTCATATTTCGAAGATGGATTTGTAATTATCTCGATACTCTGAACATTAGATGCTGGTATTTGATCAAGAATTGTTGAAGGATCAAGTCCAAGAATTGCAGATGGTTTACCATTAATCAGAAATTTAATATTTGAACTTCCTCGAAGTTTTATATTCCCTTCTGAATCTACTGTTACTGATGGGACATTTTTCAATACATCAATTAACGTTCCACTCTCACTCACAAGACTTTTTTCAACATTATAAACTTTTTTATCAATTTGTGTCTGGAAAATCGGCATTTCGGCCGTAACTTCAATCTCTGCAGTTTTAGTTTCATCACCTTGTTCTATTTTTATAACACCAAGATCAACATCTTTACTTTGAGGCGCTATAAGTACATTGTTTGCAACATAAGTTACATATCCTATCATAGATGCCTTGAGTTTATACATCCCAAATGGAATATCAGTAAGGGAAAATGCTCCGTTTTCATCAGTTGCCATACCTTTTACAAGGGAACTATCTTTCATTTTAAAAATTTGTATGGAAACAGATGCCACAGGGGTATTTGTTTGCTTATCTATAACCTGTCCCTTGATACTTCCTTTACCCTTAGGTTGTGCATAAATAAGATTAGTAAATAAAAATACAATTGAAATAATTGTTGTTAACAAAAAAAATTTTCTAAACATAATTTTCTATTTTAAATTTAAATTACCAGGCTGGAAATCTATTATCATAGCCTTGAAAAATATCAGGAAGTAAATTATGATTACTTCCTGTAGAAGAATAAACAAATATTTTACCTTTATTGTTACCAGTATTCACAATAGTATAGACGATAAAATTATCATTTGGTTTGCATGTTGGTTCTTGTACATTTGTATTAGGTAAAGAAATTAGTTCAATAAATCCTATATTTGCAGGATATCCAGCTTTAACAATTCTAAAAAAAACATTATAAGTATCTCTTAATTCAAAAAAAAGTTCATTACATGCAGGATTCCAGTAAGGATTTTCAGCACTAAGACTATCTTGATATGGTAAATTGTTTCTTGGTAATAACGGATCTATGATATAAATATCTTTATTAAAACTATTTGGTGACGATGATAAGTTATATGCAACTTTTCTTATTGAAATTCTTGGGGACCATTCAGGATTAGATTCATCTTTATCGTGTGTATTAGTAAGTGCTCTTATACTATCAGCAAAAATTATTTTTCCCGAGCGATAAATATTTGCAATATACAAATCTCTATTGTCAAATTCAGTAATGATTCCATTTGTATCTGTATCAGTTCTACGGTCAAATACTAAATACCTCATATCAGGTGAAAAACAAGGGTTTTCGTCCCAATTACCATTTGAAGCAATAAGCCTTATTGGATTTATAGGGATTGTTGTGTCCACTAAGTATTGTTCATTGAAAAACAAGGCGTATATTTCTTTAGAGTTACCATCCGAGAACGAATATACAAGAATCTTACCATCTGATGAAAAAGCAGGTTGTAGTTCATTTCCCTGTTGTCTATTACCAGTTAAGTTATATGGGTTTTCGGGATATAAATAATTTTCATTAAGTAAAAAACCTGCACTATCAACCTCTGCTAAAAATATATCATAGGTTCCTTCTTTATTCGATGAAAAAGCAATGAATTTCCCTTTTCTTAAAATATCAGAAGAAAAGTTTAAAGGCGAGTGAGAAGTTATATCATCATCAACTTTGCAGGAAGCAATAAGAATAGCAAGAAATAAAAAAAGAAAAAAGAAACTACCTTCTATAACGTGAAATAAATTCCTCAACTTCAGGAACTCCTCCCTGGAATATTAAGTAACCATTTGAAGGTTCTCTTTCAGTAATTTCACCTGCAATAGGAGTTAACATAATTTTCTTTACTTCATCAAGGTCATCAGTTTGGCCTAAAGCCCAACCGAGTTTTACATAAGCTACTTCAGGTAACATATTGGCTGCAGGCACAACCCCTAACTCCATCATATCTCTTCCTGTATCATATACATACATTTGAACATACCCCCACAAAGTCTGGACTGTCATATAAACAGCAATTTTATTATCTTGTGCTCTCTTTAATGCAGGATAAAGAGGTTTATTAACATGACCTAATCCTGTACCAGCAATAACTATTCCGCGGTATCCATTATCTATTAATGAATCAATTATATCTGGCTTCATATTAGGATAATAGTACACTATGCTGACTTTCTCTTCAAAAGCAGTATTGATGATTACATTTTTATCATCACGTCTTTTTTTATAATCATAACGCAACGGGGTAATTTTATCACGACTTACCATAGCAATAGGAATATCCCCTATTGTCCTAAATGTTGACCGATAACTTGAATGCATTTTCCTTACTCTTGTTCCACGATGTAAAAGCCCATATTCATCAGAGGTTGGACCAAACATACAAACCATAATTTCAGCAATATCACTTTCAGCTGCAGTTTTAACACTATGCATAAGATTTAGGGCTGCATCCGATGAAGGTCTGTCACTTGAACGTTGTGAACCTACCATAACAATTGGAACAGGTGAGTTTTGAACCATAAATGAAAGTGCTGCTGCTGTATGATGCATTGTATCAGTTCCATGTCCTATTACAATTCCTTGTACACCTTTTTCTATCTCTCTACCTATAGCTTTTGCTGTACCAATCCATTGTTCTGGTCCCATATTCTCACTAAAAACGCCGTATAATTTCTCAGTTTCAAGATTACATATATCCGCAAGTTCAGGAACAGATCCATAAAGTTCGCCTGGAGTAAAAGCAGGAATTACTGCTCCTGTACGGTAATCAAGTCTTGAAGCTATTGTTCCACCTGTTCCAAGTAATTTAACACGCGGCTTTTTAGGATCATAAGGGAATTCTTTTTCAGGTATTTTATAATGCGCAATTTTTCTATCGAATACTTTTATGTTTTTAACCGACTCTGCAGCTAATCCTATATTATAGCCAGATGCCAGCTTTATTACAATATGATATTGATCAGCAGTTTCATTACGTGGCAGGATCCTACCGGTATAAATACCTTTATCTGTTTCAATCTCTACATCGCTCCAGACAAGTGCATTATATTTTTTGAGAACTTCAAGTGCTATTCCTTTATATCCTTTAAAATCTTCGTTATTACTCATACTATTATGCTAAGTTTTTATTGAGAAAACTAATAACATCTTTTGCTTCTACTTTACCTATTAATTTATACATCATTTTTCCAAGTATTATATCCTTAAACTTTTCTTTATTTTTAATTTTAATCTTTTTTACTTCATCAAGGGATTGTTGATATGCGCTTTCGAGGACTCCATTTTCAG
>Ga0123519_10000961_pt1 | contig 50139 bp, 48 predicted proteins | sample YelNatPaOPRAMG02_FD_87396 | JGI IMG/M metagenome (GOLD analysis project Ga0123519, IMG submission 87396) | Hot spring microbial communities from Yellowstone National Park - Yellowstone National Park OP-RAMG-02 (version 2) | ecosystem: Environmental > Aquatic > Thermal springs > Hot (42-90C) ...
AGTATACACAATTCTGATCCCCCTCTATAAGGAGGCGAAAGTTCTGCGACACATATTGCAGAACGTCTACGAAATGGACTATCCAAAGGACAAGTTAGATGTTAAGATTCTGATGGAGGAGGTAGATGATGAGACTATAGGTGAAGCTAAGAGGTTAGGATTGTTAGGAGAAACTGATTTCACCATCGAATCTATGACCAGAGAACAGTATAGGGATTTTCTTAAAACGTTCGATCCAGTCATAGTTCCCTACGCTGAGATCACAACTAAACCGCGAGCACTCAACTTTGGGCTATTCAGAGCAAAAGGAGAATACTGTGTCATATATGATGCTGAAGACGATCCTGAGCCTGATCAGCTGAAGAAGGCTGTTATAGCCTTCTCGAAGGTTGAGGAGAAATGCGTATGCCTGCAATCTCGCTTAAACTATTACAATTCTAAGGAGAACCTTTTGACAAGATGGTTCTCACTAGAATACTCCTATTGGTTTGATTATTATCTTGAAGGGCTGGATCGCGTGGGCGCCCCTATACCTTTAGGTGGAACGAGTAACCATTTCAAAACTAGGAAACTGAAAGAGCTCGGAGGTTGGGATCCATATAATATGACTGAGGATGCTGATCTAGGTGTGAGAATTTCAAGGGCTGGATTTAAAACGGCTATGTTAAACTCTTACACATATGAGGAGGCGGCGAGCAGGCTTAGAAGTTGGATACGTCAACGCTCACGCTGGTATAAAGGATACGTACAGACATATCTGGTTCACATGAGACGTCCACGTCAACTGATTAAGGAGATGGGGTGGAAACAATTCTTTTATTTCCAGCTGACTTTTGGTGGAAACATATTTCTTCCACTGGTGAATCCTCTACTTTGGGCTGTTACATTTCTTACCCTAACTGTGCCAGGGATTTTTCAGTTTCTATTCTTTTATCCCATAGTTTACTTCTGTATGTTTAACTTGTTCGTTGGAAACATTGTATACATACTTCTACATTTGGGTCCATATATTATTAAGAAAAATTATACGTCAATCCCACTCGCTATAATAATTCCTCTATACTGGGTTCTGATAAGTGTCGGTGCGTGGAGGGGGACTTTGCAGTTAATTACCAAACCGTTCTACTGGGAGAAGACGGAGCATGGAATTTCGAAGGCGACCAGAAAATCTTGAGAATAAGTTGGGTTTATAGTGGTTGCATTTTATGTATTTAAAAACTTGAATATCGATTTATTACTGATTCTCGCCGGACTCTAACTTTTTCAGCCTAGTCTCGATCCACTCCCTCACCTTATCTTCGCTCAGACTCTCGATCTCACTCTGTTCCTTAAGCTTCTCCTCGATAACTTTGAGTAGAGCATCTGGTTTGACGGGTTTTATTAAGTAGCCGTCTGCACCTAGGTTTATAGCTTTAACCGCATTCTCAAGTGTTGGGTAGCCTGTCAACATTATCTTCATAACTTTAGGGGTCGTCCTATGCATCTTGACCAAAAGGTCTGTACCTTCCATATCTGGAAGCTTTATGTCAAGCAATGCTAGATTAAAGAATCTTGTTTTCGATTTCTCTATTGCTTCCCGTCCATTCTCCGCCGTTTCTACAATATAACCTTTAAACTCTAAAATACTCTTCAAGCTCCTCAGAATCTCCCCATCGTCATCGACTATCAGAATTCTCTTCTTCTCAGCCAAAAATTACACCCCTCTTGAAGGTATGCATATTATAAATTTTGTTCCTTCACCGAGATTACTCTCAACGGTGATTTTACCATTATGGGCCTCAACGAACCTCTTGGAAACAGCTAAGCCGAAACCTTGGCCCTTAGCCTTTGTTGTGAATGTTGGAGTAAAGATCTTACTTAAATTTTCTTTTGGTATACCTATTCCTGTATCTGAGATGCTGACGCATTTCCAACAATCCCTCTCATAGGCTCTGAATGTTAGGTTGCCTCCGTTGGGCATAGCTTGAATCGCGTTTGTAATTATGTTAACAAAAACTCTGGTCATTAATAGCCTGTCGACCGATATGTACATGTCTTCACCTACTTCGTTTAATATTTTAACATTGTCGGGGATGGTTAGGTTTTCAACGATGCTGTTCAAAAACTCTTTCAACTTTATTTCTTCGATAGATAGTTTAAAGGGTCTTGTATAGTCTTGAAGGTCTGACACGATCTTATCCATGTATCCTATCTGGTCTCTTATCCTTGAACATAGATCGGATAGACCATGCTTCTCTAAGAGATCTAAACATTCTCTACTTGAATTTTTGAGTACCTCCTCTGCCAGATACACTAGATTCATTAGAACTTGCAGCGGATTACGTAGATCATGGCCGACCATAGCTGCGGTCTCACCTATAGCAGCCAACCTCTCAGCCTTCAAAAGTTCTTCCTCCATCCTCTTGTTCTCAGTGATATCTCTTGTAACCCCAATTATGTGTGTTACATTGCCTTCCTCATCTCTTAACGGTGCCTTTGTTGTGCATAACACTCTCTTTGTTCCACTCGCATCTCTCAGGGTTGCTTCAGGCATGTAAAATATTTTCTTTGTCTTAAGAACATCCATATCCTGTTTTGTGAAGTAGTCAGCCAAATCTTTTGAGGCTATGTCGTATAATGTCCTACCCAAGATCTTGTCCTTAGGTAGTCCGAAGAACTTGCAGAACGACTCATTGACCAAGACATATCTTAGGTCTCTGTCTTTTATATACATCAGGTCTGGAACATTCTCGATGATCATCTCCAAGAATTTTGTTGTCTTCTCCAAATCTTCAGTTCTCTGTTTAACCAGTTTCTCCAGATTTTCAGAGTACTCCTTTATCTTTCTCTCCATATTCTTACGTTCAGTTATGTCATGAGCGATACCTAAGATGAGTTTCTTGCCTTTAATCTCAACTGGATAAGTCACTATTTCAACAATAGCTTCCTTCCCATCTTTCCTATTCAGAATGAATTCATCTGGTCCAGAGGGTTCACCTAGAGCATTCTTGGCAAGGAGCTTCAACGCCTTAGGGATGTGATCTTGAGCTAAGATTCCGACCTCAACAATCTTTCTACCTATGAATTCTTCCTTCTTGTAACCAGTCAACCTCTCCGCAGCCATGTTTGCATCTATTAGAGTACCTTCTGAGTCAAGTAGATAGTAAGCATCAGGAGCGTAGTCGAAAATGAACTTCATATATTCATATGATATTCTAAATTTCTCCACAGGATCCTTAATCGTATCTTCAACATTTACCCGTTCCACCATTATGTGTCACCTATCGCCCAAACACGCTTCCCCAACCAACAAGCATAGTCTATTAAGGATATGCTGTCTTTTTAACATGAACATGTCTTATTTGACCCCTGAATGTTAAGTATGTTATTTCTCAGTTTCCAACCTATTAAGCATTAGCCTGAACATTCTCTTAGTATTGAATATGTTTCCGTTTATCCAGTTTTTACTCAATTGAAGGTATTCTCTGAAGAGACCACTTAATATATCTCGTCATTGTTATGGAAACTTCAAATCTCTTTATGTAATAAAGACTTATAGTCAGTTTTCTCGAAAACAAATTTAAAAAAGTAAAAAAGCAAAGTTTAATTTAGGTGTATATATTTTATTTAGATCTGTGTGATTCAAATGCCAAGAAGGAAACAGTCAAGCTTGGTTGCTGAAGTTCTGTCTTCAGTCGAAAGCCTGAAAGAAAATATTGAAAGCCTTCCACCTAACATAAGAGACAAGATCAGGGAAATTGCCTTGTCGATGATCGCCATGCCGGTGAAGAGGCGTGGTAGACCACCTAAGGTGGAAGGTAAACGGAGGAGAGGTAGGCCGCCTAAGGCGGAGGCAGCGGCTGAAATCTAACCTGAAAGAATAACAAATATTTGGAGTCTTCAGGTTAAGTCTCCTCTACTTGACCTACGGTTGAGGCTGGAAGCTTTTAACCCCTAAATTTCCACATTTTCTTCTAAAAAGTCGCAGGGACCCCTCGACCCTCTTTCTATCATCAAAACCAAATCATCCTCTATTTCAAACAGTGTTGACTTGAAATAGTTATTGCAAATTCATCAAGGTCTTAAAGCTACTGGTATCTATATGGTTCAGGAAAATCTTATTGAATATTGTAACACATATTTACCTCCAAATATATGTTAGTTAAACGTATGGAGCTGGAGAGTATGGGTGAGGAGTTGAAATTTGATAAGAGAGGTTCAGTGGCCCTACTCACTTTGAACAGGCCTCAAGTCTTGAATGCGTTGAATCAAACTTTAGTCGATGCAATCATTGAAAGACTGAGAGAGGTTGAGGCCAAAGATGAGTTTGGCGCCGTTGTAATAGAAGGTTCAGGTAAGGCTTTCTGTAGTGGTCATGACCTGAAGGAGTTGTTGAAGGCTACTCCACTGGAGAGAAGGACAATATTCACAAAGTCAATTCAGGTCTATGAGGAGATTGCCAGGATGGGTAAACCTGTGATAGCTGCAGTGCATGGAATCGCTACAGCCGCAGGATGCGGATTGGCTGCAGCCTGCGACCTCGTAATCGCATCTGAAGATGCGCTATTTCAAACTCCAGGGGTCAACATAGGGATATTCTGTTTAACTCCAATGATTCCACTGCAGAGGTCTATCGGGAGGAAGAAGGCTATGGAGATGCTGCTTACAGGGGATCCTGTAGATGCGAGGGAGGCTGAGAGGCTCGGCTTGGTCAATAGAGTGGTTCCAACAGGCAGACATGTTGAGGAGGCTATTGAGCTCGGTCAGAAGATCTCTGGTAAATGCAGAATAGCCTATGAGATTGGGAAACCAGCCTTCTACATGATGGATGATACAGACTATGTGAAGGCACTCCACTACGCAAAGGATCTCATAACACTAGTCACATTGACCGAGGACGCTGAGGAAGGCCTCACAGCAATACTTGAGAAGAGAACCCCAACATGGAAGCACAGATAAATGTGATTGAAAGAACATAAGCCAGAACCTGAAGCATCCAACACTGCAGACAACCAATTTCCTTGAAACTTGAAGGTCACAATCATCGCAGAGGTGGCAAACCTTCATATAATATGAGGGCCATCATGCATCGGAGAGGTATGTGGTCGAGAGATTGGGCAACTCGTTCAAATGGACATTAACATTCTTGGTCGCATCTATTATTATGTTTCTAGTTCAGAATCTGACCCGCACCTGGATATACTTGGCTTTCTTCCCAGCCTTCGCCCTAGACGCCCCATGGATGTTTGTGACCTCTATATTTCTACATGCTGATACTTCACACCTATTCTTTAATATGCTCGCCCTACTCTTTTTCGGAACATCGTTGGAGAGGATGATCGGCGGCAGGACCTTCGCTCTCCTATTCATATCCTCCGGAGTGGTTGGGAACATAGGCTACTTACTTACGGCCGGCGACCCATATACTCCAGCTATAGGTGCGTCTGGCGCAATATACGGCTTGATAGGTGCGTTGGCAACACTCAGACCCTTCATGATAGTTTATGTCTACGCAATGTTTCCTCTACCTATGGTAGCGGCGGCGGCTCTATGGGCGATCCTAGACCTCGCAGGGCTCTTCATCCCATCTGGGGTAGCCCATGGAGCCCACCTTGCAGGTATGCTTGTAGGAATTGCTTTCGGCCTCTACTATAGGGTCTTGTGGGCAAGTCTGAGAACGTGGAGATACCTATACTAGAGCCGGCGATTCACTGTCCAGTCTTATTTGAAAAACTTATTCAGTGACAAGGTTTGAGGCGTATTGGACCTCAACTATTTTCTTTCTTGAACCCAACCCTGAGATTATTCTGATGTTGGACGTTGGGACTTTGAAGTGTTCAGCAAGTTTCTTCACAAGTTCCCTATTGGCTCGACCCATCACAGGTTTGGAGGTCAACCCGACAGCTATCCTATTCCCATCCCTCTCAATGAAATCCTTATGAAATGTGACATGGACTTCAAAGATCAAATCTTAGACCACCCAGAATACTTCTAGTTTAAAATATATAAATGGCAGGGAATCAATTTGAAATGTAGTATCCACAGAAATCTTCAGGATGTTAGGTATGGAGAGGCTTGTTGGAAAGGCTAGGCTCAGACTGGTTCAAGGCGACATAACTGATCAGGATGTCGACGCAATAGTCAACGCCGCCAACCCCAGCTTGATGGGCGGTGGAGGTGTTGACGGTGCAATTCATAGAAGGGGCGGCCCAAAAATTCTTGAGGAATGTAGAAAAATCAGATCTGAGGAGTGGCCTGAAGGTTTACCAACCGGAAAGGCTGTGATAACGTCAGGTGGGAACCTGAAAGCGAGATATGTGATCCATACGGTGGGGCCGGTGTGGCGTGGAGGGAAGAGTGGGGAGCCCCAACTCCTGGCTGAGGCCTATCGAAACTCTCTTGAACTTGCCTTGAGGAAAGGTCTGAAGAGAATCTCCTTCCCCTCCATAAGCACAGGTGCATACGGTTATCCTATCGAGAAGGCGGCTCAAATAGCGTTGAGGACTGTCAAAGAATTTCTGGAGGAGAGAGACATCATAGAAGAAGTGAACTTCGTCCTCTTCACAGAATCAGACTTTAAAGTTTACTCGCAAGTCATGGTCGAGATCTTCGACCATAAATAAAGTTATGTTCTCCAAGTATTCGACTCTTAATCTCAACTCTCGACTCTTAACGGCTTAATCCAACTTTCACGGCAGCTTTTTCCTGAAAGAACCTTTTAGCCCAAAGGGAGACGTTTACCAGACTTATAAGTACTGGAACCTCGAAGAGGGGGCCTATCACAGTTGCGAAGGCTTCGCCTGAGTTTATTCCGAAGACACCTACTGCAACCGCTATTGCCAACTCGAAATTGTTGCTTGCAGCTGTGAATGAGAGCGTCGCCGTCTCTGGATAGGTGAATCGTAGGGTCCAAGACATTGCAAAAGATATTCCGAACATTATCAGGAAGTAGCTGACCAGCGGTATGGCGATTCGAACCACATCCCACGGTAAGGCTAAGATATATTCACCTTTCATTGAGAACATCACGACTATAGTGAATAAGAGTCCTATCAGGGCTGTTGGGCTGAGTTTCTCCATGAAGACATTTTCATACCATTCTCTCCCTCTCCTACTGATCAATGTGAACCTTGTCACTATACCAGCTATGAAGGGGATTCCTAGGAAGACGAATACTGTTCTGGCAATATCGATTATTGAGACATTGACTACTACACCTGCGCCTTGAGAGATCCATGATGAGAGGTAGGTTACGAAGAACCATGCGTAGACTGAGTACAGGGCTATCTGGAAGACGGAGTTTAAGGCTACGAGGACAGCGCAGTACTCATTGTCCCCTTCAGCCAAAAGGTTCCATATGAGAACCATCGCTATACATCTAGCCAAGCCTACTATGATTATTCCAACTCTGTAATGGGGTAGGTCTGGAAGGAATAGCCAGGCGAGGCCGAACATTAAGAAAGGTCCGACGACCCAGTTCTGTATGATGGAGACAGTGAACATTCTCCATGCCCTAGCGACTCTTGACAGCTCCTCATATCTCACCTTCGCCAGTGGAGGATACATCATCCACAGGAGGCCCAACGCTATAGGTAGGGAGACTGTGTCTATTCTCATGGCGTCCAAGACGCTAGATATTTCGGGGAAGACCGCTCCCAAACCTACTCCGGCAGCCATCGCAAGGAAGATCCATAAGGTTAGGAAACGGTTTAGGAGCGAGAGCTTCTTGACCTGCATCTTCTCCAACCTCACATACCCTCCTTTACAATTTTCAATACGTCCTCGAACATTTTTTTGACCCTAGGATTTGCAAGCCTATAGAATACCCATCTTCCCTTATGTCTGGAAGACACTAGCCCACCTCTCTCCAAGATTCTTAGATGATGTGAGGTTGTTGGCTGTGCCAACTCTAAAGCTGCGGAGATCTCACAGACGCATAACTCCTCCTCAGCGATGAGCTTCAAAATTTGCAGTCTCGTTCGGTCACCGAGCCCAGTGAACATGTTTTCCATAGCTGCTAGTACTTTATCATCCAGCTCGCTCAGGAGCCCCCTTAAATGTGAGAGCCTTTCGACTGTCGTGCAAGGTTCCCTCACACCTGAATCCACGAGCCTCTTAAGCCTATCATACGTGACGGTTAAGCTCATAAGTTGCGGAAACTATATTTTAACATATTTAAATATGTCGTTTCATAAACATCCGCCATGAATAGCCCAATACACTTCCATTCATCTCCCAGCGTTCTTTAAGACACCTCTATACAGGTAGGCTCAGTCATCGGCTTAAGATTGGCCAAGCCGACTGTTTTACAAGTCAACAATCTTTAACAATTTCAAAATCAATTAAACAATTTATTAGAACCCATCATGAAAACAATTCTCGGAGGACAGGTCTTGATAGTGGTCGTCTCAGATGTTCATCTGGGCTATCGAAACTCTAACAGGCAACTCTTCCTAAAATTTTTGGAGGAGATATGTAAACCGTTGGGCCCAGACGACCATCTTATTCTTCTAGGCGACATACTCGATTTCTGGAGAAGGAACAATGTGCTCGTCGCCATCGAAAACGAAATCATATTCAAGACCCTCGAATCCTTGAACTCGAAGATACATTACATCGTAGGAAACCATGACTACACATTGATAACCCTGAAACTTCCTGAAAACCAATACTTCAATGTGGTTAAGACCCTAAGAATAAGGGACGGAGGAGCCACCTACAATTTTATTCACGGATATCAACTAGAGGTCTTAGCCCTCCTCGAACCCCTCACAATAGAGGAGTATGAATCCATATGTATCTCCCTATGCCAGAGGACTGGAGACTTCATAGGCGACATTCTTAGCGTCCTATGGGATACCCTACACCTCAGCTTCAAGAAAGGAGACAGAAGACAGAAGGCTATCAGTTCAATAACCGAGGTTCCTGAGAGTCGAAGAGACATGCATAGGGTTGAGCAACTCGCCAAGTCCAGTGTAAAAGACCTATTTCTAGGCCTCGAGAGAGGAGCCAGACTCATCTTCGGCCACACCCACCGCCCCTTCATAGATGGGAATGTCGCCAACAGTGGAAGCTGGGTTTCAGACGCAACCATCCAGAACACCTACATAACAATTGAGAATGGAAATATGGAGTTGAAGGTGTATCAACCATGATCACCCACCAATAATTAATATGGGGAGAGACTTCTATTTTTGTAGGTTGTAGACTAAATTGAGCTCACAAGCAAAATATGAGGTTGAACTTATCAGTATTGAACGTAAGGATGAGCTGCTCCAACACTATTCTAGGGATGTTCTCTATGAGGAGAGAGCTGACATTTACGGTTGTTGCATCAAACTGCTGACGAGCCTGAAATATGTGAAGGATAGGTGGGAGGAAAATTTCTATCCTATGTCAGCCCACATCAGGTCTCACGGTAGACTCGTAGTTGTTGAAGAGAAGGATAAGCCCCTGACTGTTATGTATGACCCATTATCGAAGACCGCTTTCCTTCTAAATGTCGACTACTACGGTTGGATAAAGTCTCTGGCCCTCGCAACAGCCGGAGACATACTTGAGGATGAACATAACATAAACAGTATTCACGGTGCATGTATCGATATGGATGGCCACGGAATATGTTTGATAGCACCCCCTGGAACAGGTAAGACAACCCACACCTACGGGTTACTACGTATACCAGATGTGAGAGTGCTCTCGGACGACTGGTTCTTTGTAAGATTCTCAGACAACGCAGCCTTGGCCTACGGGTCCGAGAAAAACTTCTACACTCCAGCAGATGTCGCCGAGACTTGGGGCGAATACAAGCAGATAGTTAGCAACGCTATCTTCGACAGTCGTGGGAGGGCGATCATCGACATCAGGTGGATAATAGGTAAGGGGAGGGTTGTTCCCTTCACAACCATAAGGAAGATAATCCTCCTGAAGAGAGATTCGAAAGATAAGGTGTTGGCCAGAAGGATGGATCCAAGCGAAGCCCTTGAATTCCTGGAATACCACAACTTTTGCAACCCACACCTCCTAGTCAGATCCGATAGGAAGACAGGTCTACGAAGACTATTCTTCAAACACCTTCTGGATAGGGTTGAGACGTACATGGTGAATACGACACCGCCACCGAATGAGACCCATGAGATCATAAGGAGAATCTGTGAAGGCCAATGATCCAACAAAATGGATAGGAACCGCATTTGCAATGGCCTCAAAAGAAGCTGGACTTATTGAGATATCCGACAGACTTCGTTAAAGACCCTTATTCTCTTTAAATTCGAAAGGGTAGATTTTAACCAAAACAATATAATCTCAGAGAACCGTTCTGTAGCCTCGGCGAATCGTGATGAGTCTAGGAGAAGATGTGAGAGAAGCGGTAATCATTGTAGATATGCAGAAGGATAATGTTGGAAGATTCTGCAGAGAGATAATACCGAAAATTAAACTTCTGATCGACGATGCGAGGCGGAGGGGGAAACCTGTAATCTATGCTTGCGACAGCAGATTCAGGGACGACCCTCTCTTCAGAAAGCTTGGATTCCCAGAACATGCAATTCGTGGAACAGAGGGTGCTGAGGTGATAGATGAGATAAAACCTCAGCAGGGAGATATTCTGGTTGAGAAGAGAATGTTGAGCGCCTTCTTCGGAACAGACCTAGACTACACGCTGAGACAGAAGAATATAAAGTCTCTCGTAATAGCTGGTATACGTACTGAAGCATGTTTGCTGAAGACTGTTCTGGACGCTTTCGAGCTCGGATACGATGTTACCGTCCCCTCCGACGCATGTTCCTCACCATCCCAGCAGAATCATGAGGCGACCCTCAAGATACTTGATGTCTTGAAGATACGTAAGGCGACTACCGAGCAACTTCTGGCTGGGATGGGGGCGGCCCCGAAATAGAGGAGTAACGTTTGATTTTCACCCAATGATCGCTTGACCCCAACACATATAATTCCGAACAGCATCATGGATTTTAGATGGATTTATCTGGATCCAATTGGAATTCAAAATGTAATTCTACGGCTGGCCTCGAAAGAATGGAGACGACTATAGAGGATCAGATTGAGAATCTTCCTGAGAAGACTGGAGTATACATTATGAGGGGGGAGGATGTTCTCTACGTCGGTAAAGCATCGAACATCAGGGAAAGGGTTAAGAATCATCTCCAAGCATCAAAGTCCGATCCTAGGGAGGCCCTGATCATCGGAGGCACAAAAAGGATCGATTACATAGTCACAAGCTCCGAAGTCGAGGCCCTCGTCGAAGAGAATATTCTGATAAAACAGTATAGACCAAAATTCAATGTCAGGCTGAGGGATGACAAGACCTATCCCTACCTTAAACTCAGCCTTGAGGAGGAGTACCCAACCCTCTCGATCGTCAGGAGGCCAAAGAGAGATGGAAACAGGTACTACGGCCCATACGCAGATGTTGCGGCTATGAGACGGACTCTGAACACGCTCAGAAGACTATTCCCCCTCACGGTATGTAAGTACGATCCCGAAAAACCTAGGAGGCGACCATGCATATATTACCAGATAGGCCTATGTAGCGGGGTATGTGCAGGCCTCATATCGAAGGACGAGTATAATGAGCGTGTGAGGGAGCTCATCCTTGTGCTTGAAGGCAAGGCTGAGATGGTTTTGGAGAAGCTTCGTAAGGAGATGCTTGAGGCTTCGACGAACCTTGAGTTTGAGAAGGCTGCCATAACAAGGGATCGACTTGCATCCCTGAAGAAGACCCTCCCAGGGGTGATTGTAGCGTTCCCTAAACCTGTAGATTTGGATGTTCTAGGTTTGGCGAAAACCTCGTCGACAGCCTGCGTCCAAGTCTTACAAGTCAAAGCCGGGAGACTCATCTCCTCTGAATGTTTCGAGTTGAACACTCAAGGGGCCGAGGACAGCGAGATAATAGAGTCCTTCATAAAACAATACTATTCCAGAAGAGTGGCACCCCCACCTGAGATAGTGGTCTCTTCGAAGCCTAAAGATGTCGAAACGATCCAGGATTGGATGTTTGAAAGATTCGGGGTAGAAACAACGATCTCCTACTGGGTGAAGGGTAGGAAACGGCGCCTGACAAGATTGGCTGTGGAGAATGCTAGAACCCATCTTGAGGAGTTGAGCAGCCGAGAGAGAAGAAACTTGAGGGGGCTGAAGGAGCTCCAAGAGGCTCTGGGCTTGGAAGACACACCGAAACTCATAGAATGTTTCGACGTCTCAACATTGGCTGGGAAGATCTCTGTTGGATCGATGGTGGCATTCATGAACGGTGAACCTTTGAAGAGCCGCTATAGACGGTTCAGAATAAAGACCGTGGTCGGTCAGGATGATCCTAGGATGATCGGTGAACTCGTCTACAGAAGATATAGGCGTCTACTTGAAGAAGGAGCTGAGCTACCTGACCTCATCATCGTCGATGGAGGATTAACCCAGTTGAGCTCCGCCAGAAAGTCGCTTTCAGATCTAGGACTTGAACTTCCTATAGTTGGCCTAGCCAAGAGGCTTGAACAGATATACCTGCCCAAGAGGTCTGAGCCTGCCGAACTCAAAAGAGACTCTGAAGGCCTCCACCTGATTCAGAGAATCAGAGATGAAGCACATAGATTCGCCATATCATATCACAGAAAGTTAAGGGTTAAAACCGAGATCTCAAACAGAACATAAACATCTATCGGAAGAGACCAAGCCGCTGAAGGGCCACATAATCTTCTGTTCGAGGGGCCTCCCCCATCCGCCATATTCAGTCTTCGAAGTCTGGTTTACTTCATGAGGATCATCTAGTTTAATTTAAATATGAGTTGGATGGAATATCCATCCATGCGCTATAACATACTCATCTTGCTAACAATAACACTCCCCATCATCTCAACATTCAACCTGACAGCTCATGCCGGTAGCGCTTACCCGATGATTGTAGTCGACGATTTCGGTAGGAGCGTCACCATCAACTCTCCTCCAAACCGAATCGTCTCAACAGCTCCGAGCAACACTGAAATACTCTTCGCGCTGGGTCTCGGAGAAAAAGTCGTCGGTGTAACTAAGTACTGCGACTGGCCACCTCTGGTTCTCGATAGGGTCAAGGAAGGCAAGATCACGGTCATAGGCGGTTACGCCGATCCGAGTCTTGAGGGCGTAGTCTCCCTCAAACCTGACTTGGTAGTTGCAGCTACAAATCTGCAACTCAACTTCATCTCCGCCCTCCAAAATAGAGGGGTTACGGTCATAGGTTTAAACCCTAAGAACATAGTTGAAGTCTTCAATAACCTACGCCTCATCGGAACAATATGCAACAAGACTGATGAGGCGAATAGGCTGGTTGAGAGCCTCCAGAGGAGGTATGACTATGTCTTGGAGAGGACCGGCAAAGCCTCTAGTAGACCGAAGGTCTACTATGAATTATGGTATGACCCCCTGATGAGTTTCGGAGGGAACACGGTTGTAGACGACTTGATCCAGAAGGCTGGAGGCCAGAATATCTTCCACGATTCACCTGCACCATACCCTATAATCGGTGCTGAGATGGTTATACAGAAGAATCCTGACATAATTATCGTCCCGATAGGGTATATGGGTGGAGTCTCAAAATCAGACTTTGAGAAGAGGCCTGGATGGAGTATGATCGAGGCTGTGAAGAAGAATCGAATATATACCTTGAATGAGAATACTCTCATCCGTCCCGGACCGAGACTCTTCAATGGACTCGAAAACTTAGCGTCTGTAATTCACCCCGAACTGTTCACTGGAACGATCAACTATAACAGTTCCATATCGATAACAACCAACTCAACCGTATTCGCAATAATCTACGACGACTCTAAACGTCTACTCAACTTCACCATAATAGGTGTTGAGGGGGCTGTAGCCTCTGTGAATGTGCTTATTGAGAAGGGGCTGCTCAGAGGAAGACCTGTCGTACTGATAGATGGTGTAGAGGCTGGAGCCTCAGTATCTGAAGATCAGAACAAATTCACAGTCAGATTCAACACTTCAACAAGTAGACGTGAGGTTGTCATAGGCGGAAGCGAAGACATCCCCGAATTTAATATTCCATACACCATACTCCCCATAATCATCCTTATCACCTTCTCGATAATGAGGTTCAAATCGAGTAGGATTCAGCAACGCAGATACAATAGAACTTTCTCCTAGACTTTACAGGTATAGTTATTCGGCCATACCTAAGTGGAGCCTTCTAAAAGCATTGAATAAGCCCATCCGGTCTCACCGTAACCACTCACAGTTTCTACCATATTTTAATATCTAGATAGCAAACCTATCTGCTCCTAACTCAATTCTAAACATTTGAAGAGATTTCTTTGAGTGGGGAGTTTCCTCTCGCCGAATCTTTTGGTAAAAGTAAAATAAGAAGGGTTTGTGAATAGGTTGGGCTAAGGTAGTAGGGGTTTGTCAAGGACTTCAGAAGGCCTCGACGACTGGAGGAGGACACACTACTCCGTAGAGGTCACGCCGGACCTAGATGGGGTTCCGGTGACTGTTTTCGGTAGGGTTCAGAGCATACGCAGGCAAGGTGGGATAACATTCATTATTCTGAATGATATGAAAGGAATAGTTCAAGTCACGGTTCGTAGGGAGAGTTCTGCGAGGTCTCTTCTGGAGAAGGTTGAGCGTCTACCGCAATATTCACTCGTAGGGGTCAGGGGGGTTGTGAGGAGTATAGTCAAGGCTCCGCATGGCGCTGAGATACTGCCGTCTGAGATCAAGATACTGAGTGAACCTAGGAAGGAGTTGCCTTTCGATCCATATGGGAGGGTTGAGCAGAACATAGATAAGAGGCTTGATCTCCGTATGGTAGATTTGCTGAGGCCCCAGTCTAATGCCATATTCAAGATTAGAAGCGTCGTCTTGGAGGCTATAAGAGAATATCTGTACCGTCGAGACTTCATCGAAGTCAATACGCCTAAGATAATATCTTCGGCGACTGAGGGAGGCGCCGCCCTATTCCCCCTCCTATATTATGATAAGGAGGCTTTCCTAGCCCAGAGCCCCCAACTATATAAGGAGCAGTTGGCAGCTGTCTTCGAGAAGGTCTTCGAGATAGGACCTATATTCAGGGCTGAACAGTTCAGAACACTAAAACACCTCAGTGAAGCAATATCGGTTGATGTTGAGCAGGCTTACGTAAACTATCTTGACATTATGGAGCTCATTGAGGGAATCTTAAAACATGTTGTTGAGACGGTCGGTAAGAGGTGTGGGAGTGAACTGGCAACGTTGAATGTTAAACTTGAGCCGGTGAAGCTACCCCTCAGGAGGGTGACATACGATGAGGTTTTACATATTCTTGAGGGTGAAGGTGTCAAGGTTGAGTGGGGTGAGGATCTCTCGACACCTATCCTCAAAACATATTCCAAGGCATATCCAGATTACCATTTCATAATCGACTGGCCGACGAAGTCGAAAGCATTCTATATTAAACCGAAGAGGGGTAGGCCTGAGGTCTGCGAGTCTTTCGACTTCATGTATGGGTCTACTGAGCTTGCCTCAGGAGGCTCGAGGATAGATGATAGGAAGGAGCTCACTGAGAGGTTGAAGGAGAAAGGTTTGAACCCTAAAAACTTCGAATACCATCTCAAGACTTTCGATTACGGTGTCCCCCCACATGCCGGATTCGGCCTCGGCTTGGACAGGTTTATGATGGTCCTTGTGGGTGTGGAGAATATTCGTGAGGTTGTTCTCTATCCGAGAGACCCGCAGAGACTCACACCTTGAAGGTGGGGATCCGCTTGTCCGGGAGAATTATAACTTCTGAAGAGGTGAGGCGTCTTGCCTGGCTATCCAAGATCAAGATATCGAAGAATGAGGAGCGGAGGTATCTCGAAGAGATGGGTGAGATCCTAGAATATTTCAAGATGCTCGATGAGGTCGACACTGAAGGTGTTGAACCAACCTACCATGTCATCGAACTTGTGAACGTCACAAGAGAGGATGTGGCCCAGCAGACTTCTTCAAACAGCCTACTGGAGATAGTTCCTGTTATGAAGGGTAGGTATGTGAAAGCCCCAAGGATAATCTGACAGTGTTCCATATGCCTGGAATATTAGAGTTACCAGCCTCTGAGATCGTTAGGAGAGTGAAGTTGCAGGAGATATCTGTAGAAGAGTATATCGGTGAATGTTTTGAAAGGATAAGGACGGTCGACCCTAAGATACATGCCTTCCTAACCCTGACAGAGGACGATGCTATGGTGAGGGCTCGTGAGATAGACATTAGAACCCGTAGAGGTGAGAAGGTGGGGTCCTTGGCTGGGGTTGCAGTCGCAGTCAAGGATAACATTTGCACGATGGGTGTGAGAACAACATGTGCATCCAAGATGCTTGAGAGATTCGTTCCAACATATGACGCAACGGTCATTGAGAGACTCAAGGCCCAGGACGCGGTGATTGTTGGTAAGACGAATATGGATGAGTTCGCCATGGGCTCATCGACTGAGCAGAGCGCTTTCGGACCTACCATCAACCCCTACGATCTCGAAAGGGTTCCTGGAGGCTCATCAGGAGGGAGCGCAGCTTCAGTGGCTTCGTTTGAGGCAACTGTGTCTCTGGGTTCAGATACAGGTGGGTCAGCGAGGTGTCCAGCGAGCTTCTGCGGGGTTGTAGGTCTGAAACCTACTTATGGCCTCGTAAGTAGGTATGGCCTCATAGCCTTCGCGAATAGTCTTGAGCAGATATCTCCGATCGGGAGGAGAGTAGCCGATGTAGCGACGGTTATGGATTGCATATCCGGCCACGACAGTCGGGACAGCACATCAGTCAAAACCGGACCTACAAGCCTGAGGAGCCACCTCATAGAAGACGTCTCAGGTATCAGGGTCGGTGTTCCAAAGGAGCTATTCGGTGAGGGTACGGATGAAGTGGTCTCCAAGAGTGTCTGGGACGCTTTAAAGAGGCTTGAGGGTTTGGGGGCTACATGTGAGGAGGTGAGTCTGAAGAGTCTGAAGTATGCCTTGGCATCCTACTATATTATATCGATGTCTGAGGCGAGTTCTAACCTTGCAAGATATGACGGTTTGAGGTATGGGTTCAGGCTCGAGGATGAGGACTGGGACTGGAGTGAAGCCTTCTCACGTAACAGGAGGGAGGGGTTCGGGCCTGAGGTTAAGAGGAGAATAATGTTGGGCACATATGCTCTATCAGCAGGCTACTACAACCAGTACTACTTGAAAGCCCAGAAGGTGAGAACGTTGATCAGGCAGGAGCTCTCCAGGGTCTTCAAGGTTTTCAATATTCTTGCGAGCCCGACGATGCCGATCCTACCATTCAAACTTGGCGAGAAGTTACGTGACCCGCTCGAGATGTATATGTGCGATTTCGACACTGTCACAGCCAACTTGGCTGGGATCCCTGCGATATCTATCCCATGCTCCACATATCGAGGACTTCCTATAGGTATCCAGTTTATGGCCCCGCCTTTCAGGGAGGACCTTCTCATAAGGGTCTCCTACACTCTGGAGAAGAGTCTCAGATTGGACCTGAGGCCGGCTGTTTAGGATGGTGGGTCGAATGCGTGTTGAAGCGGTCCCTGAACTCAAAGTCAAGATTGGGCTCGAGGTTCACTGTCAACTCACAGACTTGAAGAGTAAACTTTTCTGCAGCTGTTCAGCAGACTATAGGGGTAGTGAGCCGAACACTCACATATGCCCTGTATGTATGGGTCTGCCTGGAACCCTCCCGGTTCTCAACCGTAAGGCGGTTGAGGACGCAATTATGATAGCTTTGGCACTCAACATGAAGGTGAGCAGTAGAACCCTATTCTACAGGAAGAACTACTTCTACCCTGACATGCCCAAGAATTTCCAGATATCCCAGTATGATAGGGCTGGAGGAGTCCCAATAGCGAAGGATGGATACGTGACTCTAGACGGCGGCCGGAAGATTCGAATCTCGAGACTCCAGTTGGAGGAGGATCCCGGTAAACTCGTCTATGAGGGGACCATAGAGACCTCGAGAGCCACCCTCGTAGATTATAACAGGGCCGGGGTAGCCTTGGCTGAGATAGTGACTGAGCCTGATATAACATCGCCCAGGGAGGCTAGGATATTCCTGCAGAAGTTGAGGTCTATCCTCGAGCATTTAGGGGTTTCAAGCGGGGAGCTCGAAGGCTCTATGAGATGTGACGCAAACATATCTATAGAGGGCGGGACCAGGGTTGAGGTGAAGAACATCTCATCCTTCAAGGAGGTTGAGCGGGCCCTCAACTTCGAGATGACCAGACAGAGGAACCTCCTCAGGAAAGGTCTGCGTGTAGGTAGGGAGACCAGGCATTGGGATGAGTTGAGGAGGGTCACCGTAACCTTGAGGGTTAAGGAGGAGGAGGAAGACTACAGATACTTCCCTGAACCTGATCTTGTTCCAATATTGATATCGGAAGAGGATGTTGAGAGGCTCAGAGCTTCGATGCCTGAGCTCCCCGACAGTAGGAAGCGTAGGTTGATGGAGCAGTACGGCATATCGATGCAGAACGCTGAGGTTCTGACAGATAATAAGGCCCTCGCCGAATTCTTCGAAGCCTGCGCAGCAGACTACGGTAGGCCTGACCTTTTGAGCAACTGGATAGTCGGCGACCTCCTCTCATACCTCTACGATATGGGTTTAGAGTTGAGGGAGACGAAGCTCACACCAGGACATATGGTTGGGATACTCAGACTGATAGATGACGGAACAATAAGCGGCAAGATCGGTAAAGAAGTTTTGAAGGAGATCATTATCACGGGTGAAGCTCCTGAAAACATCGTCAAGGCCAGAGGATTGGTCAGAATATCGGACAGGGAATATTTAGAGAGGTTGACCGAGAGGGTCTTCGAGGAGAACCCAAAAGCCGTAAGCGACGCCTTGAAAGATGAGAAGGCTATACGTTTCTTGGTTGGCCAGTTGATGAAGTTGACCGACGGTAAAGCTGACCCCCAGCTTGCAAACATTCTCGTCACGAATAGGCTCAAGGCCTTGGCTGGGAAAGGGTGAAGTTTAACAGCCGAGATTGGCAACTCATACAGGCCTAACTGAGCGCCTGTGCAGCTCAGACGGATGCATAGTAGCCGCCCCACCCAGGTTTTACACCCTGCATGTTGCATTAAGTGATCAGCCTCCGAAGCTCAACCTACTCCGGAAATCTGGCTGGAGCCGGTCTGGGTATGGCAATTCTTAAGAGGGGGAATGGATAGTAGAATCGTATGAGAAGCGAGAGTAAGTGAAATGTCCGAAGAGAGACCAACTATAAACCTAGAAACCGTGAAAGTGGAAGCCCTAACCCCAAACTCTAAACAGGTGAATACGACTGTGAAGGTTGTGTCGAAGAGCCCTGTCAGAGAAACAATCTCGAGAAGAGACGGGTCGGTTCACAGAGTCGCCGACGCCCTGGTGGGGGATGAGACGGGATCAATATACTTGACCCTATGGGACGACAACATCGACGCTGTGAAGGAGGACAGTATCCTAGACATAAAGAACGGCTACATCTCCCTATTCAAGGGTTCGATGAGACTCAACATAGGCAGATATGGAAGCATCTCATCCTCAACGCAGACGATAGGTTCAGTGAACACCGACAACAATCTATCCGACAAACAGTTTGAGCAGGAGAGGCGTTACCCAACATTCAAACCCAGATACGGCGGAGACTATAGGGGCGAGGGTAGAAGGGGCCACAGAAGGTTCGGTTCGAGAAGGAGATTTTAAAAATTGAGGTGGCGCGTCAACGCGTCATCCCCTTTTTTATCATTCAACTCTACCCGGCAAACAATTCATTCCTTGCCATATTCAACCCAGTAAGACTCACCTGACTCCAATGTTTCTTTCTTCCATATTGTCGCCTCCCTCTTTGCACGTTCGACAGCCTCAACCAACGCTGGAAAGACGTCTCTTCTAGATCTCCCAGCAACCATCACTACAAAGATCAGGTCACCCAACTGGAGTCTACCGGTGACGTGGTGGATGAGACACTCAACTATCCCAGGTCTGCTCCTGATGTCTTGGGCTATTTGGCTGAAGATCTCCTCAGCCCTCTCCTTATATGCTTCCAACTCCAGATCCTTAACCTTCTTCCCTTCACCTGTCACGCCCTTGACGAAACCTAGGAAGCAGGCTACTCCACCGACCTCCCCGAACCTTTCATTTGCCTTTATGTATTCGATCAGGTCTTGAATCGAGAGGTCACCCTTCTCATGTATTCCTACACGGGTCAAGTAGGACCATCCCCTTCAGACCTCTGTTCAAGAAACTTATGAACCTTGCCTACAGCAAGTTTAACAGTTTAAAAATTCCCATCCAGAATGTTGGTTAAGAGTTGTATCGGCATTTGCATGATCATGTTATGGAGCTCTCGAGAAGATATCTCTTCCATCCAGACTCGATAGAGGTTATGGCTGAGGTTTTCAAGGGAGACCTGGTGAGGGCTATCGAATCTCTGAGGAGGCCTGGCCCAAGATACTTCTTGAGGGCGAATACTCTGAAGGTTTCGGCTGGAGAGTTGGCTGCTAGGCTCGGATCTTTGGGGGTTCCTATATATAGACATGAATGTTTGGATGAGGCCATCTACATGAATGTTGAGGGTCCCCTGGCTATTCCTGATGTCGGTAAGAGGGTTGTCGTCGATAAGTATGCTGCGGAGTCTGTTATGCAGGGTGCCCACGTCTATGCCCCTGCAATTTTGAAGTGTTCAAGGCTCAGACGTGGAGATGAGGTTGCAATAACAGATGTTCACGGTCAAATTGTTGGCGTTGGGAGGATGGTGATGGGTGAGAGTGAGATACTGACTTATAGGAGGGGGCTGGCTGTGATGGTGACCTCACCAATATATAGGGTTCCAAGTATGAGGGAGACTGAGGAGTATAAGTGTGGGCTCTTGCACCCCCAGTCTCTGCCTGCGATGGTTACGTCCAGGGTTCTGGACCCTCAGCCTGGGGAGACCATAATCGACTTAAACTGCTCCCCAGGCGGCAAACTCACCCACATCTCACAGCTCATGCAGAACACAGGTACCGTTATCGGTGTGGACAGGAATAGACGGAAGATAGATGCTGCCAGATACAATGTTGAGAGGCTTGGATGCAGCAACGTAAAATTGCTTGTTTCAGACTCAAGATACCTCCATCTGGACTATCCGAGTCTGAGGGTTGACCGTTGTCTAGTAGACCCTCCATGCAGCGGGTTGGGTGTATCCCCTAAACTCTATGTCACAACTACGAGGGATCAGATAAGGAGTCTCGCCGATTATCAGAAGCAGTTTCTGAAGGCGGCGTCGATGGTAGTAAAGACCGGCGGAACGATAGTTTACAGTGTATGCACCTTCACGAGGGAGGAGTGTGAGGGTGTTGTGAGGTTCGGCGTCGAATCTCTTGGATTGGAGGTTGCTGAGCAGAACCCTCATCTTGGAGGTGGGGGGCTCGACGATTTCGGCGATGATGCCGAGCTGCTTCAGAGGTTCACACCGCATGAGTTTGGAATAGGATACTTCATAGCACGTTTCATCAAGAGATGATTAACCTCTCAGTTTGCTCTGTAGTCTACTCGCAATAATATCTTCATTGTTAGGTGCCTTTATGAATGTCGGTATGTTCTTCTGTCTCGTAGCCTTGTAGGAGACGAAGAGCCACTCCCCAGTCTCAAGATCTATAGTCTTATCCAAAAGTGCGGTGTCGAGTGAGAATGCTTCTGCTACAACCCATCGATCATAAGATCTCGGGAGCACACTTACAAAGTAACTGTGTAGTTGGTGTAGAGCATTCACGTTGAGGTGGGCGACCCTCTGTGTGCTCAGCCAGCAGTGGGCCCTATACTTTCTACCGTGCCTCAGCAAGGCTTCGATGGCCCTGTTTGAAGCGTCTGTATAGTCTTCGACTCTAACCCTGTCAGGTATGAATTCTTGAGCCTCATCCAAAACCAGGAGAACCCTACGGTTACGGTTTGAACCTGAGACTTTCTTCAACATCAACAGGTCCTGTACAAATGTGGATGTTGCTTGCCTTGCGTCGTATGGTTCAGGGGCATATACGATGGTGACTCTTGGGGAGCTTCTGTCCAAAACCTTTCTTGATAGGCGGCTGGGATCCATAATCTCCTCACCCTCAGCTGAGCCCTCACGTATATATGTGATGAGACTCGTCAGGTCTGAACGTAAACCGGACTTCTCATGCAACTCATTCATGGTTGAGGTGAGAATCTCAACCACTCGGTCTCTATCCTCTGGACTCAACCTCAGAAGGTCTGTCTTAGGATTCAGCCTCCTCGATGCGATGAGTCTCTCAAGCCTTCCAAGAGCCAGGGTTGCGGATGTTGCTCCTGTCTTTCCGCTTGACGAGGCGTCTTCGAGTTTGGAGAGCAGGTAGCTGACCGTTATCGCCCTTGAACGTGTCAAGTTTATGGGGTGGACACGCCCTTCAGACATTATTCTCTCAGCACACTTCTCCAGAGCCTTTAGGAGGCCAGGTCTATCCTCTAGGGTCTCAGGTATGACTTGGGAACTTAATAGTTGTTCAGAGTCTTCACACTCCTCAGTGGTGTAGACTTCACCTTCACCTTCAATGATGTCTATTAGGTGAACTAGATATTCGCCGGCGAGATCCATGACTACAACCCTCAGGTCCCTATCCTCCTCCAAGGTCTTTCTTATGAGGTATGAGACGAGATTCGATTTTCCTGTTCCGGTGAATCCGAAGACTCCGGCGTGGTATCTGACGAGGTGACCTATATCCACCGTTAATGGTAGGTCGAATCCAAGCAGTCTCCCAACCACCGCTCCAGGTTTGACGCATAGGAAACGTTCAACAGCCTCCCTTGATAGTATATGTGCTCTCGCCCCTGTCAGGGGTGTGAGTCTTGATCTGGAGTATGATGGTTGGCCGTTGATTATCTGCATCTCATGTCTTGTCGGGATAGCTAGGATATCTATCCATGTCTCATCACTCTTACCCCATCCGCTGCTTATGGTGTCGAGGAACTCTCTTCTCACAATGTTAGGCATCGCAACGTTCATACCTAACATTTGGAAGTGTGTGGCTGTGGGGGCTAGGGCCTCATAGATGAGGTAGGTGAATCCACCAGCGGTTTCACGTTCAATCGCTAGGAAGCATGGGTCATGTAACCTATCTAGAACTTTGAAGTTGAATCTCGACTCAATTATTGCTGTTGCGCTTGTTACAGATATTTCACCCCTCTCACCTCTGAAAGTCTTTGTTATGATCTTGTGTTCTCTGAGTCTCCCCTCAAACTCTAAATCCAGCTCGTCGAAGATTCCTCTCTGACTCAAATACCCTCACCCATCCTGGAGGCTCTGCTATGTCTCTTCCTCATCCTCTCACTCTCAGCCCTGAGGTCTCTGAATCTCCTCGCTACTGTGAATACTTTCTCCCTCCTTGCGAGTGGTGTCAACTCCAACTCCACAACACCCTTGAGTAGGCCTTTCATCTGTTCAACCTCCTCCTTCACATATTTATCTGCCAAGTATAGGAGTTGGTTGTGCCCGTAAGCCTCCATAACCTCAGCGTTGTCTGATAAGGATAGGATGTAAAGGATCAGGTTGTCAACCATACTCGTTCCATCATGTTCTATGAAAGGTTTGAGCAAAGTTTGAACTCCTCTCTCCTCAACCTTGACCTCCATGATCATCCTATCGATCTTAGGGTTGAAGGCCCTGTCGTAGAGGAATACTGGGGATCTTACGGATGGGTCTGACGTGAAGCTTCTGAGTTGGAAGTAGGATCGGATGAACATCTGCTCCCTCGACACAACCTTCCTTGCGGATCTCAAATTCACCTCACCCTCAGGACTCCAAATCAAGGTTGTGAAACATGCGTCGTAAGATATTGTTCTCCATGGAGGCTGCAGCAGTTCAGGGTTGACTGCGCTGAGGACTGTCAGGAATGCCTTGTCGCTGTTCAACTCAGCGTACCTGACGTCTCTACCAGCATCTCTACTTGAGAGGAGGAGGGGGAGAACCGACCTGGTGTATTCTGTGGCGACTGTGTCCTTGGCAATCCCAACCAGTAGAATATTGTTCTCACACGTCTCATGCATAAGGGCATATAGGAGGAAGAGGTTTATGGTGTTGAGGTCTAGGATACTCAGCCACCTCCCCTCATAGTCTATGAGAGGGTGCCTCGGCTCCTTGAAGATTCTCGATGCAACATTTAAACTCGCGTCGAGGATCCTCTCCCAGTAGCCTAGGTTCTCATCTCTAATCCTGATCTTCTCACCATCGATGTCGAAGAGTTCGCCGCCGAGCCTGCTGTTTAGATCCACCAAACGTCTCCATAACTTTTTGGCTTCACCATTACTCAAGGATAAGAGTCGGCTGAGACCATCCATAGTCGTCTCACATTTGCTGATTATGGCTTTGACCGCGGCGTAGGTTAGGTTTCCTCCCCTCAGGGGTGTCCATAAGTCTCCTGAACCTAAGCCTACTGCGAGATAGATGTCAGTGAATCTCAGCTTACCAGCCTTCGTCTCGATACCTGTCAGACTCGATCTCCCCCTCCTCAGAAGGGCAGACGCGTCCCTGCTCAGCGCAGGGTATGTTCCTGAGAGAGGCCTATCCAGGAATATTATCTTGAACATTTTTGACCTTGCAAGTTGCAAGGCTATGTTCAATTCAGCCATCGTCATTAATCCGAATGGGATCCTCTCCCTGGATCTCCTCAGGTCTGGGTCCAGTTCAAATTGCCCCGTCTCCACTATGTTAGGCAGATCCTCCTCCCATAGGGGGACAGCTGCTGAGACGGATAAGCCAGATATCTTGGCCACATCTTCCAAGTTGAATGCAACCTTATCCTGACTGACTCTGAAGGTTGTGGAGTAACCTCCCGCGCAGACGTAGAATATCAGCATCTCCAAGACTTCATCCAGCTCCATTGAGCCATCTACCCCAGCTGCCTGATGTTCACCCTCACCGAGGATGGTTGAGGCGTATCTTCCAGCTTCCTGAATGTTCAGCCTCCTCAATGTCTCGCAGTAATCTACACGACCCTTTAGGGAATGCACCCTCCTATTGAAGAGGTCGGCCATTGTGGCCGTTTGACTTCTTAAGCTCGTAGCAACCTCAGACATTTTTTATCGAGTCCAGAGCGGCTTATCGCTCTGAAGCCACATCGATGATATCTGTCAACCTCCTTTAAAGGGTTAGAGGGGTTTGAAAATGATCTTAATTTAGCTTTCTGCAATGTGCCTGACGTTTAAAAATAACAGTTCACCCTGCGGATAGTTCCGAGAGGTCAGGATCGCCTGTGCTTAAAATATTCACTGAATCTTCGGTTGACTCCCAGCCGCTCGGCGAGCTTATCCAACTCAACTTTAGAGATCCATTCAACCTTGAGATACTCATATATCTCCCTATCAGACATCCCTATCCTCCTCGCCTCAGAGACAGCGTTTGCATATGCCTCCAGCTCAGTAGGCCTCTCAGCATAGCTGTATTCAGGGCTGTAGATGTCTCGGCCCTCCCGCAACTGTTTGAGGTGTGTCAACTCATGTATCAGGTCTAAGTAAATATGCTTCTCATCACCGTTCCTCAGATACTCTCTATTGATGAGCAGTCTACCTTCGGCATCCACCCTCATATACAAGACACCTTCTGTGATTTCAACCTCGACGCTGTCTAATCTAAGGTTTGAATTTTCCTGGAGCAGCCTGCTCATTGGCGGTGAGTCCTCGATCCCTTCGAATACCGCGCTCAACCTGTATCTTCCATATGGTAGATTCCTGTTTATTCTGAATCTTTCAAGGACCGTATCGATCTCCACCCGCTTCCACCGAAATATTCAGGATGAAACTCGTTGTCTCATTTTTATTCTCTGGCGATCCGTAAGTTTCGGCTCCAGATAAATGATTATGTTCCACATCTTCCATTATGAACCTTGTCAAGAACAATATCAGGATGGTTCCCATGTTCGGGGTGGATTGTGTGTGTCAGGGATGATTTGGAGAGCCGCATGTTTGATTCTGATCTACGCATGTTTCCTTTCCCAGTCTTCATGTTTGACTTCCGGTCTGGCTGAGCCACCTGAGCCTTCCGTCATGTTGGGGGAGGTGGCATGTCCGAGCAAGGTTCTGCCAGGCCGCCGATTCCAAGTCAATGTCTCTGTGGTATACTCATGTGGGGAGAGAACTATGGTCAATGTCGGATTGTTCTCTCCAAACTCAGGTTCCATATTGGATCCTAGAGTCGTATTTCTGACCGGTGATGGGGCGAAAAATTTTCTCTTCGAACTGGAAGCCCCTGACTCTGAGGGTGTATTTGAATTGGAGGTTTTGCTGCGTTACTGGCATCTCGGATTCTGGGTTTATAACAGGGAGTCTCTCCGTAAGACTCTATCGATAAGGATCCTTGACCAGGTTGAGCTGCAGGTTTCATTGCCTCGACGCGGGTTGGATGTTGAGGTTGACAATTTGAGATTAAAGACTGACGGCTCAGGGGTTGCCAAAGCCATATTGAAGTCTGGACGGCACCTGGTTAAGATTCCTCAAACGGTGAATCTTACAGCTGATACTAGGTTGATTTTCTCATGTTGGGGTGACGGTTCAAGGAGTAACCCGAGGATCGTTGAGGTTCAGAATGACCTCAAACTTGAAGCTACGTATGAGCCTGAATATTACTTGAATGTCGATTCCAGGTTCAGTTTGGCTTATGGTGGAGGCTGGTATCCTGCCGGTGTGGAGGCTACCATATCTATCTCGAGTACAGTCGCCTACATAAACATCAACCCTCTCCTTCCTGAGAAATACGTCTTCAAAAGTTGGGCTGGCGACGTCGACGCATCAACTCCCACTGTCCATGTCAAGGTGTCTTCACCGATGGCTGTCGAGGCTTCATGGGTCAGGGATGAATTCTCTAAGATGGTCTCTGCAACTTCAATCGTAATAATCACTGCAAACATTGCTGTCACAGTTTTTCTGGTTTTCAGGAGGCGACTTACATGAGCAGAGATATTATAATTGTCTTGGCCTTTCTGCTGATCCCCTCATCCATCATCCCATACCCATCTTCTGGGTTTGATCAACCGAAGGGAGCCTCGGTTGAGAGGATTGCAGGTTACAGCTGGTACCATTGGATGAGGCCTGAATCAGATTCATGCATCATCTGGCTTGGAGGTGGGAAAGTCACCCCAACATATGTCACAGTCAACCCCTACATCCTTGAGTCCCTGAATACGATGCGTTTCATCCAAGACCTCGCAGGCAGATATGGTTTGATCGCTCTGGCTGACGGTGAGGTTGAGTATAGGGTCGACTCGAAACTTGTCTCAAAACTATGCTCATGGATTAGAAGTATAGGCTACAAATACGTTTTTGCAGTAGGATACTCGACTGGCGGTATGGCTATAGCGTACGAGTTGACCTTCCCAGATGCTTCCGACTCAGGTCCAGACGGGGCTGTAATAATAAGTTCGATGGTCGACTGGAGGGAGATGGCTGAGAAACATAAGGCCTCAAGCGGGGTTGAACTGTACACCAGCGCCAGACACTCAATGAATGTACGCAGAAGTATATTACTCATATACGGGGAGCTCGCTTGGTTCTGGAGGCAGGGTGAAGAATATTACAGAAACCTTCCGAAACAGGGATGGATCGGTGGATACTGGTTCTTCAAGGAGTGGAGGCTTATGAAGGGTGTAGAACATGAAGTGTTCACTCTGGAGGAAGACGGAACATACGACTCCAAGCCTTTCATCATTATCGTTGATTTTCTAGATAGGGTCAGGGCCTCATGTTTAAAAGGTTTTGAACCTACTGCACCAAAGATCCAAGGGATGGGGAATCTCAAGGTCGATTACCCCAAATCAGCCAGACCATACACCCTGATTCAGCTCAGACTCAAAACTCCAAATGTCGAGGATTTAAGAGTTGGAAAAATTGCAGTCTACGATCTGGATGATGATTCATTCGTCGCCGCGGCCGAGGTTGATCTGAGCAGCCGTGAACCCAAAATCTTAGAGTTGGCCCTGGTTAAGAATCAGACGGTCAGAAACTTTCAGGTGATGCTTATCATTAAGAGAGATGGGGAGACTGAGATTCGAGGATCATCACAACCCATAAAGATAGATGTCGTCGAAGGCCAATTGCTGAGGGTTGAGACTGGAGTCTCAAAGATCAATGTGGTCATAGATGGAAAGACCCACCACACTGATGGGGATGGAGACCTCGAGGCCTATTTGGGTAGGGGGAGACATGCTATTGAGCTGCCGAAAGTTATTCAAGTCTCTGAGAGGGAGAGGCTCCTCTTCACATCTTGGGGTGATGGGGTTGTGGAGAGTTTGAGAGATGTTCATCTCGATAAGGATCGCCTTCTAGAGGCGAGGTATCGGACCCAATACTTGCTAGAAGCCAATTCAGAGTATGGAGCCGTCGATGGTACCGGATGGTATGACGCTAACAGCACAGCCTTGATCAAAATACATCTCGACGACAGCAGTGATGGGTCTGCTAAAGGAGTTAGCCCACATCTGAGTTTTCATGGGTGGAGCGACGACCCTGAAAGTAAAAGTCTAGTACGCAAGGTCTACATGGACAGACCTAAGTCGGTGAGGGCTATTTGGAGGCTTAGACAGGAAGACGGCAATATGATGTGGCTGCTGGCTGCAACATCTATCTTAACCTCAATAGCAACCCTCACCATAACCATACTCATTATAAGAAAACCTTCAGATAGAGCATGCTTATCCCCGTTAAGGTAATGTTATTAAAGAGAGGAAAAGAGTTCATCCACCAGGTTTGGTGTAGCATGATATGGATCAGGCTGCCCCTCCACCAGAATACTTCAAACCTTACATAGACGCAGGTATCGATACAATCATATGGAGGAATCCAAGAAATCCTGAAGATCCGTGTTTGGACGAGTTTGGGAGGAGACTTGAAGCGGAGGGTTTGAAGGTGCAAGTTCTTAAAGCGCCCGAGCCTCCCCCAAACTTTCCTGTTCCACCATACTTCCCAGACTTAACATTGACAATACTTAAATCCTCATCAACCGGTAAAGTTATGAATGTTGCTTCAAAGCATATCTTAGAGTATTACCGAGACTCGAAAAGGGTCACTGTAAAGATAGATATGGCATCGAATAGCCGCTTCATATCTGGAGAGGCGAATGGATCTCCATCAAAGGTTGCAGACTCGATCAAACATATTCAAAAATTCAGTGAACTAATCTCATCAAACCTCGTATTGATAATTATGAATAGAGAAGATGTTGAACCTACAAAGATATGCCCTAAATGTGGAAGGGCGATTCCTTCAGAGTCAAGATTCTGCTACATATGCGGGGAGAAACAGTAAGTACTAAGAGGAATATTCAAGTTTTTTTAAAAAAAAAGAGAAATTAGAGGTGACTTCTCTTCTTACACTTTAAATTACGGTGGTGGGATACCACTTCTTCAGCTCTTTCCATGCTTCGATCTGCTTCTGTCTCCCAACACGTTCAGTGATCTCTTCCCACTGTTTCTCTGTTGTCTCTAAGGCTTTCACTGGATCCATTGTGCCAACCATTGCAGCGTGGAGGTTCTTGCTCGCGCTCACGTTGTATTCTGTCGCCGCTATTAAACCTGTAACCATCGGTGTTAGTACAGAAGCGTTCTCCTCAAAGTAGCTGAGTAGGGGACCCCTACGCTCCCTGAGTATGGCTGGTGCACCTAATCCGACATGACAGTACCTGCTCGGATCATGCCATGTACCTGGCTGAAGTATTCCGGTCAGAAGAACCCATGGATCAGCCATGTAAGCTGCTAGGCAACATGCTAAGTCCCTCTTCTTACTATGGTTACTTACAGCTAGACACCAGCTTGCCAGGTTTACGCTTCTCCTGTTAAGGATTTTTCCCGTAGGTCCGTCGACATACCATCCCGGTACAGGTGCAGTATCCCACTTGTCTTTTGAAACTGCTTTTGGATCCTGTATTATGTTTGCGAAAGATGGGAAGTTTATGCTCTCGAAAGCTTTTCCTTCAGCGAAGTATGTTGCAGGCGCTGTGCCCAGTAATGAAGGTAAGTCTGGGGGCCCATACTTCATCATCTCAACGAATATAGTTGCAGCCTCTATTCCTTCTTTAGTTGTCAATTGAGGTTTCATATTGTCGTCGAAGTAGTAGTTGTTAGGCCACTTCTTGGAGTTGAAGTAACAACAGAACTTGTTTATGTTCCTTGTAACTTCCCTGTACTCGACGAAGCCGTAAATCTTCTTGTCAGGCCTGTAGAAATATTCTGCCATGTCTCTATATTCTAAGATTGTCTTCGCTGGGGCTAGTGGGTACCCGTATTGTTTCTCGAAGCCTTCCTTCTCCTTGGGGTCATTCATCCAGTCTTTCCTATAGTATAATACTGCGATGTCTCCGTCTTGTACGAACCCATACAGTTTTCCCTTATATCTCGGGATGAAATATTCTAGAGGATATATGTATCCGTATGGTCTCCCATGCTCCCAGATATCTATCCACATCGATACATCGTCGAGTGGATATAGAAGGCCCGCCTCAGCTAGGTCTGAGACGTGCATAGGTTGGATGTTCAAAAGATCTATGGTTCCAGTCTTCGTGACCGCTTCAACCATCAGCTTGTCAAAGTATTCTGGTAGGGGAGTCGTTGCAACGGTTACTTTTGTTCCTGTCTCCTCCTCCCACCGCTTCTTCATCTCGTTGAATCCTACTTGGTAACCTCCAACACAGGCTAGGACAAGCTCTGTACCTTTCCATTCGGGATGCTTCTCAAGCAGATACTTTGCTGCGTTTATCGCCCTGTCAGCTGGCGTATCTCCCTTTCTTGGTAGGTTAAATGGAAAAGCCATCTCAGCTGGTTTGGCCACAGTCACGGTTGGCGCCGCTCCTGGGGTTGGCGCAGCCATCTGGGAAGCCCCATAGCCTATTCCTGCGCCGACTGCCAGTCCAACTATTCCTGCTCCGGCTGTCTTCATGAATCCCCTTCTAGAAACTTCTTTCTTCTCCTCACTCATTTCACGAGACACTCCTTTTCCGCTTATAGTTAGCTTAGGAGTATATTTAAGCTTATGTAATGAGTTGGGTGTGGTTATGTAGTGAGAACTCTTGAATGTGTTTATTTGGTTTTCATTCGCTAGTTATATTCGATAGTCCTCACCGTAATACGTTATTTAGGGTTGCTGTATAAGGGTTCAACTTGGCTTAAACTAACCCTTTATAGCTCCGAATGTGAGGCCTCTGACCAGATACTTCTGTATAGCTAGGCCGAATATTAAGGTTGGAATTATTGCGAATATTCCCAAGGCTGACATTATTCCGTAGAGGTGGCCTATATCAGAGTAGTATAGGCCGATCTGTACAGGTATCGTTACGGCTCTTCTGTATGTTACTAGTAAGGCTACTATAAGGTCGCTCCAGTTGAGGATGAATATGAATAGGGCTGTCACAGCCAGGCCTCCTTTGACAAGTGGTAAAATAACTTTGACAAATGTTGTCGCTGGAGTGCATCCATCCATAATTGCAGCTTCATCTATCTCCTTAGGTAAGTCGTCGAAGAAGCTTCTCATAAGCCATATTACAAACGGTACTGGAAACAAGCCGTAGAGCAGTATCACTCCGATGTGGGTATCAAGTAGCCTCAAGGTGCTCAGCCACATAACTATCGGCATGAGGATCGCTATTGGAGGTAGCATCCTAAAAGTTAAGAACATGTAATCACCACCAGCCCCATACCTTGACATAGCATACGCTGCGAGTGTTCCAATGAAGACTGATAGGGCCGTCCCACTTATGCTGAGAATCAGACTGTTGGTTATTGCTTTGACCGCCGTCTCAGGAACCGTCACTTCCCAAGGCTTCACCACGCCCCATTCTATTAGTGTGTACTTATCGAAGAAGAGCATTAGGTAGTTAGATACTGTCGGGTACCATGGCCACCAATGAATGTCAGGGGATGTCCACTCTATTGGGGGTTTGAGAGACATCGAGAACATCCAATATAATGGGAATAAGGAGAAGAACATTACACCTATGGCGAAGATATATCTGATGGCTGTATATATCAGGTTCTCCATATGTTTGTCCATATTCTCTTCAACCTCCCCTCTGCGCAGCCCTCAAAGGCTTCACGGCGTACCACGCCACAATAATACATGCAATGAATATTATTAGACACTGTGCATTCGTCAAGCCATATTTCAGATATTTGAATCCTGACTCATAGAGGTTCATTGTGATTGTCTGGGTTGCGTATCCTGGGCCGCCTCTAGTCATCATGTATGGGTAGTCGAAGATTTTGAGGCTTTCAATAGCCCTAAGAATCACCGCTATCATTATTGGTCTCTTCAACATTGGGAGAACTACCCTTCTGAAGGTGTACCATTTCGTAGCTCCCAGAACATATGCTGCGTTGATAGGTTCAGGGGGTAAGCCAAGGAGGGCCGCCGTCATTATTAGAAATATGAATGGGGTCCACTGCCAAATATCAGCAAGCATAATAGCGACCATAGCCCAGAAGGGATCATTCATGAAAGGGATCATTACCTTATGCCCCGTTATTATACTTAACAGACCGTTAACTGGGCCGGTTTCAATAAACATGAGGTAGAATATCCAGCCTCCAGCGGCTGGCACGACCATCATTGGAACTACAGCGACCAAGGTGAAGAACCTTTTTCCAAAGAAGTTACCACTCAATACGTAGGCCAATGCGAATCCAAGTAGAAATTCTATTGGCACGCATACGATGGATATGAGCAGCGTTCTCGCAATCGCGTTTAGAAACAGTTCATCTCTGACAGCTAGGACGAAGTTGTATGGCCCTATGAATTCTGCTCGCCACCAATCTCCGCCTACGAACTGTGGGCTCCAGTTGGTCATTCCAATGTACCATACGAGGGCGAAAGGTATTATCGCCGTGAAGTTCATAACTATCTGGACAGGCAGGATCAGTAAGGTCTTGAATTTTTCAGGTATTCTGAACCAGTCTCTGAGACCTGGCATTTGCATCTTCTCCGATCGGCCTAGAGATGATGTTGCCCTATATAAAACGTTTACGTAGACTGCTATCTAAATTATTGAGATGGAAAAACAATTATTACATTGTTATATTTGGTAAAGATATTTGTTGGTCGAGTGCTTACGAGTCAACTCTGATATTCAAGGTATAAGCTTGTAGTAGATTCGCCTGTTGTTCCTCCCCTTATTCTCTGCTTTCAGAAACACTATCTCACCCACCTCATTCAGGTTTCGGACATGTGTCCCCCCATCAGCCTGCCTGTCGACACCTTCAATCTCAACTATTCTGAGTCTAGGTATGGCTGGAGGTAGGGCTTCAGCCATCTTTATCACCCCAGGAATCTTGAGGGCCTCCTCCCTCGGCAGCTCATAGGTCTTCACTGGAATGTTCTTCTTGAATAGGAGGTTTGCTTCTTGGACGCAGCTCATGAATATCTCTCTGTCGAAGCTTTCTAGGTTGAAGTCGAACCTGACCTTGTCGGGGGCTAACTCGTTCCCTGTTATCAGGGCGCCTGTCCTGTTGCATAGTATCGAAGCCAATACGTGGGCTGAGGTGTGGCTTCTCATCAGCCTATACCTTCTATCCCAGTCGATCCTACATAGGATCCTGTCTCCAATATTCAGGCCTGGCCTATCAACCTCATGTGAGATCTCGCCTGAAAACTTTCCAACATAGACAACTGAGTAGACATCTCCTTCTTTGATGATTATGCCAGTGTCGTTGGGTTGGCCTCCGCCTTTAGGGTAGAAGATTGTTTGATCAAGAACAACATACTTTGACTCTTTCACCATCTCAACCTGCGCCTCACACTCCTTCAAGTATGAGTCTTCAAGGTATAGTGGTCTACTCATCTTTACCTCACCGGACCATTATTCGACAAAATAATATTCAAAAGTCTTCTTCACCGTCTGGCTCCTTCAAATATGTCTGATAATGTTTTAGTCTCTCTTTGGTGTAAATGTTTTGGGTGGTTTCATTTGGATTATGGATGGAAGGCTATAGGGATGCTGGATTCAGGTGTTGGCGGCCTTACTATTCAGAGGGAGATTCTGAAGCATCTTCCAAATGAGAGTACAGTGTATTTCGGGGACACTGGAAGGGCTCCCTACGGCTCGAAGAGTAGGGAGAGTATTATTAGGTTTGCTGAGGAGGGTCTCAGGTTCCTCCTGAACAATTATCCTCTCAAACTTGTGGTCTTAGCCTGCCACACAATATCGGCTGTCGCATATGAACATTTGAAGGGTATGGTCGATGTTCCTCTCGTAGAGGTTGTCGGGCCTACTGTAGACTTGGCCTTGAGAGCGACTAGGAACCGCAGGATCGGAGTTATTGGAACAGAGGCCCTCATAAATAGTAATGTTTACAGGAGGAAGCTTGAAGAGAAGAGTGATGTCAAGGTTTTCTCGCAGCCATGCCCTCTATTGATGCCTCTCTCCGAGGAGGGATGGTTCAAGGAGCCTGAAACATATACGATCACCAGGAAATATATCGGACCCCTCGTCGACGAGGGGGTAGACACCTTGATACTGGGTTGCACACATTACCCGCCCCTCATCGAGCCCATAAGGAGGGCTCTACCTGAATCTGTTGAGTTGATAGATCCGGCTGTAGCCGTGGCTGAGGAGACCTTAAGAATTTTGAGAGAGAAGAATATGCAGGCTGAGGATGACTCCCCGAGACACCTATACATAGTCACAGACAATCCTGAAAGGTTCAGGAGGGTGGGTGAACGTTACTTAGGCCGAACCATATATTACATCAGGCTAGTAACCATGTGAGTGGAGAACGTTCACAAATTAGACTGAAACATAGATGCAAGGGTTATGTGTAAAGCGATGAGTTTGAGAGAGGCTGTCAGATTCTTGAGAGTAAAGAATCGCGACATCTACCCAGTTCCAGATATAGATCTGATAGTTCGATTAGGTAAGATCCCTAAAGCCAATTCTGACGGAGGGTACTGGTTTCCAGCATGGAGAATCTCTAGAAGATACGATGCATCTCAAATATCCACTATACTTAGAATGTTGAAGAAGAGGTTGAGGAGATTCGCAGTTGCCTTCGTCAACGATGAGACCTACCTGATACTCTCCGACGAAGCCTTGGATGAGGATTATGCCAACGAGATCCTGTCAAAGATACGGTGATAACTGGAGGTTAGGCCTAGAATCATTCTCTGTCACCGAGTTGATATCTGGTAAGATATGAGTATTGTTTATATTGTATGAAGGTGTTGATTGTCAACTCTTAGAGAGAGGTTTGGCTGGGACTTGAAGGTTAGGTTTGGGGTTCAACTCTGGCTTGAAGAATTCGACCTCAAAAGTTTGAGGGGGGCTTGGTGTGAGCTTGAGGGCATGGGCTTCGAATCAGCCTGGATCTACGACCATTTCTATCCGATGTCCATGGGTACGAGCCTTTACATACCCGAGGCTTGGACCGTCCTACCATACTTGGCTGACGCGACTGAGCGGCTCAGACTCGGAGTCTTGGTCACATGCAACTCTTACAGGCATCCACCTATCCTGGCCAAGATAGCGGCGACAGTCGATCTCATAAGTGGTGGCAGATTAGAGTTCGGTGTAGGGGCTGGATGGCATAAAGTAGAGTATGACGCTTACGGCATACCGTTCCCACCTGCAAAGGTGATGTTGGAACAGCTCTCAGAGGCTGTCGACCTGATAAAGAGGATCTGGATTCAAGATAAGGTGAATTTCAAAGGTAAACATTACTCGGTGAAAGACCTAATCTCTTACCCGAAGCCATTGCAGAAGCCTCATCCCTCAGTGATGATAGGTGGTAAAGGCGATAAACTTTTGAGGATAGCAGCCGAACATGCTGACAATATTAACTTGGTCAACTGTACACCTGAAGAGTATGAGCGGAGGCTCAACACCTTCATAAAGTATTGCTTAGAAGCTGGAAGGAATCCAGACATCATCACTAAGAGTTACCATTGCAGTATGATAATTAGCGATGAAGGTGAAGTTAAAGAGAAGGTTATGAGGTTCAGACATGAATCTTGCATCCCAGAAATTCGAGGCAAGAGTTTAAATGATCTCTTGAAGATAATGATTGTTGGAACACCACAAGAATGTATCGAGAAGATTCAAGATTATGTCGACAGAGGTATGAATTACCTTATACCCCACTTCCCATACCCTGATAATCTGAAGCCTCAAAAGATCTTTATGAGGGAGATCGCCCCATCATTCTAGAAAGGGAACAAACGTAAGAGCCAGAATTCACTCTTCTGAACCTTCCAGGTCTTCCTCTAACCTTCTGACCAGTGCTTTATTGCCGAGATATGTTGGGGTTCTCTGGGTGAGGCTTTCGGGCTCAATATCAAGTATCGATCCTTCACCGTTGCTCGAAGAGCCTCCGGCCTGCTCAACTATGTATGCGACTGGGTTGCTCTCAAAGATCAGTCTCAACTTACCCTCGGGGCTACCGGTTAAAGTTGGGTAACCATATATTCCACCGTAATGGAGTATCTGGTTGAAGTCGCCGACCAGTGACCCCCCATACCTCAACTTCAAACCTTCAGCCTCCAACCTTTCAATATACGCCTTTATTTTTGGAGGCCAGTCCTTCCTCAAACCTCCGAAACCGTAGAGTTCACCCGGCTCAGGCAACTCCATATTCTCCCTGCTCAATATGAAACCTTCCTTTGTCCTCAACAATTCATGGACTCCTTCACCAACTGTGTAGACCATGCTGGTCACCGGTCCGTATAGAATATACATGGAGGCTACTTGGTCTCTTCCCTTCGTAGGTAGCTCATTCTCATAGATGCTGATTATCGATGCAACCAAGTTGTTGCTGCGTATGTTCGAGGATCCGTCAACAGGATCTATAGCTACATTGAAGACCCCACCATCACTCGTTCTCACCGGGCTCTGCTGCTCCTCTGAGAAAATGGTTCTGACGAGGCCTGTTCGAGCCAACTCTTCGATGAAGAGGTTGTCAGCCCAAATATCCAAGGTTGTCTGGAACTCTTCGAAAATGTTTCTTGTCTCAGCCCTGCCCATCCTATACGCGATCCCATCGCTTATAATGTCGCATATCTCGCATATCTTCAGGATTAGGGATGCTAAATCCTCCCTCACCCCTTCAAGATGCTCTCCCAGAGTAACCATCATCTAATACACATCCAATCTTATACTATGATTCGACAATTTCATCATGGTTGACGATGAGAATGATGAGAAGGTAATTCTTCCCATTGACATATTTGAACCATCAATATGTGAGGATAGATCGCTGTTTAGTCAACGTTTCTTTCATGTGCTGATTTGACTCTGTAATATCTCAGCCTCGAATCCTCTAGGCGGTGGCCTGAGCCTCCTAATAAGGGCCCCGTAAAGGAGGTATCCGCCAGCACAGCTTATAAGCCCAGCCATCACGTTAAAGCCTGCTATGAAGGGCAGCAGGGCTGCAGCCGCATCCCAACTCAATATTGATAAGAGTGGCAAGAAGACCATGTTGCATAAGGACATTACTATAACCCTCAACGTTACACCACCAACAATACTCATCAACATGCCATACTTCGACTTTCTAGTGTAGAACGGAATCATACCTGCAACTGTAGAGAGCTCAGCTAAGGCCCTCATGAAGCCGCTTAAGGGATCCCTGAAGGATATTGATAGAAACAGAATTGTTGAGGTGGCGAATCCTGAGAATGGCCCGTAAAGAAGCAGTGAAAGCACTATTGGGATCCCACTGATGTCAAGCCTCAGCCTCGGAAAGAATGGAAACGGAATCTTAATCCTCAGACTCCACAGGGTCAAGTCGAAAATTATAACCAGAGCCCCAAGTACAGCCGTCCCTGTAACCGATAAGGATCTCCTCATCCAGACACCTGAGAGTAAACAAGATAATGTTGCCGATATAAAAGTTGGATGCTTGACCATAACCGGCTACATACGTCGGAATATTGTTCGATATTTGAATTTGAGATTATGTATGGATTGTGGTGAGATTCTGAAAAACCATTTAATAAAGCATCCAACATTCAACACAGACAGGTGTAAAGGTATGAGTTTAACTAGAAATGTGGCACTGCTTATAATTATCATCGTAGCGACAGTCAGCTCAGCCTACGCAGCAAACATTGTCTTTACAGCCGTAGCTAATACAGGCGCAGAAGGCCCTCCAGTCGATGGGGGCAAATTTCTTGGCAAGCGTCCACCGCCTCGCGGATGGCAAGGTAACATGACAGTCAACGTCACAGTAACAAGCTCCCAAGCGAAGACGATTGTAAGCGATGCTTTGAAGAGCCTCACCGTCGGAGAAGCCTATGATAGAGGCGCGGTCTGGATTGTGATCATAAAATATAAGGATAAGCCTGTCACAATCATTCCTCTTGGAAAGATAAATACAGCGACATCTCAAGATGCTTTGAAGGCTGTGCAGGACTCTATCGATAAGGGTTGGAGTGCAGGTGAGCCTAAGCAACACGGATTCATCTATAATGTTCCAATCATAGACTCCAAAGGAAACATTATCGGAAATATCAGGGTTGACGGTAGGACAGGCGAGATCCGTATAGGATTCCCGCCAATACGCAGGTGAACGCAGCCTAGACTATGGGACTGAAAGACGAGAGTATCTCTCCCCCCTATTTTATTGAACTATCCCTCAAGGATCGTATGTCTTCCTTAGATCCGTATCTTTTACATAATTGTCTCCGATCCATTCGAAGAAGATTACACAACTCTTCTTTTCAGATGCGACTTCTACGATTCTAGGTAGACACCTCATTTCAACTGAGCCTGCTCTATTAAGTTGTCATCTCAAATGGGATACGTATCATAATTCTCCTTTAGACATACTTCTCATAAGATTGTTGAGTTCAGCCGGTGAAGACAGACAATCCAGACATCTTCAAGATAGGAGGCTACATACTGGCATCTTCCATTCTTAAAGGGTTAAAATTGTAAAACCTCAATTTTAATGATGTTGGCTTCTATATTTCTGCATGCAGGAGGGTTCTCATGACGAGCCCTATTATGAAGGACAGGGCCGCTACTCCAAGACTGACCAGTGTCATCTCAATGAATCTGGACTTTAAAGGTATATCCCTGGCAACAGATATGTAAAATGTGAATATGAAAATCACGATGACGGCGTTGAGAACAGTTGATGCGAGTGAGAGGTAGATGTTGGAGAGAATGAGGTATGGAGAGATCAGGAAGATGACGGTGAGAATGTAGGCTGAACATGTGTAGAATGATGCTTTGACAGGGTTTAGGTTGCCCCCCTCAGACTTTATTGCCAGATACTCTGAAGCAGCCATCGACAGGGAAGCTGCGACTCCTGTGATGGAGCCGACCATCGCAACCAGCCTAGGATCCTGAAGTGCGAAGGTGAAACCTGCAATCGCTCCTGTAAGTTCGACGAGAGCGTCATTCAACCCTCGGACAGTCGAACCAATATATCTGAGCCTCTCCTCATCAATCATGTTGATGAGCAGATTCTCATGCTCATCCTCATCTGCCACAATATCTTTAGCATCTGGAATAAAATTCGAAATCTTGCCATAAGTGACTTGAGCCTGATCTTCACCCCTCTCCATAAGTTTTATTCCGAAAGTTAACCCAAAAATTTTGGTTATGAACAAATACTTTGAAATCTTCAGTCTATCAGGCTTAACTTCCTCCTCAGAATATTTTTTCCAGAAGAAGTAGTGATCGAGCTCGTCATCCGAAATCTGTCTCAGAACATTCCTATTATTTGGATCCTTCATCGAGCTCGATAATCTACCGTAAATGATATGCTCAGTCAACTCATTCCTCTGAGCTTTTAAAACTGTCCTCCTAAGATTCTCATCGAGCAAGAGTCATCGACTTGAAATTGACGCTCAGAACTATAAATATGCATCGAACATTAATGAGGCTCTGCTGAAGAGGCCATAAGCATGGGTGGCTTTAAAGCAACAGTGAGAAGGTTTAAAGATTGATCTTAACCGGACGCCGGCCCTGCTTGCCGAGTATCAACAAATTCCTATGTTCACGTCAGTAATCGCTTGTCAGGATTTTATGAATTTGTGGAGCCCCGGCTGGGCTTCGATCCCAGGACTTACGGCTTACGAAGCCGTCGCTCTACCGTACTGAGCTCTCCCTCCAGTGCCGAGCATTTTTGGAACCGGGGCTGTGAGCTCCGGGGCCCAAGATTCATTCGATAGGCATATTGATAAGGATTAGGATCAACATATTCAGGGCTTGCAGGGGTGTTCTGCGGTTGAATATTCTAGGTGGAGGTTTGGGTGAGAGGGGGGTAATTGAGTTGGTCACCAGCCTCCAGGAAAGGATGAAGGGTAACCCTCTGCCTTTCGGTGACGATGTCGCCGCCATACGTCTTGGTGGAGGTAGGCTCGGGGTCTTGAAGTGTGACATGCTTGTTGAGGCTACTGATGTTCCTCCTGGTATGAGTCTGTGGCAGGCCTCCAGGAAGGCTGTCGTATCGAGTGTGAGCGACTTCGCGGCGAAAGGTGTTAGGCCAAAAGTTATACTCGCCTCCCTGGGGTTGCCTAAGGGTCTTGGTGAAGATGAGATCCGCCAGATCGGTTCAGGTCTGAACGCAGCTGCCAGAGAGTACGGTGCCTACATTATCGGTGGCGATACGAATGAGGCTGAATGCTTGACTATAGATATATGTTTATTCGGCGTCTGCGGAGAGAAGATTCTTGTCAGACGTGACACCGCCAAGGATGGTGATGTCGTAGCCGTGACAGGGCCTTTCGGCTTGGCCCCTCTAGGCTTGAAGATTATTAAGGAGGGTTTGGAGGCACCTCAAGAGCTGAGGGCCAGAGCTTTGGAGTCTGTCTACATGCCGAAGGCTAGGCTGGTTGAGGGAGTCGCCTTAGCCTCCAGAAGGCTCTTGACATCTTCAATAGATTCAAGTGATGGGTTGGCATGGAGCCTTTATGAATTGGCGAGGGCGAGCGGTGTAGGCTTCGAGATAGATAGGCTACCAGTCGACGGGGATGTTGAGAGGTTTGCTTTAGAGAACAATATTGACCATGTCGACCTGACCCTTTACGGTGGTGAGGAGTATGAGTTGGTTGTAACATTGAGTCCGAGAATGCTTGGTAGGGCAAGAGGCAAAGTCTCCCTTATCCCTATAGGCAGGGTTACAGGTGACGTGGGGAGACTTACCTTGAGGGTTGAAGGTAAAGTTTTGGATATAGAGCCTAAAGGCTACGAACATCTCAGATGATTCAGCTCAACTCTATACAAATCAACCTGACAAATGTTCAGAAGAAGTTTCTTCGAGGACTCAACGTCGCCTCTTAGACCTGTATCCGGGCCTCAGATATCTTTTTGAAGGCTTCTTTTTCTGAGTGAGCATCCTCTTGAGTCTCGTCGCCAACTCGTCATATATGCTTGGCAACTCCCATCCTGCATGAGTGTAGTTAACGATTCCTTTAGGGGTCTTTATGGCGACGTCGACCTCATACCTCCTCCTCTCCTTCATCGCCATGGATTCAGGTGTCTTTATTATTGAGCGGGCCTCCTCAATCTCAGGGAATGCTTTCTTTAGTCTTCCGATTACGTTGAGAAATTTGGATTTCGTAGCCTCAGCCTCGAAGGGGTCGTCTGGTAACCCTACGATATATACAGGTATCTCAGGCTTCGCCTCAGGCTCAGCGAGCAGCTTGACGAAGTCTCTTGGAGTGACTATGCCTTCAACAATGTCTAGGACGGTGACGAGAGAATAGGTCTTTCCCATCCTCAACATCTCCTTCAGAACGTTCGAAGCATCCTCCTCAGCCGGCGAATGTATCGGGGTCGTATCCATCAGGTTCTTGACCTGAATGTTCAGGTTGCTCTGACCCTCCAGACCCAAGGATTCGCTGCCGACCCTCTCTTTAGGAGCGAGAAGATGGATTATCTGGCTTGAAGTCAACACTCCTGAGACATGATGGTTCTCAGAGACAGGTAGGTGATCGATCCTCTTATCAACCATAAGGTTTCTAGCCTTTGATGCAAGGTCACTCGAAACTATCTTGATGAGGTTGCCTGATGTTAAGGATTTGATCTTGAAGTTGAGGGAGCCGGATTTGGCCAGTCTCTCCATAATGCTTCTCGCTGTGACGGCGCCTACGAGCTCATCGTCCTCAACTATAGGTAGGGCCCTCAACCTATAATCGGTCATGATCCTAGCTGCCTTGGCCAAGGCTGTGGCCGGTGACAGTCTTGCAGGATATTTTACGATTGTGGATGCTTTTGTACTCGCCGGATTCGAAACCCTCAATATGTCTCTGATAGTCACCATTCCAACTTTGCCGTCCTCAAATGTGAAGGCCTCATAAGTATCCAGATCTCTAAGTACACCTATGACCTTCGATACGGTGTAGTCTGCTGGGATTATTATCGGATGAGTCTGTAGCTTCTCAACCTCCAACTTTTTCAAAGTTTCCATAATGGCTCCCTTCAAGCAATAGTTAAGGTCAATGGAAAGACTGGCAACTTCTTTTTAAACATTGATGGAGACATTACAGAGAACGAATCAACTCCACATGACTGTGGACAGTTGCCATCTAAACCTCAACTCAAAATTTAGGTTTATTCAAGCGATATTAGCAAGTTAGGAGGTTGAGTGTCATGTCGACTCCGTTTGATCCTCGATTTTGAGCTCTTCAGGAGTGAAGTCTCGACCGTCCCAGACGTATGATCTGGTCTCTCCCGTGAGGTTTGAGTGGATTATGTAGGAGCATCCAGGCTGATTTGCCTTCACCCTATCTGTATTGGATGGTTGCGCAGGCCAGTCTGGGTGGCTGTGATAGTAGCCCAGGACTTCCATGGAGAGCTCGTCTGCCATCATGTAGACTTTCAGTTGCTCTTGAGGGTTTATCTGGTAGGCGTCTTTTGAGTTAAGCATGTTTCTTGTCGGGCATACCATCAGAATATTCTTAGATTCACCATTCCTTCTGCCCAAGAGTATTCCGCAAGACTCTGCAGGGTAGGTTTCGTTGGAGTGTTCAATTATCTTCTCTAGGTCCCTTCTCTTTATTATTATGGTCAACGCTGATTCACATTTGGATCGTGTCTTAGGAGGTTTCTTTCATGATCCAGTCTATATACTCTTTTGAGCCTCCGGCTATTTGTAGGCTGATAACCTCTGGAGTCTTGTATGGATGGTTGGCCTTAACGTCTTCGATTATACGCTTCAATAGTCTCTGTTTAGACTTTATTATGAGGAGGTGTTCGTTCGCTTCTTCAACCTTTCCCTCCCAACGGTAGATACTCTTTATTCTCGATGTTATGTTGACGCATGCGGCGAGCCTCTTTGTGGCGAGGGATCTCGCTATCTTCGTCGCCGTCTCTTCGTCTGGACATGTCACCATGACTGTTATAGCTTTGCTTTGGCTTCTCTCACTCATGGCCCTCTCGGTATCCACGGTATTTTTATTGTTTCGAATCTTCACATTTGCTGTTGGGCTTTCTTCAGCCTTATTTCTAGGACGCCGTTGTTGTATGCTCTGGTGAAGCCTACGACCTTTGAGGGTAACCTCACCAACTCGTGGAACCCCCTTCCGGCCTTGACTTCTAGGAGATCCTCATGTAGATGGATCTCTATCTTATCCTCTGGGCCTGGAACATTGCCTACGATGAGGATCTCATCTGCGTCCTCTATTATGTCTGAGTTCCATCCTTTGGTCTCCCGCATCTTCAGCTTCACGTCTCCGGTCAATGTCTTTCTCAACTCTAGGATCCAGTATATTGCTAGGATGGAGGCGATGCCTCCGAGGACTATTCCGAGGAGACCCCTCTGGATCCTGACTAGGAGGGCGAGTATTATGGAGGCGATTATTATCCCTGCGACCAGTGTGGCTACGTCGCCGGCCTCCCTGAGTTCCCTTCTGGAAGATCTCTTCTTGTAGAGGCTCATATCACCCTCCCCCTGAACTTGTCTCGAGATTTACACTCACATAATGCAGCTCAACTATTCCTTTTATGTTTATCATTACCCCGAAGTTTAATTTTGAATCTTCCTGCCACATAAGAGTTTTGTCTGCTCTAGAGGACCATTCAGCTATGAAGTTTTCCAACATTCTCCTGGTGCTGTTCCACTGTTCTTTCGAGGTGTATTCTGCGGTTGCCTCAAGGTAGGATGCGTGGGGGTTGAGAATCTTCGGTGTGGCCAAGGTTATGTTTGCTTCCTTGAAGAGGTTGATAATGTTTGTCTTCCTCTGTTGTAGGTCTTCGACGGTTTTAGGCTGGGGCTTCTCGATCTTCGAGACTTCTGAGAGATATTTTACATATGCTTCTTGGGCGGTCTTTCCCAAGCCTACATAATATTCGCCTGTGAAGGCTGCTCCGACGCATGCTACGACACCCAACTCTGCAACGACACCGCCTGCGCCGGCGGTGTATATTGGGATGAAGTAGACTTCATGGTCCCCTATCCTGTATAGGATGTTGTCTCCTATCCTGGGTTGTCTGAGGAGGGTCTTCAGCTGGGCGAATTCAGGGTTCTTCTCTAAGGCTTCGATGGCCCCGGTTGGTCCGAGGAGCTTCACCCTACTCTCTTTCAAGGGTTGATAGTAGAACCTCATCTCACCGAGGTTCGGATAGTCGTTTCTGATGACCATGTATCCTGCGAGGTTCCTTCCTAGGGCTCCACGCAACTCGAGGGAGAGTAGACCCATGAATTCAGGTTCGTCGAATCCTGGAGGCTGGGTCATGATGTAGTAGGTCTCCAACCCTGCTGGAACCTCAAGAAACTCCTTGGCGACTATGTATGTAGCTGGGTCTTTTATGTGGTAGTAATTGTACATCGAGACCTTCCAGTTGAAGAGCTCCTCAGGGTATCTGACCTGTTTATGGAGCCAGCTGGGGACATCCTCTGTTATGTGGTCTCTGTATAGGGTCTTGAAGAGTTGGCTGAAGTAGTCTCGGCCCAAAACTATGATCTTCATGTCGCCGTTGTATGTGTCGACTAGGACGTAGCCTACGAGTCTCATGAGGGGGTTGCTGCTGCTCCAGGGGACCTTGTTCGTGTTGAGTCTGACTATCAACGGTACTATGTAGTAGGTGTTCTCTCCGTCTGTGACTGGGAATATGTCTACAGGTTTGCCTGCGAAGTAGTATTCGAAGTATGGTAGGAGGAGGCTGACCCTGTCGTAGATGTCTCGGTAACGCAGTAGATGTATCGTCTTGTCTCTGTAGGCTAGGAAGAAGTTGAATTCGAATATCCAGCTCAGGGGGGGTTGGATGTCTACTCCTCCCCTGCCGTTGTAGAAGAAGCCGTCGAGCTCGTCGCTTCTATCCCTATCCTTCGGGTAGGCTGCCCATGTCGTCGAGAATAGGCCGCCCTCACCGTAGTAGATCCTTCTCTGTTTGAAGAAGCTGCTTGTCTGGATTATCCTTCCGTCGTGGGCGTTAAGCATGAGGAGCCCGTCAGGGGCATGGGTGTATACGAAATGTTCGGCGTACCATCGGTCCTGGGGCTTCACGGTCTTCGGGAGGATGGGTTTCATCGTCGAGGCCCAGTAGAGGGTTCCGTTGAACCTTATTATGTCCGAGTCTTCATAGTCGAGGTACGGTATGAGACCTATCTCAGGCTTCAACTTAGCATAGGCGGCATCCCAGTCCCAGAGCCTTATCTTATCCAGGAGAATCTTGCTGGAGGCCTCGGGGGTTGGGGTTGATCCCTGGGATGGCGGTGTCGGGGTGAAGTTGAGGGGTATCTCCTTTATCTGGTCCAGCTCGGCGAGGTACCTGTTGACGGTGATCTGTTGGGCTACGTATGGTCCTAGCCACTCTATCTTTCTCGTATCTGCGATGCTGCTGTTTATCGCCGTGACCGAGCCGGTTACGAGAGCTATCATGAATATGCTGAGTATTCTTATGTAGACTCTCCTCTTTGTCAATGTTGAGAATCCCCTCGAGTATCGTAGGTCTGCGATGGAGAATATGGCGAGGGCCGCTCCGGCTGAGGCGAGGCCTATTATCATGTATCTCGTGTTGAAGTCTATGGTCGGTGAGAAGAAGCTGTTGAGCATCGTCCAGAATAGGGCTATGGATAATAGGCCCTCGAGGGAGGCTATTCTCCAGCTCAGACCCACAGGCTTGGCGCCGGTTGCCTCCTCGACTGTTGGGGTGAATATTCTGGCGAGCTGGGTGACGCCGACGAGTATGATGAGTCTGATGCTTATGGCTCCGAGTATTGGGCCTAAGATCAATGTCAGGCTTGGGATGAGGGGTATGACGTCTGACCTTGCGAGGGAGCCTTCTAAGGTTGGGTTTATGAATGGTAGTTTGAATATCGACCAGACCATACTCAATCCTGGATCCCATCCTTGGATTGTTGCGTAGAGGGCCATCCCGAAGACGTAGTCTCTGAATAGGAACATGCCGAGAAGGATCTTTGTCAGTTGCCACATGATGAACTTCGAGGTTGGGAGTTTGAAGTCTTTGAAGCTTATCTTCGATGTTGGGATGGATCCGTATCCTCTGATTAGGTTTGCTATGAGTTGGATGAACCACCATGTCAGTGATCGTCTGTTGATGATGTCAAGCCTCATGAAGGCTATTGCTGCGAGGGCGACTCCGCCGGCGAGCTCGAAGTATATTGGTAGGATGAATAGTTCGCCGAACTCCTCCACATTCAGCCAGAACCAGATCATCTGGCTGCCCAGGGACCATGTGATGAATGCGGCGAATAGGATTATTACTGCGATTAGGATCTTTCTCGTAGGTAGGTTCGGCTTGATGGGTTCGATCCTGTAATATTCCATTCTGGAGACTCGGCGATAATAGGGGTTTTATGCTCTTAAAACTTGTGTGGGGCTCTGGTGGAGCCTTGTTGCCGGTAGGATGGCGTGTGTGTTGGGCATTCACCCCCCCACCCCCCTAGGGGGGTTCACCGTTTTTATGTACATAAATGTACTCATTAGATTTAAATAGTTCTCACATGTTCCTTTAAGCTGTGAATTTGGAGAGGGGAGAAATGGGGTATCGCCTTTGGAGAGAGAGCAGAAGAGAAGACACATACACCCCAGGACCTGAAATGCCTGAGAGTCTATAGAATACCATACATAGAAAACCCAGTAAACGTCTTCGAGAGGCTGGAACCCCACCGAGACCACATATACCTTCTGGAGTCTGTTGAAGGGCCTGAGAGGCTGGCGAAATACTCCTTCATAGGCTTCAACCCGCAGAGGAGAGTCTCGATAAAGAATGGTGTGGCGAGATTGACCAGCCTCGACTCGGGGAGGGAGACCGTCCAAGAAGTAGAAGACCCACTGAAGATTCTGAGAGAACTCGTCCAGGAAGGCCGCCAGAGTCTCAACCGGCTCCGCCTGGTAGGAGGAGCCGTAGGCTACATATCATACGATGCGGTGAGGTACTGGGAGAAGCTGCCCAACAATGCAGTCGACGACTCAGAGTATCCAGATATTGAGATGGCCATATTCACAGAGGGAATAGTCATAGACCATACCGAGAGGCAAACCTACTACTACTCCCAAGGTGAGGGTGGAGTCAGCAGCCTCAGAGAGATCTTCAGGAAGAAACCGGCTGAGAGAGCGAGGCTCAAATATACGAAGCCGAGACTGAACATGTCAAGAGGAGAATTCTTAGAATCGGTTCTGAAGGCCAAGGATTACATATCCTCAGGCGAGATATTCCAAGTGGTTCTATCCAAACGTTACAGCTTCAACTTCGAAGGCCCCCTCATAGACTTCTACAAGACCCTGAAGGAGATAAACCCCTCACCCTACATGTTCTATCTGAAGTTGGGGGAGAGGCAGCTCGTAGGCTCAAGCCCTGAGATGCTCATCAGGGTTGAGGGGGACCTGCTCGAGACCTACCCAATAGCCGGAACCAGACCGAACACCGAGGACCCTGAGAGAAACAGGCTCCTGGCCGAGGAGCTACTCTCAGACCATAAGGAGAGGGCTGAACATGTGATGCTCGTCGACCTGGCGAGAAACGACCTGGGAAAGGTATCTGAGTACGGCACAGTCCAGGTACCGGAATTCATGCGTATCCACCGGTACAGCCACGTCCAACACATAGTCTCAAGAGTCACAGGGAGACTGAGGCGGGGGAGAGACTGCTTCGACGCCTTCAAAGCCATGCTGCCGGCTGGAACAGTCTCAGGAGCACCGAAACCGAGGGCGATGACTATCATCGAAGAACTCGAACCTACAAGAAGAGGCCCATACGCTGGAGCAGCAGGATACTTCTCATTCAACGGAAACTCAGACCTCGCAATAACGATAAGAACCTTGACGGCGAACATGGATGAGGCTGCAATCCAAGTCGGCGCAGGCATAGTCGCAGACTCAGACCCTGAGAGGGAGTGGTCTGAGACCGAACATAAGGCCGCAGCCCTCATGGAAGCCTTGGCTCGGGCAGGGGAGAAGGTTTGAAGATCCTCATCATAGACAACTACGACTCCTTCGTATACAATATCGCCCAGTACATCGGCGAGTTGGGAGGGGAACCGATAGTTGTGAGAAACGATGAGGTAACCCTGAAGAAAGCAAAGAAGATCAAGCCTGAGAGAATAATAGTCTCACCAGGACCTGGAAGACCATCAGAGAGACACTCCTTCGGAAACTGCCTGGAGATCATGAGAGGAATGAGCGTAGAGACCCCAACCCTAGGCGTCTGCCTGGGCCATCAAGGCATCATACACCTATTCGGAGGAAGAATAGTCAAGGCCAAGAGGCTGATGCATGGAAAGACCAGCCTGATAAGACACGACGGGAGAGAAATATTCAGGGGCCTCCCAAACCCAATCCGAGCAGCAAGATACCACTCCCTAGTAGCCGAACCCTCAACCATACCTGAATCCCTCAAAGTCACAGCATACTCAGTCGAAGACAATGAGGTGATGGGTGTACGCCACACCATATACCCCATAGAAGGAGTACAGTTCCATCCAGAATCGATCCTCACAGCCGACGGGAGAAGAATCTTGAGAAACTTTCTGGAAGGCTGAAGAATTGATCAGAGAAGCCATAGCCAAACTCGTAGAGAAAGAAGATCTCACCTGGGAGGAGGCTGAGAGATCTATGAGGGAGATGATGGAAGGCGAAGCAACCCAAGCCCAGATAGCCTCCTTCCTCACAGCCCTCAGGATGAAAGGCGAAACCGTCGAGGAGATAACATCCCTAGCAAAGACCATGAAGACGTACTGTCGAAGAATCAAACCGAAGATCTCAGGAACCCTGATAGACACCTGCGGGACAGGCGGAGACAGAGTAAAAACATTCAACATAAGCACAGTCTCAGCCTTCGTAGTCGCAGGGGCAGGCATACATGTAGCCAAACATGGAAACCGATCAGTCACAAGCATATGCGGAAGCGCCGACCTCCTCGAAGCCCTAGGATTAAACCTGAACACACCAGCAGAGACCGTCGAAGAATCCATAGAGGAGATAGGAATAGGCTTCATATACGCACCTAACTTCCACCCAGCGATGAGACACGCAGTCAAAACCCGGAGAGAGATAGGTATCAGAACAGTCTTCAACATTCTAGGACCACTCACAAACCCAGCGGAAACCGAAGCCCAGGTCATAGGAGTATACGACAGCTCCCTGACAGAACCGGTAGCCAAGGTTCTATCAAACCTAGGCCTGAGAGAGGCGATGGTCGTCCACGGCCTAGACGGCCTAGATGAGATCTCAACAATTGGAAGAACAAAGATATCTTGGCTGAGAAAAGGGGAGATCTCAACCTTCACAGTCGAGCCTGAAAGATTCGGCATAAGGAGGGTTGAACCTGAAATTTTGCAGGTGAGAAGCCTCCGAGAAAGCGTCGAGACAACCATAAAGATCTTAAAAGGCAAATGCGGAAGAGACGACCCGAGACTCAACATAACCCTACTGAACGCCGCAGCAGGCATAGTGGTAGGAGATGAGGCTGAAGATCTGGAGGAAGGCATAGAGATCGCAGAAGAATCCATAAGAAGCGGCGCAGCCTACGAGAAACTCATCTCCCTCATCGAGAAGAGTGGAGGAGACAAGTCAAAGACAGGAGGCTAGAAAGACGCCGCCAGACCATCTCGAGAGACTCGTAGCCGACGCCAAAGAATCCATTGCGAGAGGCTACTACAAGATAGAGGGAGCCCAGCCCAGAGTCGACGTAGGCTTCAAAGAGAACCTCCTCAAATGTAGATCAAACCCTTTAATCGCGGAGATAAAGACAGCATCACCATCCATCGGAGTAATCGCCGAAAAAATAGATGTTGAAAAAATA
>Ga0123519_10000962_pt1 | contig 50124 bp, 43 predicted proteins | sample YelNatPaOPRAMG02_FD_87396 | JGI IMG/M metagenome (GOLD analysis project Ga0123519, IMG submission 87396) | Hot spring microbial communities from Yellowstone National Park - Yellowstone National Park OP-RAMG-02 (version 2) | ecosystem: Environmental > Aquatic > Thermal springs > Hot (42-90C) ...
CCGCCGACGACACCGCTGAATTTTCTGGATAATGCTGACCGGTTTATGAATCTGCTGAAAAAATATCAGGTCACTGCTGTCTTTATGGGACACCGGCACATCTTTGATCGTTATCATTATGGCTCAACGGAAATGATAATTGTCCCCAGTAGTGGCGGGCCGGGGTTTGGCAAAGTGCTGGCAACGGAACCGGACGGGGGAGCATTCTTCGGTTATCTTTTTGCCCAGATAACTTCTGCCACCAGTATCCGAATAAGAGTAATTTCCTGCCGGCGTTTTGCCCGTGGCTATGAATTAGGGGAAGACCAGATAACCATAAATGATTTTGCCAATTTTACTATTTCCACCGATGCCAAAAATTGAGACATTGAAGCCCGCTCAGTGAACTTCTCATCTTAGCGAGAAGATGAGAATAATTTTGAACTTGGAAAAGATTACCAGGCAAATAATAATTGTTATTTTTTGGTTTCTCTGGCTGTTATTCGCCGGGACGGAAATTTTCCGATATTTCCGAATAAGTAAAAAATTTTTGGCCAATCCTGAAAGAATCGTCTGGCAAATCTATCACTCCAGCAATCAAAAAATAAACATTGTCTTTGCCGATGAAGGAACAGAAAATAATCTAAAAAAATATCTTCCGGCACTCTCCCGGCCGGTAAAACCTATTCGGAAAGGAAAATTTTTGTTCTTAAATGGGACCAATGGCTGGCATCATCTTACCAAAAAATTTATTGACGACTTCTACGCCGACCAGCGATTTACTCTTATTCTCATTGACGCCCACTCTGACGCCGCCCCGCTTTCCAAAAATGAAAAAATCAACTGCGGCAACTGGATAAACTTTATCCAGCAACCGGTCATTTTTTTGGGTGGCTCAGCTGGCTTTGACGACGAATTCAATCGCTTTACGGATATTCAACTAATTACCCGAAAAAAATTAAGAATGTATCCGGCAAGACATTTTTCTTTTTATCTTAAAAGCCGACAAAAATTACCGGAAAATAATTTTTGCCGGACTGGCGAGGACCGGCTGGCCTCTTTTCTCGGAGCCCCCGGTTATTATCTCCGGACTTATTCGCTAAACGATTTCTATCAATCCCCGGTGGTTGCTGAAAGAATATATATCAGCATTGATCTGGATGTCCTGGGCGCCCGGTTTATCCATACCGATTATGGTAGCGGTCTGCTAACGCTGGAAGAATTGCGAAAACTTCTGGACTTTCTCTTTGCTAAAAATGAAGTGGTGGGAATTGACCTCTGCGGATTAGCGGCCAATGCTGATGAAAAATCCCGCCAGACCTGGCAGAGATTGTTGGCCCATATCTGGCGACATTTAAACATTTAATTAAATATTTAAATATTAAAATATTTAAATTTCCGGAGGCTAAATTGATGAAAAAATTTTTGCTGACAGTATTCATCGGCGCAATTATTTTTGTTCTCAGCGCCCTGGGGCTTATTGTCTTTGGCAACAGCCTTAACTGGTCAATCTTCTGGGGGCTACTCTTCGTCCTGGGCCTGGCGGGAAAATTTTTGTCAGAAATAATCCCCGGCCCGCTGACCGATTGGTTAGCCAGAAAAAAAATATTCCTTTCCATATTAGTTTTGGTTCTCATCTTTTTGTATCTTATCCAGATTACTTCCAGCAATATCGCTTTTACGGCAATTTTTCTTATCCTGGTGGCTCAGGTCTGGACACATCCGGAATAATTTTTTTGTTTGAACCTTTCGGCTGACAAATTTTGCTATAATATAAATTAAGAAAGGATTTGAGTTAATGGTTAAAAGAACATTTCAACCGAACATTCGCCGCCGGAAAAAAACTATTGGTTTCCGGGCAAGGATGCGAACCCGGGCCGGTCGCAATCTGCTAAAACGACGCCGGCAAAAAGGGCGCTGGAAACTGATACCCTAAAAGTGGCTAAACTTTTTGGTTTTAGCAGTCGCCAACGTCTTCACTATCAGCGTGATTTCCGAAAAATTATTACTACCGGGAATAAAATATATCAAAAGTTTTTTCATCTGTACTGGACGATCGGTGAAAAAAAATACGACGGGCAGCGATTGGGCCTGGTTGTTTCCCGAAAACTGGGAAAAGCCGTCCGGCGCAATCGTTTGAAAAGATGGCTTCGGGAGTTCTTTCGTCTCCACAAACAACAATTGCCGGCTGGCTGTGATATTATAATCAAGCCGCGTCTGGCGGCAATGTCTTTAAGTCATCAAGAGATTGATAAGGAATTACAAAATATCTGGGATAAAATCAATGAAAAGAATAATTAATCACCTGATTACTTTATATCAAAAAATCTATCACCGGCCCCATTGTCGCTATATTCCTTCCTGTAGTGAATATCTGCGACAGGCAGTCGACCGATATGGAGTTATTCCGGGATTATTTTTAGGGCTGAAACGAATCCTGCGCTGTCATCCGCTGGCCGGATACGGCTATGACCCGGTGCCGGATGAATTAGCAAATAAAAAAGATACCCGGTGGAGAACCAATGAATAAAAATTCCCTTTTAGCAATTATTCTGTCTTTTCTCTTTCTTGTTTTCTGGTGGGGGGTTGTTTATAAACCTGCGCCAAACTATCCAAAATCGGCACCGCCAGCAACCAGCAGTCAAACCGAATTGGCCAAAACCTCCGCTGGACCAGCCAAAGACATCCCTTTAACGGAACCAGAGCTAAATCGCCAGAATACCAAATTTAAAGATATATCTATCAATGCTGATAATGCCCGGATAGTAATCTCGGCTGAGGACTCCGGAATAAAAACATTTATCCCGGCAGTGAAAAACCAGTTTAATCTGGTGGCAAATGACATAAATATATTTTCAACCGACGGAATTGTGGACAAAATTACTACAAAAGAAAAGGAAGTGAAAATCCAGCAGAGGTCAAAAAATATCCTGATAGAAAAGATTTATAATTTTCAGTTGTCATCTAACCGCCGACAGAATGTCCAGATTCGTTTTGTCAATACCGGTCCAGATGCAGCCAAGATAGGGCCAATTTATTTAACCAAAGGAATAAATACCGACGAAAAAGACCCGCGGGAAAACTTAGCCCTTACCCGGGTAAATGCTCTGATTGATACTGGCTCCGGTTATCTAATCAAACTTAAAAACGGAAGTTTTCCCCTGGCAAACTATCGCTGGGTGGCAGTAAACAATCGCTATTTTACCCTGACATTTATCCCGGAAGATGGTGCTAATGAATTTCTCATAAATATAGAACAGCCGAACAAAAAGGCGCCTCATGTGGTATATTTGACCACACAAAAGCCGCTTCCGCCCGGTCAAACTCTCAAACTTAAATTTAATTTTTATTTCGGTCCGAAAATTTATACCCAATTAAAAGGACAGGGGGACCATCTGGAAAAAGTGGTGGATTTCGGCCTGTTCGGTTTTCTGGGTAAATGGTCGCTCTGGCTGCTCAATGGGATTTACCATCTGGTTGGCAACTATGGCTGGACAATTGTTTTGTTTACCATTATTTTACAAATACTGGTTCTGCCACTCACCAAAAAAAGTTTACAGGCAACTCTGGCAATGAAAGCAATTCAGCCGCAGATGCAACTCATCCAGAAACAATATCGCAATGACCCCAAGCGACTTAACACCGAGTTAATGAATCTTTACCGACAACACAACATCAATCCGCTGGGCGGGTGTCTGCCGATGTTATTACAGTTGCCGATATTCTGGGCGCTTTTTACCACCCTGCGCAATGCCTATGAATTACGGGGCGCCCACTGGATACTCTGGATAAAAGATTTGTCGGCCCACGACCCGTATTATATTCTGCCAATTTTTATGGGCCTCTTAATGCTGGTTCAGCAACTCTCCGCCGGTGCGGCCGCGGATCCGACTCAAAAACAGATGGCCTATCTGATGCCGATATTATTTACTTTTTTGTTTGCCAAATTTCCGTCGGGTCTTGTCCTTTACTGGACAGTCAACTCGCTGTTGACTTTAATTTTACAACTTATTCTTACCCGAAAAAAGGCCCCGGAGGTTGTTGCAGTTATTTCGCAGGAGGAAAAAAATGGAAGAAATTGAATCAAAAGGAAAAACGGTCGCCGAAGCAATAGAAATCGGCCTGAAGGAACTGGGGATTGAAAAATCCCAGGCGGAAATCAAAATTTTAGACGAGGGAAATGCTGGTCTTTTTGGCTTGATGGGCAGTCGACCGGCCCGGGTAAAAATACGAAAAATCGCCAAAGATTTATGCCCGGATTATCGGACAATTCAAGAGCAGTTAAAAAAAATCACCGCCGATTTGCTGACTTTAATGAAAGTGAAATACTCGGAAATCCGGACAACCCTTTTAACCGGCCGGATTGGAATTAATATAATATCCGACGATGCCTCAACCATTATTGGCAAAGACGGCCAGACGCTTAAATCTCTGGAAGCAATCATAAAACTAATTTTATGGAAAAATCCCGCCTACCGGGTAAAATTTAGTCTGGACTGTGCGGCCTGGCGCCAGAAAAAAGAGGAAAAAATTATTGAGAAAGCCAAAGAGATAGCCGCACTGGTAAAAAAAACCGGTCAACCTCAGCACCTTCAGCCAATGCCGGCGGCGGAACGCCGTCTGGTTCACGGAGTATTTACGGCCAATAGCGATATTGAGACAATTTCCGAAGGTGACGGGGAGGAGCGACACATAGTTATCCGACCGCGCGCCAGGAAATGAATCCACTTTCTACAACTATTGTTGCCCTGGCCACGGCAGTTGGCCGGGCGGCTCTGGGGATAATTCGTTTAAGCGGCAAGGATACCTTTAAGATCATCGCTCAACTTACCGGAAAAAATATTTCCACAATCAAAAAATTGGTCCCCCGCAAACTTTATCCGTTGACCATTTACGGCCAAAACAAACAACCGCTGGATAGTGTTTTAGTGGCGCTTTTTTTCTCGCCAGCCTCTTATACTGGTGAAGATCTGGCGGAAATTTATTTTCACGGCAATCCGGTCATTGCCCGGCAAATATTAAATGCGGCAATCCGGGCCGGCGCCCGACCAGCCTATGGCGGGGAATTTACCTATCGGGCAACTCTTAATGGCAAAATGGACCTGAATCAGGCTGAAGCAGTTTACAATTTAATCCACAGCCCAACAAAAAATCTGCTGCCGGCGGCCTGGAAAACCCTGACTGGAGAATTTTCTTCAACTATCACCGGAATTGTGGAGCAGTTGCGGGATATCTATACTCAAATAGAGGCCCGGCTTAATTATCCGGAAGATGAGATTGAACCAATCCGCAAAAATACCTACAAAAAAGTTTACCGGCAGATTTTAAACCTGCTTAACCGGGCGGAGCCGGCCCGGATTCAGATGCAAACACCAGCGATATTTATCGTCGGAAAACAAAATGTCGGCAAATCCAGTTTATTTAACTGCCTTCTTAAAGAAGAAGCCGCCCTCATCAGTCCCCGGCCGGGGACCACCCGCGATGTCATCACCCGGCTCTGGGAATGGCAGGACTTTACCTTTACGGTGGCTGATACCGCCGGAATGTTTGCGGAAAAGTTTAGCCGACTTGACCAGCAGGCAATTGAACTGACCAGAAAAAAAATTGCCGCGGCCAACGGCCTGATTTTTGTTCTGGATATTGCCCGGCCATTAAGCGGACCGGAGATTAAGTTTATTCAGCAAAATAGTCATCCGACAATTCTGGTTGTTAACAAAATTGATTTGCCGGCGGCCTGGGATATAAAATTAGTAAAAAAGATTGCCCGACGGAAAAAATCGCCCATAGTTTTGACCAGTGCGATTAATAATCGGGGTATAGAACAGTTACGAAAAACAATCTATCGCTACTTCGCCCAGAAGAGCGACTCGGCCCAGCTTTTGCTTATCGGCAATTACGCTTACCAGAAACTAAAAGGCGTTGGAGAAAAAATGGCTGAACTGGACAAAAAACTCTCGGATAATAATCTGGAGGTGGCATCCTTTATTCTTGAGGAGATTCTCAATGATCTGGAATTTGTTGCCGGCAAAACCAGTAGCGAAGAGATTGTCCAGCAGATATTTGGTCGTTTTTGTGTGGGGAAATAAAATTTATGTCTTTGGAAAAATTGTCCGGAAAGATTCGTCAAAAAATAAAACTCTATCCGCCATTCTATCAAAAGGTCTGGCTGGGTTGTCGGGATATACCGCCAGGTCAAACCCGCAGTTATAAGTGGCTGGCCCGGCATATCGGACATCCCCGGGCCTGGCGGGCAGTGGGCCAGGCTCTGGCCAGAAATCCCTTTGCCCCGATTATCCCCTGTCACCGGGTAATCCGGGCTGATGGAAAAATCGGTGGATATTCCGGCCGGGGAGGAATAAGCCACAAAAAACAACTTCAGCAACAGGAACGCGGCCGGATATTGCGGTCCCGATAGCAATTTTGCTAAAATATTTTCCGGTGGTTACCCAAAAGATTTATCTCCATAGTTTAAGCGAAGCATTAAAACTTTCTGGTCCTCAGGATGAAAATTTCCGACGATTGGAACAAAAACACCGGGTCCAGATATTCGTTCGCCAGACCGGGCAGCGCGGCGATATTATTCTGACGGTGCGCGGGAATGCCAGCCAGGTAAACCGGACCATCCAGGAAATAGAATATTTCCGTCAGCATCCGGATACCCGAACCAATGAACCCGGCCCAGCCGCCACTTTATCCAGCCAGGAAGCAGTAGTTCGGACATTTCATGGCCAATCAATAATCCCCCGAACCAAAAATCAGCAGGAATATATCCGGGCAATGAACGATTACGATCTGGTGGTGGCCATCGGTCCGGCTGGCACCGGAAAAACCTTTCTGGCGGTGGCCCAGGCCGTGGCCTGGCTGGACACTGGATTGATTTCCCGGATTATTCTCACCCGGCCGGTCGTGGAAGCCGGAGAGCGCCTGGGCTTTTTGCCCGGTGATTTATATGAAAAAGTCCAGCCGTACCTAAAACCACTTTATGACGCTTTTCACTTTATCCTCGGTCCGGAAAAATTCCGTTTTCTCCGGGAAGATGAGACCATTGAAATAATCCCGCTGGCCTATATGCGTGGCCGCACTCTGGACGACGCTTTTTTGATTCTGGACGAAGCCCAGAATACCACTACCGAACAGATGAAAATGTTTTTGACCCGTTTCGGGCAGAACTCCCGGGTGGTGATAACCGGCGATATCACCCAGATTGACCTGACCAATAAAAAGGAGTCGGCTCTGGTTTTATTGCCCGAGGTGCTGGCCGGTATCGCCGGAGTTAAATTTGTCTATTTCAGCCCGGAAGATGTCGTCCGCCATGTTCTGGTAAAAAAAATCATTGCCGCTTTTCATAAATGGGAAAAAGGCCGATGAATCCGAAAGTAAGAAAAATCTGGCTGCTGGGATTGCTGAAAAAAATTCAGAACTATCTTGGCCGGCAAATAGAAAAAATTGAATCCCGAAATCTTCAACCAGCAATGTCGTTTCGGCCAGGTTTCTGGCAAAAAGAAATCCGGCCGCCACAGACGTTAAGTTTTATCCTCGGAGCAGTCCTCTGTCTACCATTCATCTACAGCCCGTTTCAATACAGCTGGTTCAATATTTTCATCGGTGCGCTGATAATCGGACTGATCTGGCTGGTCGGCATAATTTTATTAAAATTTATCTCTCCGGCTGTGCTGACTGACCGGGAACAGGTCCTTCTGGTTAATTTCTTGCTGGTTCTGGCGGCAATCCTCAATGCCCTGAAACAACAATACGGATATAATCTGGGGCTGATTGCTTTACCGACAGTTACTTTTCTCAGTGTTATCCTGCTCGGTCCGCCGCCAGCAATCAGTATAACTATAATCGCGGCAATTATGTTATCCCTGGCGTCTCTCAATTATCTGAGCGAAATCCTGCCGCAGATTTTGCTTGCTCTCTGGTTAATTCGTCTCGGAGACCGGGTGCGCCACCGTCAGGAAATTGTCCGGATTGGTTTTCTTCTGGCAGCCGGATATTTTTTGATTTTGAGCCTTCTGCAACTCCTTTACCAGAGCTGGCAACCAGCAGATTTCCTTCATCTGATTATTCAGTCGCTGGTTAATGGTTTTCTGGTGGCTTTAGTGGTTTTGACCCTCACCCCTTATCTGGAAATATTTTTTTCGCGCCTGACCGACATCAAATTGCTGGAACTGGCGGATTTTAATCAGCCGCTTCTACGCCGACTGATGCTGGAAGCGCCGGGCACTTATCACCACAGTTTACTGGTGGCCTCGCTGGCTGAATCCGCCGCCCGGTCAATCGGTGCCCGGGACCTTCTGGCCCGGGTTGGAGCTTATTATCACGATATCGGTAAACTTACCAAACCAGAATATTTTATTGAAAACCAGTCCGGCGACAATCCCCATGCTCAGGTAAATCCGGAAATATCCACCACGGTCATCACCGCCCATATCCGGGAAGGAGTAAAACTCGCCCAGCAGTATAAATTGCCATCGCCGCTAATTGATTTTATCCAGCAGCACCATGGAACATCCTTAATTCGCTACTTCTACCACCGGGCCCTGGAAAGCGAAGGCAATATCTCCGAGGAAAAATATCGCTATTCCGGTCCCCGACCGACAACCCGGGAGACCGCGATTGTCCTTCTGGCGGATTCTATTGAGGCGGCCAGCCGCACCCTGCCGGAGACCAATGCCTCGCAATTAAAAAATCTGGTGGAAGATATTATCAATAACAAATTTATTGACGGACAACTCGCTGACTCACCACTGACCCTCAATGATATCAAAAAAATCGCTCGGGCTTTTATGGAGGTTTTAGCCGGAATTTTTCATACCCGGATTGACTATGAAGAAAAATCACCGGCCGACTAAAACTATTTTCTGGCAACTCTGGGAAAAAAACCAACCAATCCAGCGGCGCCACTGGCTCCGAAAGTATTTTGCCGGCCTACAGAATTTTTTTAAAGGCCTGGCCAGAATAAATATAGTTCTGCTCAACGATAAAGAAATCCGCCGACTCAACCGGCAATTCTTAAAACGGCGCGGCTCAACCGATGTTCTGGCTTTTCGCTATTTTCCGGAGGAACTCCCGGAACCGGTGCGGGCGATATTTCCCGATGGCGATATTTTTATCAATTCATTCCGGGCAAAAACTCAGGCCAAATTTTTTGGCAATACCCCCCGGCAAGAGGTGCTCACCCTGTTAATTCACGGACTGTTGCACCTGACCGGTTACAATGACCAGAACAAATCGGAACGAAAAAAGATGTTTGCCCGTCAGGCGAAAATACAAAAATGGATAAATTGCCCTGGCTCTTGTTAATCCTGCCGGCCGGACTATTCCTGTCGGCTTTCTGGTCCGGCTCAGAAACCGCTCTGACCTCTCTGTCGGCGGCCCGAATCAAAAAGATTGTTGCCCATCACCAGAAAATCGCCAAAACCCTGAGCCAGTGGCTGAACAATCCGGAATACTTTTTAATTACAATTCTGGTTGGCAATACCCTTACCAATCTGTCTTTAAGTCATTTGACAACTCTTTTGATTCTGGGAATTCTTCCCCGCCCATGGCATTCGCCTGCCGGGATATTTTTATGGCTCTTCTTAACCGGACTGGTTTTAATCTTCGGGGAAATATCTCCGAAATTATTGGCCCGTCGGTATTCCGAAAGGATCACCATTGCCATTCTGCCGGTTTATGACCTTATTATGCGGATATTGCGACCGATTATCTGGGTAATCAGAAAAATATCCGGAAGTTCTCAGACCTTTGTCCTGCCCACCTATAAATTAAATATTGGAGAGATAAAACAATTGTTAAGCGAGAGCCGGCTCGGCGGCATGGTCCCTCAGGAAACCGAACAGATGGTTCTGCAGGCCCTGCGTCTGAACCGGGTGACGACGAAAGAGATTATGACTCCCGCCGAACAGGTGGAGGCCGTGGACTTAAATCTTGAGCAGGAATTATTGCTGGACAAACTGGTAGCCACCGGACGAAGCCGGATACCGGTTTATCGGACCAACCCCCGCTATATCGTCGGCTATATTCATATGCGCGACCTGCTCTGGCTGGGAAATCAGTCCAGTCCGGTACGCTTACTGGATATAGTTAAACCGCCGTATTTTGTTTCTCCGGAGATGAAGTTATTGCCCCTGCTGAACGAATTTCGCTCCGGCCATACCCATATCGCTTTTGTGGTAAATGAAGCCGGAGAGTTACTCGGCCTGGTTACTCTGGAGGATATTCTGGAGGAGATACTCGGCGAAATTTTAGACGAATATGATGTAAAAAAAGGTAAAAAGTGTTTATCATAAGTATAATTATTTACTCCAGTTTCTGGCTGCTCGCCGCTTATTTTGCCGCAGTGGAAACTGCTATTTTAACCATCACCTCTCCGGAATTCGGACAACTGGCCCGGGAAAATCAGCGTCTGGAAAAATTGCATCAGTTGTGGGAAAAATATTCCGAGGAAGTGGTCGCGGCAATTTTACTCGGGACAAATCTTTCCATCATCGGGCTGGGGATAGTCAGTGGTCTGTTGACCCCGCACCTGGCCACAATATTTGGACCAAAAACCTTTTGGTGGCTGTGGCCTTTGCTGTCTATGTCCTTTATTCTCGTCGGTACGGAAATAATCCCCAAGATTTACGCCCGCTATCGCTATCTGTTTTTTTTGCGATATTTCGGCTGGTTGCTTTTTCACTTTACTAAAATTACCCGCCAGCCAGTGGCAATTTTACTGAGGTTTTGCCGGCAGTTTCTGGCGCTTTTTGGTCGGCGGCGGATACCGGAATCGCCATTCGGCAGTCGCCAGGAAATAAGTGTTTTTCTGCGCAGCTCAGCGGTCGGGGTTAACCCGCCAACCCGCTGGCTCCTCAGTAATATCGTAGATTTTGCCGACCGCCGGGTGGTTCAGGCGATGATTCCCCGAGAAAAAATCAAAGCCGTAGACATCAATCAACCGCGGGAACAAATCAGTCGGGAATTAATCTCTCTGGGTTATTCCCGCATCCCCCTGTATCGGGGAAATCTTGACAATATCGTCGGAATTATCTACACTAAAGACCTGTGCTATCAATGGCGCAACCAGGAACTAATTGTCCTGGAGGATTTGATCCGGCCGGCGTATTTTGTCCCGGCGACAATGCGGCTGGAAAAATTACTGGCCGAGTTCCGCTGCGGGCATCAACATCTGGCCCTGGTGGTCAACGAATTTGGTTCGATCGTCGGTCTGATTACTATTGAAGATCTGGCCGAAGAAATAGTCGGCGACATCTGGGACGAACACGATATCAAAGAAAAACTGATTCAGGCCCGACCGGCCGAAAATAGTTATCTGGTCGCGGCTACGGAAAGTTTACACAAATTACAGCAGGAACTGGAAATAGAATTACCGGCAACCGATTTTGCCACCGTCAATGGCTGGCTGCTGGATATCATCGGTCAGATTCCTCCGGCGGGCTATAAATTACGCTGGGGAAATCTGGAAATAGAGATAATTGATGCTGACCGTCGGAAAATTAACCTGGTAAAAATCAAAAAAATATGAACAATAACAAAAAAACAAAAACTCATCTGCGCAGTGCTTTAATCTTTGTTCCAGAAATCCGGCTCGCCCTGAACACAAAAGATGTCTCCACCCTTTCGCAGGTTTTGCGGCAAATCCATCCGGTCGACCTGGCTGATATCTGGAACGAATTTGCTGCCGGCGAACAATTGACCCTGTTCAAACTCCTGCCCCAGTCCCGAAAAGTGGAATTGTTTGAGGAACTTGATTTTTCCGACCAGAAATTTTTACTGGAAAATCTGGAGGATGAAAATCTTACCCCGGTGCTGCGAGAAATGTCTTCGGATGAGAAGGCCAGTTTTGTCAAAGAACTTTCGCCCCAGTTGAAAAAGAAACTGCTGACCCACCTTCGTCAGGAGGAAGTAAAAAAAATAGATGTGATAATGAAATACCCGGCCAATACCGCCGCCTCAATTATGAATGTTGACTATATCTCTCTGACCCCGCAGATGAACGCCCGCAAGGCCTTGGAGACCGTCCAGAATTTAAGCCGGCTCCATCGGATGGAAAATCTTTATGCTTTCTATGTCCTGGATGAAGAAAATCATCTACTGGGCGGGATTACCCTGCGCCGGTTAATTGCCCTGCCGCCCGATACCCGGATTGCCGAAGCGATGACCCCGGTAAAACTGATTGCTTTGAGCCCGGAAATGTCTCTGGAACAGGTGGCGGAAATCTTTAGCCGCTATGATTTGAATTGTGCTCCGGTGGTGGATAACGAAAATAAACTTTTAGGAATAATTGTAATTGACGATGTGGTCGATATTATCAACCGCTTAAATACTAAAGAAGTTTATGAAATTGGAAAAATGGCGGCGGAGGGTGGAGAAATTATTTCTTATGAAAAGGCCACGATTAAGGAACTTTTCCGTCGGCGATTTGGCTGGCTGGTGGCTTTGCTGGTTTTTGATTTTTTAACCGGAACAGTATTGAAAACATTTGAACATGCTCTTTCCACGGTGGTGGCTCTGACCTTTTTTATCCCGATGTTACTGGATACCGGAGGAAATGCTGGCGCGCAGGCCTCAATTACTATTATCCGGGGGCTGGCCACCGGCGATGTGAATTTCAAAAATATCTGGCGAATAATAAAATTAGAAATTTTAACTGCTTTGTTGATGGGACTGGGCGTAGGGTTAGTTGCCTTTGGCCGCTCCTGGCTGCTCCAGCGGGATTTGCTTCTGGGAATTACTGTCGGTTTTACTATGTTTTGTCTGATTATTCTGGCAATCAGCACCGGGATATTTCTGCCTTTGATTTCTAAAAAAATCGGGCTGGACCCCGCGGTGCTTGCCGGACCAATTACCACCAGTGTAGTGGATGTCTGCGGATTGATAATTTATTTTAAGGTGGCCCAGGTGATTTTACCGGTATTAAAATAATGTACTGGACAATGACCGCAATTACTTTACGGATAAGCGAACGGGCCGAAGCCGACCGTTATGCTGATGTTTTGACCAGAGAGTACGGAAAAATCCGTCTCATTTTGCCGGGAGTCCGGCGCATCCAGGCTAAACTGGCAACCGCGGTAGAGCCATTGCGGGAAAGTTCTCTTATCGCTTATAGCCCGGGCCAGCCGGAAATGTTTCCCGAAGGGGCCAAACTGGTCGGCGCCGAACTGCTGGCCGGCAACTGGTATTTTTTACAATCCACCGAGCGTTATCTCTGGGCGATGTATCTGGCCGAGATCACCGCGGCGCTTCTCGGCTACTATCTGGCCAACCAGCGGCAATATGAACTTTTCCGGCGCACTTTACAATTATTAAAGGAGACAACCAACTACTGGCGGCTGGCTGACGGATACCTTCTGCGCCTGACCGCTTCTCTTGGCTATAATTTCTGGGAATATATCGTCCGCTCCGGGCATACCCTGACTGACCGCTCGGCGCTTATCAAAAATTACCAGACACTGCCGGGCGGGGATTTGCTGGCAATGCCCGAAGAAATTTTACCCCGGGAACTGGATAAAAAGATATTCACCAAAATTAATGAATATCTTCAGCCGCATCTCTGGTATCAGTTAAAATCTCTGGATATTATTTATGAAAACTTTTCAGGAAATAATTTTTAAACTAAATCAATTCTGGACCAAACAGGGCTGCCTGATTACCCAGCCGTATGACCTGGAAAAAGGCGCCGGGACTTTTAACCATCATACCTTTCTGGCCACCCTGCGAAAAGGGGAATGGCGGGCGGCCTATGTTGAACCCTGTCGCCGTCCGACCGACGGGCGATATGGAGAAAATCCCAACCGTCTCCAGTATTATTATCAGTATCAGGTCATTTTGAAACCCGCCCCCAGAGATATTCAAAAAATATACTTGCGGAGTTTAGAAAGTATCGGACTGAACTTAAAACAACATGATATTCGCTTTGTGGAGGATGACTGGGAAAGTCCAACCCTCGGCGCCTCCGGACTTGGCTGGGAGGTCTGGCTGGACGGAATGGAGATAACCCAGTTTACCTATTTTCAACTGGTCGGCGGCCTGCCGCTGGAAACTATCCCGGTCGAAATTACCTACGGGCTGGAACGACTGGCAATGTATATCCAGAAAAAAGACAATGTCTATGATGTTATCTGGGCCGGGAAAGTTACTTATGGGGAAATTTTTAAGGCCAGTGAGAAACAGTGGTGCTTATATAACTTTGCCGAATCGGACATCTCACTCCTTCGGCGCCATTTTAGCGACTGGGAAAATCAGGTCAGTGTCCTGCTGGGAAAAAATCTGATTTTCCCGGCCTATGACGCTTTACTAAAATGTTCTCATCTGTTTAATTTACTGGATGCCCGTGGAGCAATTGCGGTATCCGAAAGGACTGCCTATATCCTTCGCATCCGGACTTTAGCCACAAAGATTGCCCGGAAATATCAGGAAATGGACGAAAGCGATGAACAGCAAAAATAAAAAAGATTCGGTTCTGGAAATCGGCTGTGAGGAAATACCAGCAGCTTTTTTAAGCGATGCCAGCCGACAATTACTGGATGAGGCCCAGTCCGAACTGCTGGCCGCCGGACTTATTCCTGGAGAAATTATTACCTACTGCAGTCCGCGCCGTTTAACATTATATTTAAAGGACCTGCCAGAAACGAATACCCCGGCCGCCGAAGAAATCATCGGCCCGCCGCTGAGTATCGGACTCAAAGACAATCAATATACCATTGCGGCTAAAAGTTTTGCTCAGCGCTACGGAGCAACTGAAAATGACCTGAAAGTCAAAGAAACCCCGAAAGGAAAATATTTCTATCTCAGCCTGCGGGAAAAACCCCGCCCGACCAAAAAAATACTGGCAACTCTCTATCCCCAAATTATTTCCCGGATTACCTTTCCCAAAACTATGGTCTGGGAAGAAACCCGTTTTCGTTTTGCCCGGCCAATCCGCTGGCTGCTGGCTCTCTACGATGACCAGATAATCCGCTTCTCACTGGCTCAGGTAACTTCCGGCAACTGCAGCCGGGGGCTGGCTCCGGACTATCCCTCTATCAAAATACCTTCGGCCCGGCAATACCTGACCACTCTAAAAAATCATAATATCCTGGTCGACCCGGCTGAACGATTAGCGGCAATTCGGCTCGGACTAAAAGATGCCAACCGCTGTCTGCCAGAGGGCTGGAAAATAAAAATTGATGAAAACCTCCTAAACGAGATAAATTATCTGGTGGAATGTCCCAGCGCGGTAGTGGGAAAATTTCCCGAGAAATACCAACAACTTCCGGCTGAGATAATTCTGGCGGCGTTGAGAACAAAACAGAAATTTTTCGCGGTAGAAAAAAACGAAGACGGCCGGACAATTTTGAGTAATTTTTTCGTCGGTATCCGCAACGGGCCATCGCTGGCCCAGGACAATGTCCGCCAGGGCTTTGAGCGAGTCCTGACGGCCCGGCTGGAGGATGGAGAATTTTATTTCCGGCAGGACCGGGAAACCCGACTGATTGATAAAATACCCAGGTTGAAAGAGATTGCCCTGCCGGCGGGCCTGGGAACAATGGCTGACCATATCCAGCGACTAAAAGAACTCGCCCGGTGGCTAAATCAGGAATTATCTCTCCAAATTAATATTGACAAACTCACCCGGGCTATTGATTTATGCAAAGCCGATATCGTCACCGGGCTGGTTGCCGAATATCCCGAACTGCAGGGTATTGCCGGAAAAATCTATGCCCGCATAGACAGGGAAGAGCCGACGCTGGCCCTGGCCATTGAACAGCACTACTGGCCACTGACCGCCACTTCCCGGTTGCCGGAGACCGAATTCCCGGCACTTATTGCCCTGGCGGACAAGACCGAGACAGTAGTTGGCTACTGGCTCGCCGGAATAAAAGCGACCGGCTCAACCGATCCCTATGGCCTGCGCCGGGCCGGCACAGCAATTTTGCGAATCATTCTTCATTACCGCTGGAAACTTTCTCTCCAAAATTTACTCCAATTCGTTGCCGGACAATTCACCAACCAATCCAGCCAGAACCTCGCCGAATTAACGGAATTTTTCATTAACCGGCTGGAACAATTATTCCTTAATGAAAATAGATACCGCCCGGACACAATTCGCTCAGTCCTGAAAGTGCGTCCGCTGGAGGTGCTTGATTGCCAGCAGCGCCTGCTGGCCCTGGAGGAAGCCCGAAAATCGGCTGAATGGGAAAGTATTGAAACTGGCTTTAAGCGGGCCAATAATATCCTGCGGCAGGCCGGATACAACAAAATCACCAGACCGACACCAGAATTACTGGAAACCAGTGCCGAGCGTGAACTCTATCAGGCAATTCAGGAAATCCAGAATCTCAGCCAGAAAACCTCGCCGCCAAACTATCCGGACTTCTGGAAAAGTTTTTTGAAGTGCCGTCCGCTGATTGACAAATTTTTTAATGATGTTCTGGTAATGGATAAAAGGGAAGATATCCGCCAAAATCGCCTGGCCCTGCTGGCCAGTTTAATCATCCTGACCGAAAACATTGCTGATTTGACTCAATTGGGCGCCGGGGATAAAAAAGTATGAATATTGTTTTGACTGGATTTATGGGCACCGGCAAGAGTGTCGTTGCCAGAGAACTGGCGAAGATTCTCCACTGGCCGGTTATTGATACTGATGCGGAAATAGAAAAAGAAACTGGAAAGAAAATTACTGAGATATTTTCCCGGTATGGCGAAGATTATTTTCGTCAGATAGAACAACGAGTCATCCGTCGCCTCAGCCGGAGAGATAACCAGATTATTGCGGTGGGAGGCGGAGCAGTAATCAAAAGAGCCAACCGGCAAAATCTTCGCCGCCATGGCTTAATCATAAATCTGACGGCTTCCCCCAGTACAATCTGTCGCCGCCTGGCTAAAGACCGCAGCCGGCCATTGTTAAACTTTCCGGGCCGAAAAGAAATTATCCAGAAACTTTTAGCCCGGCGGGAAAAATATTACCGGATAAACAATTTAAGAATAAATACCGACCGGCGCTCGCCGAGACAAATTGCCCGGGCAATTATCGCCCGACTAAAAAGATATGAAAAAGATATTAGTTAAAACCACAAAAAGTTATTCGGTAATTATTGCCAGAAGCCCTCAGGAATTATCTAAAACGCTGGTGGTTTATCCCGGCCAAAAAGTTTTAATTGTCAGCAGCCCAAAAATTTACCGGATTTACGGAAAACAATTGGCCACTATCCTCAGCAACAACCGCCAGAAAAAATTCTGTCTCATCTCCGATGCCGAAGAAAATAAAAATCTAAAGAATGTGGAAAAGATTTATCAATCAGCGGTAAAATTCGGGCTGGACCGGACTTCCCTGGTTCTGGCCCTTGGCGGTGGAGTCATCAGTGATATAACCGGATTTTTTGCGGCAACCTTTTTAAGGGGTATTAACTGGGTGGCCCTGCCAACCACTTTGCTGGCTCAGGTGGATGCGGCAATCGGCGGCAAGACCGGCGTCAACTTAAAGACCGGAAAAAATCTGGTGGGAGCATTTCATCAGCCACAACTCGTTTATTGTAATCTCCAATACCTAAAAACCCTTCCCGACCGGGAGATTAAAAATGGCTTTGGAGAAATTATTAAATATGCCATCATCGCCAGAACGCCAATTTACTCTTACTTAAAAAGGTATTCCCTTCGGCAATTATTATCGGCGGATTTACTGAGCCAGATTATTTACTACTCGGTAAAAATTAAAGCCGGGGTGGTAGAAAAAGATGAATACGAGCAAAAAAATATTCGGGAAATTTTAAACCTCGGTCATAGTTTTGGACATGTTTTTGAAACCCTGGGCAGTTATAGAAAAATATCCCATGGCGAAGCCGTGGCCGCCGGAATACTTGCGGCGACTAAACTTTCCCAAAAAATGAACATTTGTTCAAAAAAATTTTATAAGGAGTGCTACTGGTTAGTCAAAAAATTTGGTTTTAAGGAGATAAAAATTTCTCCCGAAAACCGAAAAAAATTTCTGGATATTCTCTGGCGGGATAAAAAGATAAAACAGGGAAAGATTCGTCTGATTCTCCCGGTTGATTGGGGAAAAGTAAAAATTGTTACGGATATCCCGGCGGACCAGATTCGGCAGGTTATTTAGTTTTACTATTTAATCTTTACCAGAGCCTGAGCGGCGTGGGCTTTGACCCGCTCATCTTTTAGGGCCATCAGCAATGCCGGAATTGCTCCCCGGCCGATATTGCCCAGAGCTTCGCAGGCATATTTTCTCACCAGTTCGTTATCATCTTTCAAAGCAGTATAAAGTGCCGGGACCGCCGCCTCATCGCGGATAAGGCCTAAAGAAATTGCTGCCTTCATTCTGGCCAGCGGACTGGGGTCGCGCAAAGAAGCAATCAGCGCCGGCACGGCTAACCGGTCGCGCAAATGTCCGAGAACTCCGGCGACTGTCACCCGCACCTCTTCGGACTCATCATTCAGCGCCTCAATCAAACTTGGCACCGCGGAACGGTCACCGATATTTCCCAGGGCAATTGCCGCTTTCTCCCGGACATATTTTGAGGCATCTTTGAGTAATTTAATTATCGGCTTTAGCGCTTTGTGCTCCCGCATCCGCCCCAGAACCTCGCAGGAGATAGAACGGATAAACGGGTCGCTATCGGAAAGGGAATCAATCAAAGCATCTACGGTATTTTTCTTCAAATGGTCTAAAGTACTGGCGTCATCAACACTTTTCGGCTGGACCTTGATGACCATACCTTTTTTATACAAAAACCGCGGCAAGACAATTTTCATAAACCCGCCTTTATCAGTAAAATGGAGGTGATGGGATTTGAACCCACAACCTTCCCCACGCCAAGGGGACGCTCTCCCGTTGAGCTACACCCCCATCACCAGAGACAACCGCTTACTTAATTTTCTTTTTTTATTGGCGGCATTTCTGGGATGAATGATATTTTTGCGGCCGGCCTTGTCCAGCTGGCTGAATAATTCGGACAATATTTTTTTGGCTGAGGCGATTTCTTTTTTGCCGACTTCGCGTAAAAATTTTCTGGTCAATTCTTTGATTTTATTTTTAACCTGACGATTGTGTCGTCGGTGCTTTTCCGCCTGCCGGGCGGCCTTGCGGGCTGAGGTATGTCTTCCGGTTTTCAGTTTAGCCATTTTTCCTCCAATCAGCAAATTTGTTTTTATTATACTATTTTCTTAAAAGTTTGTCAAATTTTATCCCAAAAGTTTTCCACCTGTGACCAAAATCACATCCCGGAAATTTGCTGTCCAAATCACTTTTATGCTATAATTGATGATAGAGAACCCATTTAGTCCCTGGAGGATTTATGAAAAAAATTACTACCATCTTAATGACCGGTGGATTGTTTATCGGTCTTTTATTTTTTCCCGCACTGCTCCTGGCTAATGAGGCGATAGTTTTAAGTGTTTCTGGAAATGTCCGGACGAAAAAAGAAACGGATACTCAATGGACTGCGGTGCGGGAAAAACAATCATTAACCTCCGGCCAACAGATTCATACCCAGACCCGGGCCAGCCGGATAAAAATTCAACTCGCGGACAACTCCCGGCTGGATGTCGGACCGAATACAATTCTCAATCTGGAGAATTTGCGCCGGGATGCACCTTCCATAAAAATTTTTCTGGGAAAATTGCGGGCAAAAATAAGCAAAGTGCGCCGGACAAAATTTGAAATAAAGACCCCGGTGGCAGTCTGTGCCGTGCGGGGAACAGAATTGGCGATAGAAGTGGACGAAGCGGGAAATACCGGAGTAGATGTCTATGAAGGAATAGTTGCCATAGCCAAAAATGATACCCCGGGAAAAGAAATGTTAGTCAGCGAAGGTGAACATCTGGATGTTTTTAAGGATCGGCCTTTGAGCCCACAGAATAAAGGGGAACTAGACCAGGACAGCAAAGTAGTAAAAAATGAGGTTGGTCTGGATATGAGTAAAGAACAGGTACAGGCTGCCGCGGCGGCCGAAATGCGCCTGGCGGAATATCAAGAGGGAAAAACATTAATTGATGTTTTCGGAAAAAGAGTGCGTCTTGCTGAATATATTATGCGTCCGGCGGCCGATACCTTTAAGCTGGTGGTATTAAATGAAAGAGACGACCGTTTTGATTATTTTTATTATCGGGGACAGTTTAATAAGGACCTGCCGGCGGATTTAAGCGTGGCTTTGAAACAGATAACCGGTCAGGTGGATAGCCCACCGGAATATTACCTGAAAAATTATGAAACTGGCCGCTCTAATACTCAGGACAAAATTCAGGAGATTGCCAGCGGTGGCCATCTGGTGGATATAAATAATAATTCGGTTACCTCAGATGATATTACCAGTATTTATGACCCGGGTAGTGACACAATTATTGATATCACCGGAAGAAAATATTATCAATCAGTATTTGATACTTACGAATATAAAATAAACGACATCAAAAAAATGTATTACACTGAAACTAACCTCTCCTCACCTGATCTGGCAAACTGGAAATATGCCGGGGAAACAATGCAAACCGCGATGGAGTGGCCTTCCGGAGAAGATTTTTTTCATCAACGGATTTCCAATTTCTATGGCAACGGCACCTGGGAAAAGTGGGATAATTACATAATTTCTGACGAAGGAAAAATTGCCCCGCAAAGTGCCTTTTCCGGCCAAACAACCGGCACTGCTTATAAAAAAGAACTGGTTAACTGGAATTATCAGCAGGTAATCACTGCCAGCGAATTCGCCGGAAGGAAAATCGATCTGGTGGTTGAACCGAAAATCATGATTGAGTCGGGTTTAATTAAATAGGTGAGAAATAAGATGAAAAAATTATTTTCTGGATTGTTTACTATTATGGCAATTTTTTCCGGGCTGAATGCTGAAGTAATTACTGCCGGAAGTTTTCAGTTTGCTGGCGGCCAGTATTTCTACAATTCTGCTCCCGGTGCCACGGGAGGAAATATCTCTTTTTCCATATCTCCGACGCTCAAATTGAACGAGAAGATCTCCGGAATTTTCACTTATGCCGGGGGTTACCGCGGAAGTAAAGAGGTGGCTGACCTGGTCGGCGGCGGTACACTTTTTCAGGATTCCCAGAGTCATCTGGTCCAGACCAAATTTATTTTTTCCCCACTAAAATTATTGAAGTTAAAAATTGCCGGCAGTTATCGGAAGCAACTTTTGCGGGAGACACCGAGTGAAAACTGGGGATACGGTCTTTTTGACTATAACAAGATAAACAGCGGTTTAGAAATAGAATTAAATCCGTGGCCAAAAACTTCCTTTGCTCTTGGGCTGGACTATTTTACAATTGTTTTTCCCAATTACCAATCTCTGGAATCCCAGCAGTCGCCGGATTTAGGCCGGGAACAGGCCGGAGAAAAAGTTCTGGATAGCCATAATCAAATGTATTCTTTCCGGGCAAATCAGTTTCTGATTAAAAATCTACATTATAGCCTGACCGCGATTTATCTAACCAAAAATTATCCGGACCAGCCGGTAGTAACTTCTCTGGATGGTCTTTCGGCATCTGAAAAACGCCTGGACAAAAATATTTTAGCCGCATTTTCTCTCTCTTATCCGGTTAAGGTATCAGCCGCTCTGGCAATATTGGTGGAGGGGAATTATCAATATAACCGAACGGAGTCCAACCAGAACCACAGTGATGCCCGGCAGCAACAGTTTATTGGTGATTATTACGGCTATAACCAGAATCTTGACGGGATTAATTTCTGCTTTCTGATTGGAAAAAATCCAAAAAAATCTTCACTAATTGAACTGGGAATAAATCAGAGCGAGAAAAAATATTCGGGGCGACCGGCTCAGACAAGCGACGGTATTTATCTGGCGGAAAAACTCAATCTCCGGGAAACAGTTTTGTCCCTCGGATATACTCAGCCGCTGAATCGCAATCTTAACCTGAAAATCTCAGCCGGTTATATTAACTCGGAGTCCAATAATAAATATCAGACTTACTACCAATATAATTACGAATCCGCTGATTACTATTTTGGTTTTAGTTATGAGTTTTAAGGGAGGACAATTTTAATGAGTAAAAACAAATTTTTACCAATGCTGGCGGGCTTCATCCTGGCTCTAAGCCCGGTTGTCTTTGGGGCTGGCGAAGGAACAGCATCTCTGGAAATTGCTGATGTTGATGCAGCAACCCCCGGAACACAGGTCCCGGCTGGTCAAACCCTGGCGGAAGGAGCAACCTTTGTTTTTACGGTTGGTCCCTCCGGAATAGCGCCGGGCGGCCAAATCGTTATAACCATTCCGGCTAACTGGAGCCAGCCGCAAATTTCCTGGCCGGATAGCAATGGCTATGTGGCCTCTTTTTCTACCGCAGTGGCCGGAATGTATTTGACTACTGATACTACCGGTCAGCAAATAATTGTAAGTATCAACACCTTTAGTTTTAATCCGGGAGAAATTATTTATATAAATTATCGCCAACCGTATACCCAGTGGGCGACTGAAAACAATGTAGTTTTCCGGACTTCGGTGAAAATTTCTTCTTTTACCGGTTTAGAAGAAATCGCCAGTTCCCCAAAAGTAGATGTGGTCTCCGGGCCACCGGCATATGTCACATTTCTGGACTGGGGGCTGACCGCGCGTAAAGGTGTTGCGAGTGGTCCAGTACGCCTTGGCCTTAAAGATATGAACTGGATAACCACCAAATCAACTTTTCCGATTACCGTTTCACTTCTCGGCAAAATCCAGGTATACAACACTGGTTATTATACCTATGAATATGTTGATGACCCCACCGCTCTCTTTTCCGCTACTGCGGACTTTGCTTCACCAATTTCGCAAATTATAATTCCTCCGGGCAGTTCGGAAGTTTCTTTTTACTATAAAACCTCCACCGGGCCTTACTCCATAATCCAGATATCTTCCACCATAAATGATTCTAACATCCAGCAGATGTGGGTAACAGTTATCAGCGGCGGAATAAGCAATAGCCGGATTCACAAAGGCGATGGAAGTAGTAATAAGTCAATAACCATTAGCCCGGACGAGTTAGCTTATATTGATTTTTCTCTCGCCGATTCCAATCTTTCCTGGCAGGTCACTATTTCCACTAGTCCGACGCGTAATGGAGCGGTCTGGACTTACTGGGGCTATGGCCTGCCCTATTCCAATCAGGTATCCTGGAATGGATATTTTTCTTACTATGACCCACTAACTTACACCTGGCGGAATGACCGGGCCCCCAACGGGACTTATTATATCCGGATACAAATTGGCTCCAGCGGCGGGATTGTTGATGATTCTTTATCGGTGACTGTTCAGAGTCTGGAGATTGCCGGGCGGGTTATTGACCAAACAAGCGGACAGGGCATTGCCGGTGTTTATGTAAATGCCTACGGGCCGAATTATGCTTACACTATTTCCGATTCCAGCGGTTATTACAAACTTGCCGGACTGCGTTCGGGGATTTATTATCTTAACTTCTGGGCGGCTGGTTATTCACCAAAATATCTCTCGGATATAATGGTACCCGCCAGTGGGGTAGATGTCTATCTTGCCCATCCGGCCTATCTTAAAGTCAATGCCCAAAGGCAACTTAATAATATAAACAATCCCGAGTTGTGGGGAGGAATTCAGGTTATCCCGAGCAACGGCTCGGGAGCCAGCAATAATTACTGGGGCTCACTCCATTTTACAATAAATGTTTCTACCTCAGACAATGGCCAGTATAATTATTCCTCATCCAGTTCTTCATATGAAATTGATAACTCTACTTACCAATATAGCGCCGGACGCTGGACAGTGCTGGAAGTGGCTCCGGGAACTTATACTTATCGGGCGGACCTGTCCGGCTATGTTTCGGCTCAGGGAAGTTTTAGTATCGTCTCTGGACAAATTCAAGAATTAAATTTATATTTTGCCGGTCGGAAAAACATCGGCGGAACCATCTGGTTGCCGGAACCATCAGCAAACAACTGGGGCACCTGGGTATCTATAGAAGGCATCAAGTCCGGTAGCCAGTGGGCATCCGTCTGGGGCTGGGCGCAAATTCCTTTTGGGGTATCCTCCGGTACCTATTTTATTGCGGGGGTTGATCCCGGCGGTTATACTTTAAGAACATATGCTCCGGGTTATCGTCGCCAAAGTGTCTATACTATGGTAGCATCTACTGATGAAGTTAAAATTGCTCCGGATATTACTCTCAATGCCGGGGGCGGATTTTCGGGAACGGTTACCGTAGAAGGCGATACTACTGACCCGGCTCTATCTTTAAGTGATCCGTACAATCTCTATCTGAGTGTCTGGTCACCCGAAACTTACTGTTACGGCTGGACTCAGGTATCTCTTAACAAAAATTCCAGTATTGCCACCGCAACATTTACTATCAGCGGTCTGGATGACGGAAATTACTGGGTTAATTCCTGGCTGAATGGTTTTGAACTGGAAAATGCGGTTGGCTGGAACGGTGTTCAAGCCGCAATCTCTAATGGCAGCGGACAGATTAACCTTAAATTCAAAAGATACTCCGGCCGGATTAAATGCCAGTTCAAAGTTCCGAATAGTGATTACAATAATCTTTATGTAAGCATTCAGGGTAATAATCTATGGATAAGCGAGGTATCCCCTCTTAATATGAGCAGTTACGGAATATCTTTTGATACCACCACTGGAATAATGATGTCACCACCACTGGGAACCGGGTTTTATCAGATAAAAGGCCGCTATGGCCCGAGCGGTCTGGAAAAATCTCGTTCAGTAATGGCGATTAACGACCAGACCACAGAAATATCTCTGGATTTGACCGGTCAGACCTATACAGTGAGCGGCAAAGTGAGTATTAATCTAAACAATCCACCTCCGGGTTATACCGACCTGGCGGTGCTGGTGGCAACTGCTCCTACTTACAATTCTACCTATATCTGGGATCCGGTTTATGGCTCAATATCTACTACCACTTTCCGGGTCACGGCAATTGACTATACAAAAATGGCTTCGCTTTCAACCATCAGTGGTACTGCCCAGCAATTTTCTTCGGTTATTAATAACGATGGCTCATATCGCCTCAGCGGGCTTGCTCCCGGGGTCTATGTTTTGCAGGTCCCCGCTCTGGAATTAGACGGCAATTTTGATAATGGTAAAGAAACCGCAGCAATTGAGAAAAAGATAGTTATTACCAGTGGCGATTTGTCGGAGGTAAACTTAAATGTGGATAGAGGCTATTCAGTCAGCGGACAATTAAAACTGCCGTCCACCGAACTGGCTAATCGGGAAATGTGGGTGTATGTTTTTAAGTCGGCAAATTTTCAGATGAACGAATGGGGAAATTATGTAACCGGCGCCCGGGCGATATTCAATAATACCAACACGGCAAATTACGAAATCAAGGGGCTCAGTCCCGGAGAATACATTCTGGCAGTTCAGGACTGGGGATATTCCTATTATAATGGATATAACTGGATCTATGTGCCCCGACAATATGCTAACTCCTCAATCAAGGTAGTGGTTAAATCGGAAAATCTTTTTGGTCAGAATATCCAGTTAAGTCGGGGAGGAAAAATTACCATGAAACTGCGCGATGCCGACAGCGGAACAATTATCACTCCGGCCAATAAAGATACTATGCTTCCGGTTAGTTATAATATCTCGGCCCGGGCCAATCCCTGGGTAGAAGGCGGCTGGGCATCTTTAAGTAGCATCAGCGGAACTGCCCAGAACAGCGGAGATAATTTTACCCTGGAATTTCTCCCCGAAGCGGTCTATGATGTTTCCCTCGGCCAGACCAGTTATGGCTATTACGGGCTGGCAACGATTTCGGGCACCGCTGGTGGCGGGAATCAAACAAATTATGCGGCAAAAACCATCAGCGGAGTAACCGTCAAAAATGGTCAAACAACTGATCTGGGAACAATTGATATTAAACAGGGGCTAACCATTACCGGTACGGTTAAAGATAAAAATGGCCAGGCTATACCAAATATTCCGGTTCTGGCATTGCCATCACTGAGTAATGATTTTTCCACGGAACTTCGCGGTTTTACCGACAGTAACGGCAAATACAGTATTGCCGGACTTAACCCGGAAATTGTTTATTATGATATAGTTGCCTGTCCGCGGACCGATCCCTCTTACTTCAGTGGTTATTATTTCTTTTATGGTTCGGGTGGTTTAACTTATGCGGAAAAAGTAAAATCTATGATAAAAATTACCCAGACCCGGACCGTAGATTTTATTCTCTCGCCAGCCCGGGGAGCAGTGAGAGGGAAAATTAGTACCGAAGATGGTGGACTCTTAGCTAATCCCGACGACCTGAATATCCCAACCGCCAAGATATTTTTACAACTGGAAAACACTTTCAGTCGGACCAATCCCCTGGGAGACATTGTTGCTAACACGGAAATTGACGGAACATTTTCCATAGAAGCGCTGTCGCCGGGAACCTATCGTTTGACCGTCTTATCCGGCGGCTATGCTTCTTATTCTAAAAATATAACTGTCGGTGAAAGTGAATTGGACATTGGTACTATTCAGTTAAAACGCGGGGCACGCCTGGGAGGAAAAATCACCAAACTTGATAATACCAGCCCTTCCAAACAGGAACTAAGCCAGATAGTTGCTTTTAGTGAGGATTTAAGTGAGGTTTTAATTGGCTCACTGCGTTTATCCGGCGATGATACGGTCACCGGTTACGAACTCAACGGTTTTCAGGCGGGCAGCGTCTATAATATCATGTTTATCTCAGCCGAGAATGAGTTGATTCCGGCGGTTCTGGGTTTCACTGTTGCTTATAGCACTTATACTAAGAACGACTATGACTTGAAGTTTAAACCCACTGCCCCAGCGCTCTTTGTCCGGGCAAAAAGAAATGGCAATACCTTCACCATTAATTTCAATCTCACCAGCCCCCTGCGTAATTCTTTCCCCGATGACAATGACTTAACCAAAATTATCAGTCGGACCAGTGGCACCGGAACACTTTCTGATTTCTATATCACCGCCGACCGGAAAAATTTAAGTTGTATCTACAACTGTCCGAGCGGCGAAAATAAATTTTCCCTGAAATTTTCTGCTTACTCCCGGTCAGTGAATCCCGAAACCGGCAGCGAATTTCCAATAGAGGAAACACTGGAGTTTTACTCGGGTATTGCCGCCAAAAACCGGGTGCGAATCTCCAATTTGCGGGGTGGTAAGATTGGACTGGAAGATGACCCATCTTCTATTGTTTTTGCCCCAAACACCTTTGCTGTTGGTTTCGCTTCGGCTGCTGTTGACGTGCAGTTAATGAAAGGTGATGAAGTTAATGAGTTAACTTCCGCCCGGAGCCCGGGAAAAATGACCATCCCCCGTTCGGCCCCGGCTTATCCGGAAAATATGCATAGAGCAATGAGTATCGTAAAGGCATCAGGATTTAATCCATTAAGTTCATTCTACGATATATTTTTACCAGCGGGAGTTTCCCGGGCATTGAATAAGGAAGCCAAACTTTCCCTGAAATACAGTCCGGCTCCCGGAGATAATCCGGACGACTACAATATCTATTATTACGACGAACAAAATAATGTCTGGTTAATACAGAACAAGAATAAATCGGTAGATCTGGATAACCAGACCATTGAGATTTCGGTTAATCATGCTTCTATCTTTGTGATATTAAAATCCAATCTAACCGTAATTTCTGGCGACACGGGAGTAAGTGAACTTTTCGTCTATAATTTCCCCAACCCATTTGATTTAAAAACCAAAACCGTAAACTTAGCCAATGCCCCGCTCAATCAGCAACAGCAAACAATCACCGGGACAATGATTCACTACGGACTACCGGTGGGCGTTTCTGGTGATGTGCAAATAAAAATTTACAATGTTGCCGGAGAATTAGTCCGAGTCCTCCGAGCAGAAAATCTCAGTGCCAATCAACACTATTATCAGGAATGGGACGGCAAAAATGACTATGGAAAACCAGTGGCTTCCGGAGTTTATATCGCCAGATTTAGTGTTTCCGGAACTAATGAAAAATTTTTCAAGATGGTAGTAAAGAAATGAAATAAATAAAATCGGGAGGTTTAAAAAATGAAATCAAAAAAATTTATGGTAATGATACTGTTAGTTATTCTGAGTTTCCCGGCGAAAATTTTTGCCGACCGGAGCAATATCGGAACTTCCGGAGCGGCATTTTTAAAAATTGGCGCTGGCGCCCGACCGGCGGCTCTGGGCGAAGCGTTTGGCAGCCTGGTTGGTGATGTCAATAATATTTTTTATAATCCGGCGGGTTTAGCCGGATTAACCGGGGTGGAATTTATGGCTCAATATGGTCTCTGGTTTCAATCAATTGGCTATAATGTTCTGGGACTGGGATATCCAGTAGAAAAAATAGGCACCTTCGGTGTGGGCATTATCAATTTAAATATAAATAATATTGACCGCCGGACAGCGGATACACTGGCTGCCGATGGCACTTTTGCTGCCGGCGATTTTGCCTATATTTTAAGTTATAGCCGGCAAATATCAAAAAGAATTGCTGGCGGACTGAATGTCAAATGGATAAGTCAAAAAATTGACACCGACCTCGCTCAGGGTCTGGGGGCAGATGCTGGCATATTGTGGCAACCACTTACTTCTCCTCTGACTCTTGGGCTGGCAGTACAAAATCTGGGAAACGAGATAAAATTTAATGAAGTCTCCGACCCTTTACCGCTTAATTACAAATTCGGATTTGGTTATAAAATTTTTAATGATAAAATCGTTCTGGGACTTGATTTTAATCTAGCCCGGGATAATGACCTGAGAACCTGTATTGGGGCGGAATATAATCTATCCTTAAAAAATGAAATTGGAATTAGTATCCGTAGTGGCTATCGGACAATCGCTTCGGAACAACTGGGGGGACTTTCCGGGCTAAGTGCTGGACTGGGGATAATCTGGCGATATTTCGGATTTGATTTTGCCTGGGTGCCTTATGGCGAACTTGGGGATACTTTCCGCTATTGCCTTAGAGGAAAGTTTTGATTTGACACCTTCCTTAAAATAAGGTAAAATATCTGCCTGATGAAAGATAAGGAACTCATCCATCAGGCCTCGCGGGCTTCGGTCGGCACAACGATTTCCCGCCTGCTCGGCTATCTGCGGGATATGCTGGTGGCCTTTGCTTTTGGAGCGCAAAACTACGCCGACGCTTTCTACGCCGCTTATCGCATTCCCAATCTCTTCCGCCGCCTGTTCGGCGAGGGCTCAATGTCTTCGGCCTTCGTCCCGGTTTTGAGCGAATACTGCCAGACCAAAAGTGATGAAGAAACCAAAAATCTGGTCAATGTTGTTTTAAGTGCCTGGCTGGTTCTCCTGATTATTTTATGTTTAGGGGGAATAACTTTTTCTAAACAGATTGTTTCTCTTATCGCTTATGGTTTTAAGACCGATCCGGAAAAACTCAATTTGACAATTTCCCTGACTCAGATAATGTTTCCGTTTATTCTTTTTGCGGCGCTGGCGGCAATCTCTTTAGGGGTACTTAATACCTTCGGGGAATTTTTTGTTCCAGCCGTTGCTCCGGCATCACTGAGTATCGCCGAGATTATTTTTGTTCTCGTGGTCATGCCGCATCTTCAACTTGCTCAGGCAATAATCGGCCTGGGGGTAGCGGTGGTCGTGGGCGGTGCCGGTCAGTATTTCTGGCAATATCTGGCGATGAAAAAATTAGGGTTCCGGTTCCGGTTTTCTCTTCAGTGGTCACATCCCGGACTAAAAAAAATATTTTATTTACTTATCCCGGTTACTCTCGGCCTTTCCGTAGACCAGATAAACGCTTTTGTGGATACAATCTGCGCCTCATTCTTATCCACCGGGGCAATCACGGCGCTTTATTATTCCAATCGGGTGATGCAATTGCCTCTGGCGATATTTGCGATTGCGATATCAACTGTCTCGCTGCCGGCGATGAGTCGCAGTGCCGCAGCCAATGACCTGGAAGCAGTTCGGCAGACCTTAAACAGCGGTCTGCGTTATGTGATATTTCTCTTAGTGCCGGCCTCGCTGGGGTTGATGGCACTTGGTAAACCAATAATCCAGGTCCTTTTTCAGCGCGGCCGCTTTGATCAACTGGCAACCGACCTGAGCAGTTCGGCATTGTTTTTTTATTCGGTCGGACTGCTGGCCTTTGGATTAAGTAAAGTTCTCGTCAGTTGTTTTTATGCTTTTCAGGAAACCTCCCGGCCGGTAAAATTAGCAGTGGTCTGCCTGCTGGTCAATGCTACTTTTAATGTTTTGCTGATGGGACCACTTGGCGTCGGCGGTCTGGCTCTGGCAAGTTCAATTGCCAGCTGGCTAAATGTTTTGCTCCTGGGCTATTATCTCCGGTCCAAACTCGGTTTTCTCGGACTGCGCCGGACATTTAAAACGCTGGCTAAGGTAGTTCTGGCCGCGCTGGTAATGGCAGCGGGTTCATTAATCCTCTGGGAAATGCTGGCCAGGGTCAACAAATATCTGGCTCTGTTAGCCGCGATTGGCGGTGGGCTCGGGCTGTATTTCCGGGTGGCCAAAATCCTAAAAATAGATGAACATCACCAGATTAGTAAACGAATAACCAGTTATCTTCCTTTTATCGCTGGAGATTAATTTTTATGGAAAGTTTGTCGGATTTTCTTCCTCAGCGCAGCGGGGTTTATCTCTTTCGCAATGCGGCGGGAAAAATTATTTATATCGGGAAGGCCAATAATCTCCGACGACGAATCCGCTCTTATTTTAGCCCGAGAAGTACCACTCCAAAGATTGCCGCCCTGCGAGCCGAGGTCCGGAGTATTGACTATCTTTTAACTACCAGTAGTGAGGAGTCGCTTTTGCGGGAGCGCGAACTCATCCGGCGTTTTCAACCATACTACAATACGGTCTGGCGGGATGATAAAAGTTATCCCGGCCTGGCCATCAGCAACCAGGAAGATTTCCCGCGCCTGTTTATTACCCGCCAGGCCAATGACCCCAAAAATATTTATTTCGGTCCATTCCCTCAGAGTCAGCTCCTGCGGGAGTTACTGCGACAGATAAGTCGACTCTTTGGCATCCGGCAGTGTAAATATAATTTTGACCGGAAAAATCCTCTGGATGAAAAAATTGCCCGCCGCTGTCTTTATTATCTCACCCGGAGATGTTCGGCGCCCTGCCTTAATAAAATATCCTATTCGCAATATCGCCAACAGGTACGCAATGCTGTTCTTTTTCTATCGCGCAAATTTAATCATTTGATTAAATTACTTTCAACGGAGATGGCCAAAAAATCCGCCGCGATGCGCTATGAAGAAGCCGCCCGGATTCGCGACCTGATAAAACTTCTTAAAGGTATCTCGCCGACCGTTCAGCATCGGATAATCACTCTCGCCGAACTAAAAGAACCGGCAACAATCACCCGGGTATTTCAACGACTCCGGAAACTTCTCAACTTAAAAAATGACCCGGTCCGGGTTGCCGGCATTGATGTTTCCAATATCTCCGGACAACTGGCAACGGCTTCGGCGGTCACTTTTTATCTCGGTGAAAAAGAACTGTCCGGGTATCGGCGGTTCCGGATAAAATCCGTCCAGGGCCCTGATGATTGTGCGATGATTAAAGAAGTGGTCTATCGCTATCTGAGAAATGTTTATTCGCAACCCGACCGACTGGTGGATGTTTTGCTGATTGATGGCGGTCGGGGACAGTTACAGGCCGCCCACCAGGCCGTTGAAAAATTTCAGAATGACTCCGGAATAAAAATTGATATCGGGATAATCTCTCTGGCCAAAGAGAAAGAGCAAATCTACTACTCGCTGGCCGCCCCGCCCCGGCAATTACCCCGCACCGACCCTTTGCGTCTCTTTTGTCAAAAGGTCCGCGACGAGGCGCACCGCTTTGCCTTAAAATATCATACTTACCGTCGGAAAATTTCTGTCACCGGTATTATTTTGCTGGTCCTGTTTGCCGGAAAAGTTTTTGCCCGACCACCGGTCAGCGGCGGGGAGGTTTACTATGAGGAAGTAATCCAGGAACTTTCCAGTATTTACGGAGTAAGTCCGGCAATTGTCAAAGCAGTTATCAAGGCGGAGTCGGGATTTAATCCTAAAGAAAAATCGTCAAAAGGAGCGGCCGGGCTTATGCAGTTGATGCCCCGGACCGCCCGCTGTCTGGGGGTAAAGGATATCTGGGATGTCCGGCAAAATATCCGGGCGGGAATAATTCATCTAAAAAATCTTCTCCAATATTACAATGGCGACCTTACCCTGGCTCTGGCGGCATACAATGCTGGCAGTGGCCGGGTCAAAAATTACCGGGGAGTTCCGCCGTTCAACGAAACCCGACAATATATTCACAATGTCCGGAAATACTATCGGCAATACAACCAGAGCAACCGGGTCTATTACTATACTGACGATCAGGGTATTACGGTTTTTACCAACTGGCGATAAGCAATCGGCTATTCGGAAGTTTGACAAGAGATAAAAGAAAAAGATATAATCAAAAACAAAATGGAAGACAAAAGAAAATCCAAATTAATTGCTCAGGCTCAGGCGGCCAAAATTGCCAGTCGACAGGTAGCCCAACTTACCAATCAACAGCGTCGTCAGATTTTACTGACGATGGCCACCGCGCTTCAGGATAATTCTGAAGAAATTTTTTTCCAGAACAATATTGATATAGAAGCCGCCCGCCAGGCCAAACTAAACCCGGCGCTAATTGACCGCCTGACCCTGAACCAGGGGCGGCTGGCGGAGATGGTCAAATCAGTAAAAGAAATCGCTGACCAGCCGGATTTTCTCAACGAGGTCATTGCTGACTGGCGCCGGCCAAATGGTCTGCACATTCAGAAAGTCCGGGTGCCACTGGGGGTGGTGGGAATAATTTATGAATCCCGCCCAAATGTTACAATTGATGCGGCGGCTCTGGCCATCAAAAGCGGCAATGCAGTAATTTTACGCGGCGGAAGTGAGGCGATTAATTCTAACCGGGCTCTGGTAAAAACGATTATTCCAGCCGCTACCCAACAAGGACTGCCAGCCGGGTCAATAGAATTTATTGAAGAAACTGACCGGGAAATAATTTATCAGATGGTGCGTCTGGATGATTTTATTGATTTAATCATCCCCCGGGGAAATGCCGAAATGATTAAAACCATCCGTCAGCAGGCCACCGTGCCGGTCCTGGCCCATGGCCAGGGGCTGTGTCATACTTATGTGGATAAAGATGCGGATATAGCAATGGCCAAAAACATTTCCTTTAACGCCAAATGTCAACGGCCCGGGGTCTGCAATGCCATGGAAACTCTTCTGGTTCATAAAGACATTGCTAAGAAATTTTTGCCCGGGATTTGTGAAATGTATCAGCAGGCCGGGGTCGAAATTCGTGGTTGTCCGATAACCCAGAGTATTGTTTCCTTTGCCCGGGCCGCCACTGAGGCTGACTGGGAAACCGAATATCTGGATTTAATAATTTCCATCCGGGTGGTGGATTCATTAGAAGAGGCGATTGAGCACATCAACCGCTATGGCTCGGGTCATAGTGAGGCAATAATTACCGAGAATAAGGCCGCCGCGGAAAAATTTTTGAGAGAGGTTGAGGCCGCCGCAGTTTTTCACAATGCTTCTACCCGCCTGCACGACGGCGGGGTATTTGGTCTGGGTGCCGAAATCGGAATTTCTACCCAGAAATTACATGCCCGCGGAACAATGGGGGCAAAAGAACTGACCACCACCAAATACCTGGTCCGGGGCACGGGTCAGATTAGATGAAAAATATTGCTCTATTCGGCGGTTCATTTGACCCGCCCCATCTGGGACATCAGCGTCTCTTACAACTTGCCGGTAAGCACTGCCACTTAAAAAAAATAATAATCATGCCATCATTTCAACCATATCTGAAAAAAAGACATCTGACCCCGGTCAACCATCGCTGGAAAATGATTGAACTGGCGTTTAGCCGGCAACCCGCCGGGGTTATCTCCGACTGGGAAATAAAGCGAAAAAGACCAATCAGCACCTATTATACCTACAAGGTCTGGCAAAAGAAATTTCCCGGAGCGCGTCTATTTATTTTATTGGGAAGCGACTCCTTCCGACAGATTCGCCGCTGGAAAAATGGTCACAAACTTCTGGCGGAGGCCAGCTTTATTGTCGGCCAGCGTCCGGGATATCCTCTCAGGGCTTCGGCTCACTCACTGCTCATTCTTTCCGGAAAACTTCCAAATATTTCTTCAACTGATATCCGGCGGTTCATCCAGCGAAAAAAATTTTCTCAGGCAAAAAAATATCTGCCAGTCGCGGTTTATGAATACATCCGAAAATACCGACTTTATCAATAAAATAATCCAGACCCTGAAAAGAAAACTGGACCGGGCGAAATTTCGTCATTCGCTCGGGGTGGCCCGAACCGCCCGGGCGCTGGCCGAAAAATTTAACTATCCCGAAGAGCCGGCTTATCTGGCCGGTCTGCTCCACGATTTTGGTCGCTCGGCCCGGCCATCTTTAGAACACGGACAAATCAGCGCATCTCTGGCCAAAAAATTTTTCGGCATTCGGGATAAAAAAATTCTTCAGGCCATTCAACGCCATACCCTGGGAGCGCCCTATCCACTAATGACCAAACTGGATAAAATAATATTTCTGGCCGATGCCATTGCCCCGGACCGGCGGTTTCCCGAGTCAAAAAAATTGCGGTATCTGGCTTTCCGTAATCTTGACCGGGCAATGTTTGTCGCCTGCCGGAATAAACTGATTTATGTCTTAAAGAAAAAACGACCACTGGACCATCGCGGGGTCTCGGTTTATAATTCATTTTTGCTAAAATATAGAAAAGGTGCTTAAAAAGAACTGGCAATTTTTTGTCTTTATAGTTGTTTTACTGACGGCAACCTATTATGCAACCCGGTCACCTTTAATCCGCGATATCGCCGCTGGCCGCCGAATAAACATTTTGCTACTGGGCACTGACCTGGTTGATTATGCCCGCCATGCTGATTCCATTATTCTTTTGAGCATCTCGCCCCGGCAACGGACCCTGGATTTTATCAGTATCCCCCGGGATACCTATATTAAGGTTCCCCACCTGTTTTTTCACCGGATTAATGAGGTCTATGCCTACTACTGGCGGATTACCCAGTCCGAGCGAATCGCCGCCACGAAAACCAGCGAGATAGTCCGCGAATATCTATTTTATAATCAATTGCCAATTAACTACTATCTGGTGATAAACTATCGGGCATTTCAAAATTTTATTGAGGCAGTCGGACCGGTGGAGGTTCAGATAACCCGGCCAATGCGTTATCACGATCGGGCGGGCAAACTGAATATTGATTTTTCCACCGGCACTTATAAACTCGATGGGCAACGGGCGCTGGAGTATGTGCGCTTTCGCGATGCCGCCGGCGACCTGGGTCGGATGCGCCGTCAGCAGTATTTTCTCACCCAGTTGCTGAATTCAGCGAAAAAATTTATCTGGATAAAGAATATCGGAAAAATTATTTTGACCTATCGCCGCGACACCTTTTCCAATATCAGTTTCTATGATGCCCTGTCTTTGCTGGCGGAATGCCATTCGGTTGACCGGACTCACTTTCGGTTTGCGACCCTTCCCGGACAAATCTATTCGGTATTCTGGAAAACCGCCCCGGAACAGATTAGCCACCTGTTGAAACAAATGGAATTATCCGGAGAACTGGAAACTTTAACTGAAGCCCCCCGGGTGGAGGTCTATAATGCCACCCGGCAAAACGAACTGGCCCGCGAACTGCGTAATTACTTGCTGGAGATGGGCTTTAATGTTCTTAACTGGGGAAATTGTCTGAGCACCCAGAAGTATACCACAATTAAAAATTTCAGTGGCAATATCGCGGCGGCCGAACGGCTGAAAAATATCTTCCCGCAGGCCCGGATAATTAACTATCTGGATACTCGTTCCGATACTGATTTTATAATTACAGTCGGCGAAGATTATCAAGGAATGCTCAGGAGGTAAAGGTATGCAGGATATGGTAAGTATCTTAAAAGCCGCAGTAGAACGGGGAGCGTCGGATGTCCATCTGGTAATTAACCAGCCACCAATGATCAGGGTGCGGGGAATGGTTCAGGCAATGGAGGAATTTGGACCGATCAGCGCAGCCGAAAGTAAACAATTGATTTATTCCATACTTTACGACGAACAGCGGGCCAGATTTGAACGGGACTGGGAACTGGATTGCTCGGTGAGTATTCCCCAGGTCGCCCGTTTCCGGGTCAATGTTTTTGTCCAGCGCAATGGCACCGAAGCGGTGATGCGGGTAATTGCGGATAAAATTCCCAGCCCGGAAGAACTTTCTTTTACGCCAGTCATTAGCAGTCTGGCCCATTTGCCCCGCGGCCTGGTTCTGGTAACCGGTCCAACTGGTTCGGGTAAATCCACCACCCTGGCCTGTCTCTTGAATATCATCAATGAAAAACGCCAGGAACATATCCTGACCGTGGAGGACCCGATTGAGTTCGTTTATGAACCGAAAAATTGTGTGGTGCGCCAGCGGGAAGTCGGACAGCATACCAAGTCCTTCGCCAATGCCTTAAAATATGCTCTTCGTCAGGACCCGGATATAATTTTAATCGGGGAAATGCGGGACTTAGAAACGATTGCCGCGGCCCTGACCATTGCCGAGACCGGACATCTGGTCTTTGCCACCTTACATACAACCGATGCGGCGCAGACCGTCGACCGGATTATTGATGTTTTTCCGCCCCATCAACAACAACAGGTGCGGGTTCAATTATCCGTTACTCTCAAGGCCGTGATTTCTCAGACCCTGCTACCCCGGGCCAATGGCATTGGCCGGATTGCCGCCCGGGAAATAATGATTGTCACCCCGGCAATTGCCAATCTTATCCGGGAGGGGAAAACCCACCAGATATATACCGCGATTGAGACCGGGGCCAAGATGGGGATGATAAGCCTGGATCGGGCCTTGATTGATCTGGTTCAGAAAGGCGAAGTAACTCTGGAGGATGCGGTTGCCAAAGCCCATAACAGCGAATATGTCCGGACCCTGGGAAAAGGCGGGGCAATATAAGAGGTGAGACAATGGATAAGGTAAAAACACTCAAATCACTGGAACTCTTCAGCCGGATAAATGTTGAGGACAAATTTTTAGAAAACTTAGCCGCGGGAATCCAGGAAAAAAAATTTAGCGCCGGTGAGATAGTATTCCGGGAAGGCGAAAATGCGGATAAGTTATATCTGGTAATTTCCGGAGAAGTAATTATCGCCAAAAGTCTGCGCAGCGGTCAGGAAAAAATTTTAGCAACTATCGGGCCAAATCAGATATTCGGGGAAATGGCCTTTTTTCTTACCACCAAAAGAACCGCCACTGTCCGGGCCAAGAGCCCGGCCCGGTTGGGATTTCTGGAGCGCGATTATTTCTTAAAGACGGTGGAAAACAATCCGGCCGCCGGTTTAAAATTTTTTGCTGGCCTGCTGGAAATCGTCATGGAGCGGATGGAACAAACCAGCCGGGAACTGACGGTAATTTATGAGACCAGCAAGATAATCGGCAGTGGCCAGGACCTTGCCTCTATCGTCACCGGAATAAGTGAATGGCTGATGACCGCCGCAACTGATTTGTCGGCAGTTGCCTTTTATTATTACAATGAATTCACTGATGAATATGAGTTGCCCGGCGGTCACAATTTCTCCCGGCTGCCGGAAAGATTGCCGGCCGAGATAGTCCGCACCAGTGTCCGGCCAGTTGCCGAAATTCAACCGCTGCCGCCAGCCCTGGAAAACAGTCTCGGCGCCGGAAAAAAATTTATCTATCCCCTTATTGAAAAAGAAAAATTTATCGCTTTCTGGATACTGGCCGCCGAAAATATCTCTCCGGGCACCCGGCAGTTGATTGTCTCTTTGAGTCAACAACTCTTGGCCACGCTGGAAAATATAAAATTTCGTCAGGAAGCCCTGGCCCAAAAAATTTTTCAGGAGCGAAAAACAACTCTGGGATTCTGATGAAGATAAGGAAAATAAAATTTCTGACGCTGGCTAAACATATTGCCGAACTTCTGGATGAGAAAAAGGCCCGGGATATCAAAATTCTCAATGTCCGCCGGTTCAGCCCCCTCACCGAATATGTGGTTCTGGCGACCGTTGATTCTTTTGTCCAGATGCGGGCGGTCATCGGTCATTTAGCGGAAAAACTTCAATACGATTATTTACACCGGGACTGGCAACCGCCCCAGGAGTGGGCGGTACTGGATTACGGGGGGGTGATAGTTCATCTCTTTAGTCCTGAGCGGCGGACGCTTTTTAATCTGGAAAAAATCTGGACGGGCGCCCGGAATATAACTTATGTTAAAAAACGAAATTAATCAATTGATTAAAAACATCGTCGGCGAAAAAATTAATTTTGGGGTCAGCCGACCGCCAAAAAATATGCCATTTGATCTGGCAACCAATGCGGCCATAGCAGTGGCCCGGCTTAAGAATACTTCGCCGATGAGTGCGGCCGAAAAACTGGCAAAGGAACTCCGGGCAACCAAAATATTTTCCGCGGTTGAAGTCGCCTCCCCGGGTTTTATAAATCTGCGATTCAACTGGGATTTTTTGTGGAAACAGTTAGAAGAAAACGAAAGAAATTTTTTAACCAATCTGGCCAGAAACTCCATCTGGTCAAAGAAAAAAATTTTGCTGGAATTTGTTTCGGCTAATCCGACCGGTCCCCTTCATATTGGCCACGGCCGGGGGGCGGCGCTGGGCGATTCTCTGGGAAGAATCCTGGCGGCGGCCGGAGCAAAGGTGGTGCGGGAATACTATGTCAACGATGCCGGCAATCAAATAGATAATCTGACCAACTCGGTACTTGGCCGGATTCAACAATTGCTGGGCGAGTCTAAAAAATTTTGTGGAGAGTATCAGGGAGAATATCTGCTGACGCTGGCCAAAAAAATTTTACAGGAAACTAAAAATCCCGAGGCCAGTTATGTCCGGCACCGAACCGTTGATTTAATCATTGAAGAAATCTCTCACTCACTAAATAATTTTGGCGTCCATTTTGACAACTGGGTTTATGAAAGCAGTTTATTGAAAAATAATAACCTGGAAAAAAATCTTGCGGAATTATCCCGGCGGGGACTTCTGGAAGAAAAGGATGGGGCACTCTGGTTTAAAAGTTCCCGGCTGGCTGATACCGAAGACCGGGTTCTACGGCGCCGCGATGGCCGGTTTACCTATTTTGCCACCGATATTTTGTATCACCGGCAGAAACTCCAGCGGGGCTTTGACTATTTGATTAATCTCTGGGGCGCTGACCACCATGGTTATGTAGCACGGCTGCGGGCAGCTATTGCCGGCCTGAAATATCCGCCACAAATCTTACAGATTGTCCTTTATAATCTGGTAACCTTAAAGCGCGCGGGAAAAGTGGTGGCAATGTCTACCCGAACCGGCGAGTTTATCACTCTGGATGAGGTGGTAAAAGAGATTGTCAGGATGTTTTACAGCAACGTGGTTTTCCGGCCGACCAACAGACACTGATTCGAATTGGCCGGGATATTTGTCGGTTCTTTTTTGTTTTTCGCGAACCGACCTCGCCGCTGGAATTTGATTTAGACCTGGCAAAAAAACAGAGCGCCGAAAATCCGATATTCTATATCCAGTATGCCCACGCCCGGATTTGTTCCATATTCCATCAGGCAGAAAAACAGGCCATCGCCCGGGATAAAGCCAGAATCCGCTGGGAAGTTCTCAATGAACCGGAAAGAAAACTGATTTTACAAATTTTGAGTTTTGCCGATACAGTGCTTACCTGTGCCGAAAAACTCAGCCCGCACTATCTGGCAAATTATCTTATTGATACCGTTCGGGAGTTTCATACTTATTACGATACCAATCGGGTTTTAGGAAATGAGCCCGAAATTACTCTGGCCCGACTGGCCCTTTTAGACCAGTTGCGAAAAACAATTGCCACCGGGCTAAATCTTTTGGGTATCAGCGCACCGGAAAAAATGTAGGCGGCGACAATCTATCTGATAGTTTGACAAAAGATTTTTTTTTATGTATAATTTTCTTAAAGTTCGTAAAGATAACAAATTCCCAAACAGGAGGACTCATCATGAAAAAAATTTTCTGGTTATTTTTGCTGGTGGTTTTAAGCGGAATGGCAATTAGCCAGACCACCAATCCGGCGGAAGACCAGGTGAGTGTCCTTTTAACCCAGTTGTCCGCCAAAGAGGTCAATGCCCGTCGGGCCGCCGCCGAGCAACTGCGGACTTACGGCAGCGACCAGCGGGTGGTTCCGGCCCTTTTGAAAGCAGTGGACGACCCGAGTCCTTTTGTTCAGATGGCCGCCATTGATTCACTCGGTCTTATCCGCAATCCCGCCGCTACCACAAAATTATGCGAGGTACTCGCCAGCAACAAAAATGACCAGATCCGCCAATCGGCAGCAATTGCTCTTGGATATCTCGGCGATAAACAATCTTTAAGCAGTTTAAGTAAGGCCTTAAACGACCCCAGCGATAATGTGAAATTTTCGGCTTATAACTCCCTGGGCCATCTCGGTGCCGCCGAAGCAGTCCCGGCGCTGGCCAGTGGACTTAAGTCAGAAGATGTCCGCACCCGTCGGGCCGCCATCTCGGCGCTGGAGCGAATTTCTTCTCCGACCAGCCTGGAATATGTCCGGGTGGCTCTGGCTGATAACGATGAAGTGGTTCTGGCGGCGGCGGCCAGAATGGTTGGTGCTTTTCAGGATACGGAAAGCCTGCCAGCCTTAAAAAAACTTCTGGACAATCCTGCCAAACAGGTGGCCATATCAGCAGCGGCTTCTCTCGGCCGACTCAAAGATGGGAGCGGTCTGGCGGTGGCTAAAAAAATTATTCAGGAAAAGGACCCAAATCTGCGTCGGCAGGCCGCGGATGCTCTGGGCTATATCGGTGGCAAAGAATCAATTGCGATCTTGCGAAAAGTGGCCGGAGAGGATAGCGATCCTGGTGTCCAGCAAGCCGCCAGAATTTCTCTCAGCCGCCTGCGGGTTCCCGCTGAAGAAAAAACCCCGTCCCGCGGAAAAAAATAAATCCAATGAAAAAAATTGTTTTCTGGCTGTTCCTGGTCCTGGCAGTTTTTTATTGTGGACCAATCCGGGCCTCTGGCTCGGACAACAGCCACAACGCAAATTTGATTGACACTCCCACCACCGAGGTTATTGACTACGGAACTTACAACCTGAACTTCCGGCTCTATGGTGGTGGCGGAGTTTTAACCCGGATGTCCATTGGTGTTTTCAAACGACTGAATATCGGTTTTTCCTGGGATATTACCAAACTCATCGGTCAGGAATCCATTGAGCTGGTTCAGCCGGCGGTGAACTTAAAAATCGCCGCTTACGAAGGTGGACTGGTTCTTCCGGCGGTGGCCCTGGGCTATGATGGTCAGGGATATACCTGGGACAAAAATATTTCCGAATATCAGGACAAAGCCAAAGGAGTTTTTTTAGTCCTGGGACGGGAAATTCTGGTTGAGAATCTGGTCCTCAACCTGGGAGTTAATTTTAATGACTTCAAAAACAATAAGGCCGCCGGATTCAGTTCAATTAACTATACGATTGAAAAAACACTCGGGATAATTGTTGAATACGACAATATCCAGGAAAAAAGTGAGAATGCTCGTCTCAACTGTGGTCTCGCTCTGGTGCTCAACGACAACCTCAATTTTCTTCTGGCCGCCCGGGATATCAACAACGATCAAACCAACCGACCGACGGAAAGAACCCTGATACTTAACTACTACGGTCGCTTTTAAAAATAATTATGGCCGAAGAAACAAAAATTGTTCCGGATTTTGAACAGCCGCTTTTAGAACTGGAACAAAAAATTAACCAACTCTCACAATCAGATAGCGATCGGACCAGCGCCGAAATCAACCAGTTAAAAGAACAATACCAACAACTCAAAAAACAAATATACTCCAACCTGACTAACTGGCAGCGGATCCAGTTAAGCCGGCACCCCCAGAGACCTTATACCCTGGACTATCTGGCGCATATATTTAATGATTACCAGTTGCTCAGTGGTGACCGGTGTTTTGGAATTGACGGAGCGATTGTGGGTGGACTGGCAATGCTGGAAAATCAGACGGTAATCTTTGTCGGGCACCAGAAAGGTCGGACTCTGGAAGAAAATCTTAAACGCAATTTTGGTTCGGCTCAGCCCGAGGGCTACCGTTTCAGTCGGCGGATGTTTCTTCTTGCCCGGCAGTTTAAATTTCCGTTGATTACCTTTATTGATACTCCCGGGGCCTTTCCCGGTATTGAAGCCGAGCAACGCGGTCAGGCTACCGCTATTGCCGAAAATATCCTGCTAATGAGCGAATTGCCCGTGCCGATAATCAGTGTGGTTATCGGCGAGGGCGGCAGTGGCGGGGCGCTGGGTATCGGGGTCGCTGACCGACTTCTGTTGCTGGAAAATTCTTATTATTCGGTCATCTCACCGGAGGGCTGTGCCGCAATACTTTTTCGCGACGCGGCCAAGGCGAAAGAAGCGGCGGAGGCCTTAAAGATAACTGCCCGGGATATCTATCAACTGGGCTGTGCCGATGAAATAATTCCCGAGCCACTCGGCGGTGCTCAGGCCGATATCGGTGAAACTGCCCGAAATATAAAAGAAGCAATTCAGCGGCATCTCCGGGAACTGACGGCTCTATCAGTAAAACAACTTCTCAATCAGCGATACAAAAAATATCAGATTATCGGAGAAAACGGAGGAAAGAATGTCCGAAAAAAACATTGACCAGTTGGTCCAGGAGGCAAACTTTTTGGCAATTCGGCAAATGGCCCAGGAAGCCGGACTGGGGCCGGCGTCCATCTTTGAACTTTACGCTGCGCGCGGCCGCTCGGAAGTAAGCGGTTTTACTGTCCCGGCAATCAATTTAAGAGGCTTCACCTATGAGTCGGCCCGGGCGGCATTTCGGGCCGCCAAAAAATTAAACGCCGCAGCAATAATTTTTGAAATTGCCCGCTCAGAAATGGGCTATACCGAACAGCCACCACTGGAGTATTCGGCCATGGTTCTGGCCGCGGCAATAAAAGAAAATTATCCTTACCCGGTGTTTATTCAGGGCGACCATTTCCAGGTGAAAGAAAAGGGCTTTAAGGAAAACCGGGAAAAAGAACTATCCGCGATAAAAAAACTTATCAGTGATTCCATCGCCGCCGGATTTTACCAGATTGATCTGGATACCTCAACCCTGGTGGAACTGGACAAACCAACTGTTAAAGAACAACAAAAAAATAACTATGAAGTGGCCGCCGAATTGACTGATTTCATTCGCCAGATTCAGCCAGCAGGAATTACCGTTGCCCTCGGCGGGGAAATCGGGGAAATCGGCGGGAAAAATTCTACCAGTGAGGAACTCCGGGCTTACTTACAGGGTTACTGGGAAAGTGTCAAAAGCCATCCGGGATTATCTAAACTGGCAGTTCAGACCGGCACGGTTCACGGCGGGGTGCCCCTGCCCGATGGTTCGGTGGCCAGAGTAAAACTTGATTTTGATACTTTACAAAAACTTTCGGAAATTGCTACCAAAGAATATGGCCTGGCCGGCTGTGTCCAACACGGAGCCAGTACCCTGCCAGCTGAAATGTTTGATAAATTTCCCGCATTAGGAACGGCGGAAATTCATCTGGCGACTGAATTTCAGAATATCATTTTTGACCATCCAAAATTCCCCGGGGATTTAAAAGAACGGATTAAAAGATATTGCCTGGAAAAACTGGCGGCCGAACGCAAGCCCGAAGAAACCGAGCAACAATTTTTCTACAAAACCCGCAAAAAGGCCTGGGGGCCATTCAAAAAGGATATTGCGGCCATGCCGGCAGAGGTAAAAAACGCAATCGCCAGCGACCTGGAAAAAAAGTTTTTGTTCCTTTTTGAAAAACTGGGGGTAAAAAATAGTGCGGCAATGGTGAAAAAATATATTAAGGTCGTCCGGGTCCCGATTACTGAGAATGCGCCAGTCACCAAAGCCGAAAAATTTTCCGGAGCCGATTAAAAATGCTGTTCAACCCAATATTCTTTACTATTTTTATCCCGCTTCTGGCTGGCCTCGTTTATTTTATCATGGCCGCCGAGATTAACCGACTGGGCAAAGTGCGAAAAATCATATTCGGCGAAATCGGTTACAAAAAGGTCTTCGTGGCTTTTTTGTTATTCGGTATTTATTTCATTACCCGGCCATTACAAAATTTACTTGGTCCGCATCCCTGGCCGATGATTATCAACTGCGCCCGACAATTTTTTCTGATGGCGGTGATTTCTCCGGCAATTCTGGTGGGAATTTTTCACTGGATTCCGGCCGAAAAAGGTACTCCCAAATCCGCGGTGGTGGCCGCTTATACCATCGGTATTATTATGGCCCTGATATTTATCGCAATAAACCGTATCGGGATCAGTGGCTCCCAGCGGCTGGGAACATTTGCCGGATTAAATCTCTATGACGCGGTCTGGTTCAGCGCGCCACTGCCTCACCAGTCAGAAATTATCTTTATCCACCTGATAACCCAGTTGATTTCCCCGGTGGGATTTTTTCTGCTGGCCGCGGCCTATGTCCGGCATCGTCGCTATAACTATCCCCTGAGTTCGGTTTATAACCTGATGCCAAAAAAATGGAAATATCTGGAAAGCGGACTTTTTCTCTTTGCCTTTTCTTTGATTGTTGCTGGATTGGCGGCTTTTTTTGGTCAATATTATACTTATCTCTGGGTAATATATTTTAGTGCGGCAATCGTCGCCGGGGTAATTGAGTTAATCGGAATAAAACTTCCCCCGCGCGAAGCCCCTCAGGATTTAAAAAATTCTTGAAAGGAGGAAGTTTATGGGAACAAAAATTGGTATTCTGACTGGTGGAGGTGATTGTCCGGGGTTAAATCCGGCAATTCGGGGCTGTGTCTTACGTGGCCTGGACTTCGGCTATGAATTCGTCGGTATATTAGAGGGCTGGAAAGGACTGATTGAAGGCAATACCATCGCCCTATCTCTGGAGACCGTGGAAGAGATAACCGGCCGCGGGGGAACAATCCTGGGTACTTCCCGGACCAATCCTTACAAGAAAGAAAATGGCGTGGAAAAATGTCTGGCGAATTTTCAGAAATTAGGACTGGATGCGCTGGTGGCCATGGGCGGAGAAGATACCCTGGGGGTGGCCACTAAACTTTATGAAGAAAAAAAACTGCCGGTGGTGGGAGTGCCCAAGACAATGGACAATGATTTATCGGCGACAGACTATACCTTTGGTTTTGACAGTGCCGTAACGGTGGCGGTGGAGGCGGCCAGCCGTTTGATTGACACCGGGCGAAGTCATCGGCGAATTATGGTTCTGGAAGTGATGGGCCGGCACGCTGGCTGGGTGGCTTTGTTTACCGGGCTGGCCAGCGGGGCGGACTGGATATTGCTTCCGGAAAAAGAAGTGGAAGTCAATCCCATGTGTCAACACTTAAAAAAGGTCTGGGCGAGAAAAAAATATGCTCTGGTGGTGGTTTCCGAAGGGGTGATTCTGCCGGGAGTAAAGACGGACAAAGAAGAACTGGATGAGTTTGGTCATATGATTTTGAAAAAGCGGGGAATTGGCGAGCAACTGGCAGATTTGATTGAGAAAGAAACTGGTATTGAAACCCGCCTGGCGGTCATCGGTCATATTCAGCGCGGGGGAAGTCCCACCCTCTTTGACCGGATACTTGGACTGCGGGTTGGCTATAAGGCCGCCGAACTTATCCAGGAAGGACGCTTTGGTCAGATGGTGGCATTGCGGGGAAATGAGGTCATTGGGGTCGCATTAAAAGAAGCCACCGGCCAGCTCAAACTGGTAAACGAGCCCTGGCTGCAGATGATGTATTCGTTTTTTAAGTGATTTTTTGATTTAACGCCGACGGGTGAGGAGTTTTTTTAGGTCAGAAACTGATCTGGTGTTAACCAGGTCTTTTTTGCTCAGCCAGCCACGCCGGGCAACAAATACTCCGTACCGGAGATATTCCATTTGACTTAGAAAATGGGCATCACTGCCAATCGCCAGTAAAACATTTTTTTCTTTTGCCCGCCGACACCAGATGTCCGGCAAATCCAGCCGCTCGGGAAAGGCATTTATCTCCAGGGCTACTTTATAGTCGGCGGCGGCCTCAATAATCCGGTCAATGTTTACCGCATACGGAGAGCGCCGGTTTAACAGCCGGCCAGTGGGATGGGAGATAATATGAACATAGGGGTTTTTCATCGCCCGGATAATCCTTTCAGTCATAGTATTTTCATCCTGTTTGAAGTTACTGTGAACCGCGGCGATGACCACATCCAGTTGTTTTAAGATTTCCTCCGGATAGTCCAGTTTTCCATCGGAAAGAATATCTACTTCGCTGCCAATGAGAATTTCTATTTCCGGTTGCTGGGCGCGCAAATTTTTTATCTCCTGAATTTTTTTGTTTAATTGTTCTGGCGACAGTCCCCGGGCTACTTTTAATGACTGCGAATGATCAGCGATACTCACCCACCGATAACCTAACTGGCGGGCCTGGTGGACTATCTCGGCAATGGTCATATGACCGTCGGAATAGTTGCTGTGGATATGTAAATCTCCCTGAATATCACTTAGATTTAGCAGGGTCGGTAAGCAATGTTTTTTGGCCAGGTCAATTTCGCCCTGGTCTTCCCGCAGTTCCGGTGGGATATAGTCCAAGCCGAGATGGTGATAAATTTCTTCTTCGCTTTCTCCGGCAATTTTTTTGCCCCGCTGGTCAAAAAGTCCATACTCACTGATTTTTTTGTTCCGGGTAATCGCCAATTTGCGCAGGGCGATGTTGTGTTCTTTTGAGCCGGTAAAATACTGAAGGGCCGAGCCAAACTCAGTTTCTTTTACCACGCGCAAATCCACCTGGATATTTTCGGCGGTGAGAATACTGGCTTTGGTCTCGCCCCGGGCCTGGACCTGGCCAAGAGAACAAAATTTTTTCATGACCGGTTCGGGAGAGTTGCTGGCCACCAGAATATCTATATCCCGGATGGTTTCTTTGCGCCGGCGCAAACTCCCGGCCTCGCTTATTTTTTTTACCCCGGTTTTTTTTAACTCGGCGATAATCCTCTCGGCAATTTCTAAGGCGGTGGAAATAAGCATTCGTTCCTGGGCCTGGCTGAGTAGTTTTAGTCCTTTGAGGATATTTTCTTCCAGTTTCTGGCCGAACGATTCTAATTCTTGAAGGCGGTGTTGCTGGGCGGCCTGTTTTAGTTCCGCAACATTTTTTATCCCCAGTTTCTCATAGAGAAGTTTTGCCCGTCTGGGGCCCAGTCCGGGGATATCCATAATCTCCAGTAGCCCGGGCGGTATTTCTTTTTTTAATTCTTCCAGATAGGTGATCTTTCCCTGGCTCAGGTACTCTTTTATTTTTTCGGCAATGCTTTCACCGACCCCGGCAATTTTGTTTCCGCTTTGTAATTCCTCGGCAATGTCTTTTCCTAAATACTCTATGGTCTGGGCGGCTTTTTCATAGGCGCGGATTTTGAAGATATTTTCTTCCTTAAAGGCCAGCAGTTCAGCAATTTTCTGAAGTAATTGGGCAACCTCTTTATTGCGCATATTCTTGATTTTACCAAATCGGTAATAGTGGATTCAATTAATATTTGCAATCAAAGGGAAAAATTGCTATTCTTAAAATGATGGTAAGAAAAAAAACTTTAATTATTGTTGGTCTAATTCTGCTCGGTATTTATTTTTTTGCCGGGATTAATCGTTTCGGCGCCTTTGACTATGATGAAGCGATTTACTCAAGTGTTGCCGGCGAGATGATTGCCACCAACCAATTTCTTATACCAAAATATAACGGGAAAAACTTTCTGGAAAAACCTCCGCTGTTTTACTGGCTGATTGTTCTGGTTCAGAAAATTTTCCGGTTTTCCGATATCGCGATTTCCGGCCGGATAGTTTCTATTCTGGCAACCATCGGCACAATTTTTCTTATTTACCATTTCAGTTCTCGGCTCTTTGATGCCACTACCGGTCTATTCAGCGCTCTGGTGTTTACTTTCTGTCTGGGAACAATCATAATTTCCCGGACAATTCTGCTGGATGCTTTACTCAACTTTTTTTTGAGTTTAACCTTAGTGACCGCTCTGGCCAGCCTGACCGGCCGAGCCAGATCAATATATCTCATCTATCTGGCCGCCGGCCTGGCTACTCTCACTAAAGGACCAATCGGGATACTCCTGCCGGCGCTGGTTATAATTATATTCTGGATTATCTATCGCAAAAAATTTACTTTAAAAACATTGAAATTGCCGACGGGTATTTTGCTCTATCTGGCTTTGACTCTGCCAATTTTTCTTCTCCTCAACCAGGCCACGGCTGGACATTTTTGGTCGGAATTTTTTCTTACCCAGAATCTGGCGCGATTTTCCCGGCACGCCTTTGAAGGACATTCCGGGCCATGGTTTTATTATCTTCTATTGATATTTTTTTTACTTTTCCCGGCCAGCGCTTTTCTTCCGGCCGCTTTCCGACATCTGGGAAATAAAAAATCGCCGGAAAACACCTTTTTCCTTGTCTGGTTTTTGACAACCCTGATTATCTTTTCGGCTTCCCGCACCAAATTACCAAACTATATCATCCCGGCAATAACCCCGCTGGCAATAATCCTGGGGATATATCTAAAAGACCTCTGGCTGGGCAACGCCCCTTACTGGCGGCGAACCTCGGCAGTGATTTATCTCATCACGGCCATTGCCCTGATTGGTGTCTTTTTGCTTCTCGGTCCCATTGCCAATATCTATCGTCCACAATTACAGAACCGTCAGGCATTTTTGCTGGCCGGCTTAAACTTCGGGCTCGCCCCGCTGTTTATCGCAATAATTTTTGCTGGCGGCCTGCTTCTTTTTCTTATCCTGGCGGCCAAAAAACTTTTCCGGCAGTTATTTTTTACTCAAATCCTTTTGATGTTTTTAGTTGATTTAACTTTAATCAACCTATTTATCCCGTCGCTCTATCGGATTTTTCAGGCCGACCTGCGGCAGATTGCTGAAGAAATCCGTCAAGAGTCAGAAAATGAACCGGTACTGGCAGTCGGACTGGGAATGAATCCTTCAATAGTTCTTTACAGCAAGAGAAAAGTATTTTTTGTGGCCGAAAATGAAATCCCGGAGATCGCCCGGCGAATAAAACAAAATAACTCCCGGCTGCTGGTGATTGCCCCGAAAAACATCGCCACAAATCTCTTAGCCAGAAATGTCCGGCTACTCAAAAACTATGGAGGTTATTCTCTCTTATTATGGTCTATCTAAGTGTAATAATTCCGGCCTATAATGAAGAAAGTCGGCTGGGGCCTACGCTGACAAAAATTGCTGAATTCCTGAAAACTAAAAGTTATCCGTCGGAAATCCTGGTGGTTGATGACGGCTCAACCGATCGCACTGGCGATATCGTCAATGAACTCCGGGAAAAATATCCGACCATAAAACTATTATCCAATCCCCAAAACTGCGGCAAGGGTTATTCGGTAAGAATGGGAGTAAAAGCGGCCCAGGGAGAGTTTATCCTCTTTAGCGACGCCGACCTCTCCACGCCGATTGAAGAACTGGATAAATTTCTTGCCCAGATTCTGGAAAATAATTTTGATATTGTGGTCGGTTCCCGGGCCCTGCCCGACTCCCGGATTATTGTCCATCAGCCGATTTATCGGGTCCTGGCGGGAAAAATATTTAATAAGATTGCCCGTCTTTTCACCATCAAAAAAATCAAGGACTCGCAATGCGGTTTTAAACTTTTCCGAAAAGAAGCAGCCAAAAAAATTTTTGCTAAAACCTCTATCAAACGTTTTGCCTTTGATGTGGAAGTGCTTTTTATTGCCCAGCGCCAGGGATACAAAATCAAAGAAATTCCAGTGCGCTGGTATAACAGTCCGTTAAGTCGGGTGGGATTTTTTCGCGATTCTTTCAATATGTTTTTAGATGTAATCCGAATCTGGCAGAATTATCTTCGCGGCCGCTATCAATAATTATTGATCCAGGTGCTGCGGAAGTTTCTTGAGATTACCAACCAGGTTGGCCGGAAATTTCTTAATCCGCCGGTTATACCCTTCAATTATTTTCTGGTATCCGGAAAAGAGTCGGGCAATTGTTGCCTCGCTTTTTTGAATAAACTCCAGATTTCTATCGCCGGCAAATTTTTCATCCGGAGCAACCACTACCAGAAACGAACGGAGTTTTTTGGCCACTACCTCGGCTAATTTCACATC
>Ga0123519_10000966_pt1 | contig 50037 bp, 34 predicted proteins | sample YelNatPaOPRAMG02_FD_87396 | JGI IMG/M metagenome (GOLD analysis project Ga0123519, IMG submission 87396) | Hot spring microbial communities from Yellowstone National Park - Yellowstone National Park OP-RAMG-02 (version 2) | ecosystem: Environmental > Aquatic > Thermal springs > Hot (42-90C) ...
CAGATACGTGGTATTCCTGGACTCTTGCAGCGCGTAATCAAGGCGACGAGAGCACTCGTGGATTATAAGCGTGAGCATCGACTGCACAAACCCGAGATCCATATTCACTATACTGTTACCAGACATAATGTCCATCTGATTTGCGATATGGTGCGGCTCTGTGACGAGCTGGGAGTGGACGTTGTATCTTTTCAATACGTAACCTGCTCGCCGCAGTCGGCCGTGGACGCGAGCGTCATGGACGGCAAGTGCGTCGCCTCTGACCGGTACACTGTGAACGACATCGATTCGCTGCTCTTGGACGAAGATGGGGTAAAAGTTTTCCGGAGCCAGTTTGCCGCTCTTCCCGAAACAAAAAACGTCGTACCCGTTGTGAATCCGATCAGCAACCTCTCAGACAAATCGTTGCTAACGGGGGAGTTCCCGGTGAAGCGGTGCATGCCTGTGAATTACGCAATCGTGATCCAGCCGGACGGCCAGGCAACGGTCTGTTCCCAAATCACTGGCTATTCGCTCGGAAACGTGCGGGAATCGAGTATCGAGCAGATATGGCGAGGGGAGGCGCGCAGGCAGTTGCGTGAAAGGCTTTCTCGTCGGATGTTTCCAGTATGCCGAAACTGCTGCGCGTTCAGCTCGTCACTGACGATGGGTCAAATGTTTAGAATCGCACTAGGAAGACGGCTGTGAGAGTTGGATACATTTTAAGCATGGCAAAATGGGGGCTGCCAGCCTGGATCTACAGGGAGATCGATATCCTGATTCGTAACGGGGTGGAGATCTGGGCCTATCCGCTGACCTGGGACGAGGGGCCTTACATGCCTGAGCCGGGCTGGCATTTCAGGAAGCCTAACTGGCTGCGAACCCTTGTCGTTCAGCTACCGGCATTTCTCGCGCAGCCGGCACGATATCTCAGGCTACTGGCTTTGGCAGTGCGAATGAGAACCGTTGTGGAGTTCCTCCTCGCTGCCGACTTCAGCTTGGAAATGCGGAGCGTTGGTGTTCAGCACATACACTGCCACTTCGGAGATCGCAAGCTTTTCACCGGCTACTATTGCAGCAAGTTTCTGGACTTGCCATTATCCGTAACTGTGCACGCCTACGAAATCTTGGCTAACCCGAATCCAAGGATGTTCCGACTTGCCGCGGCCGCGTGCAAGAAAATCGTAACCGTCTCGGAATTCAACAAACGAGAGATTGTACGTCTATACGGCGTTGACGAGAGCAAGATCGAGGTAATACATATGCACGGTGACATTTCCGACGACCGGGCGCATCGTGCGACAAAGATTCTCATGGTGGCTGGGTTCACCGAGAAGAAAGGCCACGATGTGCTGTTTGAAGCCATAAAGAGACTGGGCCGCGACGACATAACGTTGTGGATAGTTGGGCAGGGTCCCATCGACGTCCGCCGACTTGCTGAGAATGCGGGCATCTCACACCTCACGGTTTTCTTGGGCGTGGTGAAAGGTGATCTGCTCAAAATACTCTACGATGCTTGCGACATCGTGGTTCTGCCTTCACGCACCGCCTCGAACGGTGATAGGGAGGGTATACCCGTTTCGCTGATGGAAGCCATGTCGCGCCGCAAGCCCGTCATTAGCACTATGCATGCCGGCATCCCCGAGCTCGTTTCGGAAATCCTCGTACCGGAGAACGATCCGGACGCGCTCGCGGAGGCGATTGCGTATCTGGTTGATCATCCGGAGGTGCGCGCCCTGCAGGGTGACCGCAATTATGAGATCGTGAAGCGAGACTTTTCAGAAGCTGCAGTCTTGCGGCTGAAATCGGTCTTCGAGTAGCATCCTGTCGAAAACGCGAATAGTATAGACCATGTGGTATTGCTTGAGAAATTCGGAGGTCGTAACCAGGTGGTTAACAAACCGAAAGCTGTTCGGGCCATAGCATTGTACCTTCCCCAGTATCACCCCATTCCAGAAAATGACGAGTGGTGGGGCAAGGGATTCACCGAGTGGACCCACGTTACGCGAGCGAAGCCTTTGTTCCGCGGACACGTGCAACCCAAATTTCCGACCGACCTCGGATACTATGATCTTAGGGTGCCAGAAACTCGCATTGCCCAAGCCGAACTAGCTCGACAGTATGGAATCGAGGGGTTCTGCTATTGGCACTACTGGTTCGCTGGGCGGCGACTTTTGGAAAGACCCTTTAATGAGGTATTGCAGTCTGGCGAGCCAGACTTTCCGTTTTGTCTTGCGTGGGCAAATCATTCGTGGAATGCTGCATGGATTGGGCTACCTGAGAAGGTGTTCCTTGAGCAGACTTATCCAGGTGAGGAAGATTACATTGCGCACTTTGAAGCGCTACTGCCTGCGTTTACTGACCCAAGGTATATAAAAGTCGATGGAAAGCCGGTGTTTGTTATCTTTAGACCGTCCTTCATCCCTGATCCTCTGGCGTTTGCGGAGCTCTGGCGCAGTCTCGCAAGCAAAGCTGGGCTAAAGGGCTTATATTTGCTCGGAATGTGCTGTAGCCCTTGGAATAAAAGTCCGTGGCGACCTGAGGATTATGGGCTTGACGGGTGCATAACGGTTACAGGCCAATCTCCCGAGAGCAGGTTTGGAGAAAAGCACGCCCAGCTAGTCAACAAGCGAACGATTAAGGAGCGCATTCGATTGTTGTTGCGCCGACCGTGCATCAAAAGCTACCCAAGATCAGTGCGCCGTGCTTTCGAACCAAAGCCCCTGCCTGGAAATGTCTATCCTGCCCCTTTGTCTAACTGGGACAGCACTCCCCGGCACGGCATCCGCGGAACTGTGCTTACGGGGTGTTGTCCCGAGGCTTTTCGACGCCATCTTCAAGATGCGGCTGAGTGTGTAATCGATCGGCAGTGGGATCACAGATTAGTGTTTATTAAATCCTGGAACGAGTGGGCGGAAGGGAACTATTTAGAGCCAGATCTTCAGTTCGGCCACGGCTGGTTGGAGGCTGTAAGATCTGTCGTGTTTAGTACTCCTGATTAATCAGCGGCGTACTGATAGGATCAGCTTTCCACATCTGAGATCGCCATAGTGTCAATTCTCCTGTGTTAACTTCGACTTTATGGGCTGTCATTAAAAAACACTTTAGACGTTTGGCGCATAGCCCTCGTACACGCACTATCGATTGCTCATTGGATTTGTTTCGTGCAAGACTCCGCTCGTATGGCATAATCAAAGAGGAATAAACTAGGTTTGAGTGATACGTGGTTGTCTTTCATAACTCGAAAAGAGGTTGGTCGTAGCAATGCTACCACTTCACAGTAGGTCGGCTTCAGTGTGGCTTGCTGTATGCGCGAGTACGATCTTTTTGGTTTCGGGCTTTCCGCAAGTGAGTTCGTCACTGGCATCGCCCGTGAATGTTGATCTATTGGATGGGATTGGAGACTTTGAACAAATTGCGCCGGTGACCGAATGGGAGTCATATTACCGAATCCCCAGTTTTGATAACCCGGACTATGATTTTGAATCGAACTCGCTATACTTTACTGAGACTCGAGGCACCTATAACTACCGTTCAGGGGTCGATGCATCTGTTGTTGGTGACAGAATAGCTACCGGCTGGCGTCGGGTAACAGGTAGCACCATCAACCCGGGGAAGAATATAGTTTATGATGTGCTTCCCGGGGGAATAGCTGGTTCATTCTGCCAGTACTTCGCTATGAAGGATTTGAGTAGCGGAACTAGTGGGCGCGTCGAGCTTGAAAGCCTGCGTAGCTTCGTTGCTAAATTGCGAAAAGGATTAAGTCCTGGAGACAAGGTCACTTTTGTGCTCGACTACGTGAGGATGAGCGACTATGAAGGGCTATCAGGATTGACCTACTCAATTCGCATTCAGACCAATGTCGGTGTGACTAGTGAGCGGCTATACCCTTCCGATACGCCTTTTTCCGCAGAGGTTAGCACTACTATCGACGAGACCGTCACGTTCGTATCTGCAAAAGTGGTGATAGAGGGACTAGTGCCAGAAGGTCGTCAGCCGGGAATATACGTCGATGGAGCACATTTGTATATCACACGCGCTGGTTCGCAGAGTTATGAAACTCGTGAAAAACCGTTAGCAAGAACTCGTTCGGTTAACACTGTAGGGGTCCTGTATAATCCTGCACTACAAGATTCGCTTTCAATCGCTTCAGACTGTGATTATGTAGTGCTGGGAATGGCATCCGACTACGCTTGGGCGAAACACCTCAAGTCCCTCAATCCCAATTTGAAGCTCTACGTTTATCAAAACTCTCGTCCTACCAAACAAGGAACAAAGGATCCTTACTTCCCCAATAGTCCTATTGGTTATTATTATGCTGTAGCGCAACATCCCGAGTGGTTATTCCTACGCAACGACCAAGTACCTGGTGAGTACGCGTTTTGTCCTGAATGGCCGTCAGAGTACTGGGCAAAATTATGGCTAGATGACTACATTGAGACGTGGGTTACGAGAGCCATTGCTCGTGTTAGGTCGGCATCTTGTGAGGGGGTTTTCGTTGACAATCTTAGTCCCTCTAATTTCGCGAGAGATTCCAACGGCAATTTGCTTTATCCGCAGATCGATGTTTGGCAGATGCAAAAATTTCTAAGAGCGATCTGTCAACGATTTGAGTCTGCTGGACTTGAGGTTATGGGAAATGCATGCGGTTTCGATCTGAACTCAGGAAGCGGTAGTGCAATATTTGATCCGTTCTGGCAGCCGACCGCACCTTATACGACGCCCGAGTACACACCTAACTCGCCTCAGGCCACTGTCAAGCACATCTTCCAGGAATGGTCATTCGTGAAACCCATCGGCGGAAAGATGGTGTACGATAAAAACTTTTGGATGATTTGCATTAGAAACATGGAGGCTGTCAAACGGTGGAACCTTGCGATGATACAGGCTCAGATGGATTCTCGATTGCACAGGTACTTACACGCGTACGTCGATTTGTCGGCTGCGACCTATGATAGTGCATTTGGCCAGGACGGCTGGCGACGCTTCGCGTTGTGCAGTTACCTACTAGCACAGAACGAATGGACAACTTTCGGTTGGAGTGCTGCTAGTCTGAACACATTGTGTCCTTTGGACTTGAGTTTTACAACGACAATGGGTGAGCCTTTGGAAGAGCACCACTCGTGTGGCGGGGACGAATACTTTCGATGCCGCAAATATGGTCGGCGGTCCGATGGGACCGTGCTCGCTGTTGTAGTTGTTAATGCTAATCCGGATGTCTCACGAGTGTACACTGTGGAGTTTGATGGGGTAGACGATACAGGTCAGCAGATCAGCAAGGGTCAGCAGATAACTTTGCCTCCTTGTACAGGTCGAGTATTCTTGAAGCAGACGGGGTCTGTCATTGTTCGGGTTAGAACGTCGACACAGAACGTTATACCGGGGCAAACTGTTTTAATAAGCGTTGATTATTCTGGTGCCGGGGACGAAGAGGCACATAACGTGGTAATCCGAGCGCAGATTCCTGCGCAGATGACTTATCTATCCGGTAGTGCAGAGAAATCGGGTGGGCAATACGATCCTGTTACAAATACCGTTTCCTGGGTTCTGGGAAATATTGCACCGGGGCAAACTGGCACGAAAACCTTTCAGGCTGTTGTAAAATAGCCCACAGCCAATGTCCTCATAAGCTTGATTAGCTGCGTGAGGTCTTTAGTTTCGACACGGAGTCAAAAACAAGCTACTTTTTTAACCTGTTTATTCCTCTCTCGTGATCCCTGATCAAATTTTTTGACGTAAGGAATTGACAATCGAAAAGGGTGGAAGTAATATAGATGTGATACACTTTTGTTGCATAAAAAGACGTTTTGAGCACGGATGGGAGATATGCCCTAGTTAGTAACAAGTACTTAAGATTTTGGAGCGACGTGGTTTGGCAGGTGGAGCGGTGCAAGCTATCAAACAATCTGGTTGGATGGTTTGCCATGTGCCGTTTAGCATTGTACGCCTGGTGATCGGGGTGTTCATTCTCACCGCATTGGTTTCGACAAGTGTGCTTGCCACCGTAGGCTGTGCTACTGAAAACACGCCAATGGTGGTTGTGCGTATTGATGATGGTCGAGCCTCCTGGAGGCAGCGGTTTAATGGGCTTGGCGGAATGAGTGGACTGGAGTACGGCAAGCTAAAACGGATACCCATAACTTGGGCAGTAGTAACAGATTGGGCAAGCAACAAACCAAAGTTTAATCCACCACCACTAACTTGGTCTGAGCTAATTGATTATGTTACTACTGCAGGAGGTGAGTTGGCGAGCCATTCTGTTCGCCATCAAGCCGAGGCATCGCAAGCAGACTATATCCGGGAAATAGTGCAAAGCAAAGCTGAGATAGAAGCGAACGCTCCAGGATTTTTGTGTACTACATTTATCCAGCCAGGTGTATGGACGAACGAAGCGTACTTGGATTCTTTTAGTAAACTGTCATTGCCCATAGCACAAGCCATACAACAGAATTATCTTCAGAGCATGGCATACTTAGGTAGCTCGTGGCTTATTGGTGATGTTTATTACAAATATGGTTTTTCGGGCAACATCTGCTTGGACAGATCTGGTTGTCCTAGTCTTTCTGCTATCCGTGCCACGTTGGATGTAGTCGCGGCAACTCCCGGTTGTATCTTCATTCTTTACGGCCACGGCGTCCAGGAATCCGGGGGAAATAGTAGTGGCGAGATTCGAGCCGACGTGCTGAAGGGTGTCATGGACTATTTGGCAGAGCTCCGTGATCAAGGCAAGGTCCGTCTTGTTAGCCTTGCCGATGCTTGTTCGGCACGAATTGATCCTCGGATTAATCGGTTAGCGGATGGCAGTTTGGAAGTTGTGAGACCAGGAAATGACAATCCTGTGGGTCCCGTGACATTAGAACAAGGGGCGTATATCGACAACCAAGCTGGGCTTGAAAACTCTAGGTGTGCTGCACTACCGACGGGATCTGTTGCAAGAGTTCGGTGGAGAAGTTGGCTGCGCCCAGGGCGTTATAGAATCAGCTGGTGGCAAAAGTTGGTATCGGGATCGTTAAACTCGTCTTCGCTACAGGTAGGAATAGTTGCTTACGGGGTTGGCAATCCGACGATGTGGCTGATCAGGTACAGACAAGTCCGAAACACAGCTATGAATACGTGGGAGCAGAGAAGCCTTTATGCACTCGTGCCATTTGGAAATCCTGATGTCAATTTGTTCTTCCAGCAGTATACTGCAAGCAGCTCCTTTTGCATAGATGGAGTACAAGCCGTTTTGGAGGAGTTAGATCCTAGCCAAGCCCCAAGCGAGACCCAAATTGTACAATGTTGCGGGCAGCACGTGATATCGTGGGTTACGCCGAATGACGAAACCGTAACACGCATTGCTGTTCGGTACGACGCTTATGCTTGTCCTACTACGCCGAACGACGGTATTGAGCTTGCTAACGTCGAGGCTCTTCCGGGTTCCCGTCAGAGTATCAGCACTGACTATCTGTCTTCTGTCACAGGATTCGTATATGTCAGCACGTTTGCTATAAGGGCTGACGGTTCCTGGACAGGTCCTGACCTTGCATTTACGAAGATCGATAATACTCCACCTGCCAAGCCCCAGATTGGCATTGGATTCACGCCAGATGGTCAAATCCGAGCAAATTGGAATGCATCTGATAGTGAGTCGGGAATTTGTCTTTACGAGTATGGTTTAGGCACTACGTCAAACTACCCGGACGTGACTGGTTGGATAGGTACAACGGATAACGAGGCTACTTTTTCCAGGTTGCCCTCGGGAGTGCTTTACCTCATTGTAAGAGCCAAGAACAATGCAGGAATGCTGTCGCAAGTTTCTTCTGTGCGTGTTCCTACTGGTGGAGCGGTATTGGCTGAACCGGACGGAACACCAGTAATCTTGTCTGGGACCGTCAGCGCAGTGTTCAGCGACTGTTTCTACGTTCAGCTTTCAGATTGCTTGCGGGGAATCAAAGTGATTGGCAACCCGATTGGCTACTCAGAGGGGACAAACGTTACCGTAAGCGGCACGTTAACTACCGTAGACGGTGAAAGAGCGATAATGATATCGAGATAATAAACGGCAGGTTCTCAGATCGTTTAGCTTCCTCATACTCTTCCACAATGGGCATTTCGCCGTACTTCCGTTCAACACGGGAAAACTTCAGTTTTTACTTACTGCGATCAGAAACTCTTGTGCGCAGAAGTAAGTATATCCTTTTGGAGCATGCTGACCGATAAAATACATGAAGTCAATGCGCGTAGATTTTCATCTGGCGATACATGTAGGCTTCAGTGTGTATCCTGAGCCGACCTGGGAAGTCTTTGCTTTGAAGGCTACGTCTTTTCCTGTGCTATAATCTACGGCAAGGCACCGCAGGCAGAGAAAAAGGGTGCCACTTTGTTAGTGATACGACGTGGACATGGATATCCCGGCCAAGTTATTTTGAAAAGGAGGCATCGATTTACCGTTGAGCGGTTGCGTTGACACGTCCGAAGACAAAGTTTGGCAAGAGAAGCTGGATCGCATCAGATCTGGCAAGGCAAAAATTGCTGTAATTGGTTTGGGCTACGTTGGCCTGCCTCTAGCTATAGCGTTTGCACGTAAAGGGTTTAGCGTAGTTGGATTCGATGTTGACGAAAGTAAGATTTCGAGCCTATTGCAGGGCAATTCATATGTGTTGGACGTTCCGTCGGATGCTGTCGCTCGGACTGTTGATTCGAGAATTTTTCAGCCCACATCCGATCCCGAAGCCCTTCGGGGTGTCGACGCTATTGTAATTTGTGTTCCAACTCCGTTTACAGTTGATCGGGCGCCGGACCTTAGTTACGTAGAATCCGCTGCAAAAACCGTAGCCTCTGTACTAAAGCCGCCGTGTCTTGTCGTTCTGGAAAGCACAAGTTATCCGGGGACCACGGAAGAATTGCTCGTACCGATCCTTGAGAGTTCGGGGCTGAAACTACACACCGATTTCGAGGTCGCCTTTTCTCCGGAGCGCGTGGACCCTGGCAACAAACTTTACCATATTGAGAATACTCCAAAGGTCGTAGGCGGACTTGGTGAACGAGCTGGCGAACTCGCTTGCGCTTTGTATGGTTCAATTGTTGACAAGGTCGTACGTCTCGACTCGCCTCGAGACGCAGAAATGGCCAAGCTTATAGAAAATACTTTTCGGCAGGTCAACATAGCGCTGGTAAACGAGCTGGCATTGATCGCAAAACGGATGGGCGTAAATATTTGGAAAGCAATCGAAGCTGCTGCATCAAAACCGTTTGGCTTTATGGCATTTTATCCGGGTCCAGGGGTTGGTGGGCATTGTATTCCTATCGATCCTCACTACTTAGCGTGGAAGGCTCGTGAGTTAGGATGCGAGATAAGCTTCATAGAATTGGCTGAGCGCATAAACCAAAGTATGCCAAAACACGTGGTGCGTTTGACCGAAGAGGCACTTGCAAAGATAGGCAAGACGTTGTCAAACGCAAACGTGTTGATTTTGGGCGTATCCTACAAGCGAGACATTGACGATCTACGTGAATCGCCCGCTTTAGCCATAATAGAACAGCTTCAAGAAGCAGGTGCGAACGTTTCCTACCACGATCCCTATGTTCCATACTACAGACGGAAAAACGTGGAACTGAGATCTACAGAACTGACCCCAGAAACGGTTGCGGCGGCTGATTGTGTGCTATTAGTCACGGACCACTCCACGTTAGATAAAGATCTCGTGGTGCAACACGCAAAGACTATAGTAGATACAAGAAACGCTTTTGCTGAATACGTTCGGGACAACATAATACGCTTGTAACTCATTGCCATAAGGGGAGTTTATCGAATGAATGTTTTAGTCACGGGGGGTGCAGGCTTTATCGGATCGCACTTAGTGGAGTCGCTAGTCAAGATGGGGCACAATGTCCGTGTTTTGGACAATTTGTCAACGGGTCGCCTGGAAAATCTTGAGTTGGTACGCGATGATATTGAGTTCCTCGAAGGAGATATTAGAAGTCTAGAACACTGCAAACTTGCCTGCTGTGGGGTAGAAAAAGTTTGGCATTTGGGTGCGCTAGGTTCTGTGCCTAGATCAGTGGCAGATCCGTTGACAACTCACGAAGTCAATCTGACCGGTACCCTTAATATGCTTCTTGCAGCGCGGGACGCAGGTGTGAAGAGGTTTGTGTTTGCCTCGTCTAGCTCGGTTTATGGTGCGAATCCGCAGCTGCCGAGAGAAGAAAGCCAACATCCGATGCCAATATCTCCATACGCCAATACTAAACTGGCTGCTGAGACTTACGTGAGGCAATTTGCTCATCTATATGGAATGCACACTGTAGCCCTGCGATACTTCAATGTTTACGGTCCAAGACAAGATCCGACCAGTCAGTACGCAGCTGTTGTACCGCGATTCTTTACCGCACTTTTATCCGGAAAGCGCCCTGTCATTTATGGCGATGGCGAGCAAACGCGCGAGTTCACATTTGTGGAGGATTGCGTGGAAGCCACGATTGCAGCGGGCTTCGTTGAAGCTGATAAGGTCTCCGGCGAAAACTTTAATATCGCTGCTGGAAACCCGCATTCAGTAAATGAGTTGTTATCTGTGATACAGAAGGTACTGGGAACGAACATTGAGCCCGAATACGCACCTCCTCGACCTGGCGATGTGAAATGCTCGGACGCGTTAGTTGAAAAGGCTGCTGACAGGTTGGGATTCCGAGCAAGATGGTCGCTAGAGGATGGAATTGCAAAAACAGCTGAATGGTACGTTTCTCGGGAGGTACGGGTTTAGTTGAAAAGCCTTGCAGTTCGTGAAGTTGTGTATGAACCTGATAATTGCCTAAAACAGGGTTATCGTGGGCTGTTGCGAGACGTCTTTATGGACGTAGTAAACAATCGCTGGCTGACGCTGCAGATTCTCAGGCGCGATCTGTTTGCCGTTTATAGGCAGTCTGCCGCTGGACTTTTATGGCTTTTTATAAATCCCCTCCTGATGATCGGAACATTTGTGATTTTGGGCAGGTCTCAGGTTTTCAATCTGGGAGATGTCCGCGCCCCGTATCCGATATACGCGGTGCTGGGCATGTCCCTATGGCAGTTATTCTCAGTGGGATTGACATCAAGCGCGAATTCTCTCGTGGCGGCAGGACCTATGATCGCGAAAATCAATTTTTCAAAGAAGTCTCTTGTGATTGCGTCGCTGGGTAGTGCTATGTTGGCTTTTCTAATCCAGTTCGCGATCGTTACGGTTTTGTTTGTTGGATATCGAGTTACACCAAGCTTCTTCATTGCCTTGATACCAATAATGGCGATTCCGATGGCAATGCTTACTTTGGGGATCGGCTTTATCGTGTCGTTGTTTAATGCTGTTATGCGCGATGTGGGTGTGGCTATCCCGGTATTGATCCAATTCTTATTGCTTTTGACGCCGGTATTGTATGCGCCGCGTCCGGGAATCATAGGAGAGTTGACGAAAATTAACCCACTTTATTATCTCGTGTCGGTTCCTCGAGACCTGGTTCTCAGGGGTCATTCCGATCACGTAGTGGGCTATCTCGCAGCTTCAGTGCTTGCAATCTTCGTCTTCGTGCTTTGTTTGACTGTCTTTCACTTAACGGAAACACGAATTGCTGAAAGAGTCTAGGGTACGAGAAAAGTTCTGTCTTATGCATTCAAAACGCCCACCTGCGAGGGCGATATTTCTGGGTATTGGTTTATGCAGAGTGATGTGCTGGTCTCGGTAGAGCACGTATCAAAAAAGTATTGTAAATCAATCAAGCGAAGCATGGCATATGCGGTGGCTGATATTACCCGGAATTTGTTTCGGATGAGCACCAAACCAGACCGTCTACGGCCTGCAGAGTTCTGGGCTGTAGATGATGTGTCGTTTGAAATGCGGCGAGGTGAAAGCGTAGGTCTGGTTGGTCCCAATGGTTCCGGTAAAACAACCCTTCTCCAACTCATTAACGGCATATTTTGGCCTGATAAGGGCAGGGTGACGGTAAGAGGTCGGGTAGGAGCGCTGATTGCCGTAGGTGCAGGCTTTCACCCTATGTTGACCGGAAGGGAAAATATTTATGTTAATGCAGCCATACTTGGTATGACCAAGGCGGAAGTTCAGAAAAAGTTTGATGCCATAGTCGAATTTGCGGATATAGGCGACTTCCTTGACACACCCGTGAAGTATTACTCGAGCGGTATGTTTGTAAGGCTGGGATTTGCAGTCGCTGCTCACTGCGAGCCTGACATTTTGCTAGTGGATGAAGTCTTAGCTGTTGGAGACGCGAAGTTCCAAAGAAAATGTTTGAACCGGTTGACAGAGCTGCGCAAACAGGGAGTAAGTTTCATATTGGTTAGTCATAATATGCAGTCGGTTGAAGGAGTTGCCACAAAAGGTATTGCTCTAAGGCACGGGAAAGTGGTTTATGAAGGAGACGTTACAGAAGCGATTGCTAAATACGAACTAATGATGTTGAGAGAAGGCGCTGAGCTCGAAGTGCCTGTGGAATCTGTTCAGGATGACCCTACAGCTCTGGTGCTAGTCAAAAAATATCCGGGTTATGGTACGGACGAAGTAAAGGTGCATAAAATGCACGTCTTGGATGCCAACGGTTCCCCCCAAAAGCTCTTTTCTTCCGAGGATACAGTCACGGTGGCAGCCACTGTCACGAGTGAAGTACGTGACAATGTGCGCTTACTTGTAAATTTCATAAACGAGCGCGGTCTAATGTGTCTCGGAACGACTCAGGCAGTGGGTATAGAGCCCGGGCGATGGCGCATTTTGCTTCGCTTTGACCCAATACAGCTTTCGACTGGTAGATACAAGGTTACTTTTCACGTATTCGATTCATCCTTTACCAATCCTTATAGCAATGGGCATTACGGGTGGTTTGAAGTAGAAAGGCGTCACGCTGTAAACGTGCCCGGTGCAAATTCGCCGCTGTGCTGGGCTAATCCAGAAGTCACAGTTCTTGAGGCATAGTAGAATGATTACCCGATGACGGGATCAGGACAAACATGGCCGAACCAAGAATTCTTATGCTGTCACCTAATTTGAAGGATTGGACTTGTCCTGCGCTCTACTACGAGCAGCAAGCGATTCTTAATGCATTGCCAGGAAGCGTCATCTATGGACCTGGATTCCAATACAACACCAACTATGTCCCTGACATAATTCGCGAAATATTTGGGAACGACAAGCCGGATTTTCTGCTGTGCTATGTCAATGAAAGGCGTCTGTTGGGTGAGCCTCTGGACGACTGCATTGTGCGAAAGTACAATCTGCAAGGAGAAATGCGGATTTTCCCCTTAGGATTAGACAAAGTCAACGTTCCCAAAATTGCCTGGATCAACGATTTTTGGGGTTGCAGCCCACAAGAATGGGACCGTATACTATTGGGAAATGGATTTCAGTTCGCGCTAGCAACTTGTTGTCCGCCGTTCACGAGGGAAGCGGTATTTCTTCGGTTTTTTAGTCAACAAGTGAGGTCGACTGTTAGGTTTATTCCCTGGCCTCGGGCGATGTCGCCCATCATTTATCGAGACTATGGTTTGGAAAAGGTCTACGATGTTACGCTCTTGGGCGCGCTTCACCCTGAGGGCTTTTACCCGCTTCGGAATCGCATGCACAGGGTTTTCGCCGCGCAGTCCGAGTTGCGATACTTTTACCAGCAGCATCCAGGGTATCGTTATACAGGTTGCGAGAATGCGTTGGTAGGTGATCGCTACGCTAGGGTCATCAATCAGTCGCGAATCTTTGCAACGTGCACAAGCGTCTATCGAATACCGATCATGAAAGTTTACGAGGCGTTAGCTTGCCGATCACTGTTGTTGAGTAACGCTCCTTGTGGTGCTGAATTTCTTGGCTTGGTGGACGGCGATACTTTTGCAGCAGTGGATGAGCATAACTTTCTCGCCAAGGCCAGATGGTATCTAGCTAACCCTGATGAGCTCGCCAGGGTTTCCTCCAATGGGATGCATCTGTTTCAAACTCGCCACACCGTAGATAAGAGAGCTGAAGAGTTTCGGGAGATTTTGTCAAGTTTGTTGGAGGGACGCGAACCAGGTTCATATGCTGCACTTTTTACGCGTGAACAGGCGGTCGCTCTGGACCGTTCAGCAAGTTGGTGGGAGATCAGAAGAGTACCTATACCGTCGAAAATGGTTAATAGATCCTCGTACACGAGGGCAGTGCGAAGAATTCTTTCAGGATTGAAAAAGAGACTACTTAAATTGGGCAGAGTTCTACAAGCCAGAGACTAATGCTGAATTTGTTTTATTTGTGCTGCCGGTTAGCAGGGTGAAGAAAGATGTTGGAACGATTGCGGGGGGAGAAATCCATTACAACGTCCCATATTGGGTGTTTTTGCCCTTACTGGACCGTTTTGAACGACGAGGTTGTTGTCAGCGATAATGCACCCGATATTATCCATTCTATACCCAGACCAATGCGGGTTATCGACCCGAGTGCTGTTTTAGAGCTTCTTTACGGGAACTACATTCTCGGTGATAGAACTATCGTTCGTGGTCTGCAGCGCATGCCTTGGCGCGCACGTCTTTCGAGTGATGGAAGAATTACACGGTTCATGCCTATTCCCCATGGAGAGGCCAAGGTTGAATCAGCCGCGCTTGCCAAAAAGCTACTCGAACTTCTCGAGGAGGAGTTGTGGAGTGTTAGCCGGGCTGTGGATCGTATCTGGCTACTCCTGAGTGGAGGATTGGACAGTCGGGTGGTGGCGGGAGTAATTAAGCGGCTGGAGCCTTCGCTAAAGTGTTCAGTTTCATGCGTAACGTGGGGTAAATCAGCTTCGCGAGATGTTGATTACGCCAGGCGTATTGCCTCGCGATATGGCTGGGATTTTATACACGTGCCCTACGACGCGGAAATGCTTTGGCTGAACATTTTGCGCGGAGCAAGCTGGGGCGGTGCTGAAGTAGCCGGAATTCATCTTCACGGATTAGATTGGTTCAGAAACGCATCTCCAAACGACTTAGTCATTGCGGCCAGCTTTGGTGACGGAATAGGGCGTGCTGAGTATAGTTCTCGGCATCTACTCAGTATCACGCCGACCGTTCCACGAAACATCTACGACCTTGTTCATCCTAGTCTGGTATCGTCCTGTATTCAAGATGCAAAGGTTGATCTCGAGTCTGCGTGGTATGGAGAGGAAGAATCGCCAGTTTGGGTAAAGGCTGAGCTCGACATGCAGGAGAACTACATGCGCAGGATGATCTGCCACGCCATGGACTACGTTCGTCAGTTTTGCCAGCTACACCAAGCTTTTACAAGCGAAAAAGTTGTGTCGTACATCTGGTCCGTCTCGCCAGATTGTCGTAACGACAGGACTTATGACTTTTTACTCAGAGACCTTGATCCGTGGCTTCACTCTTTGCCTTGGGCACGGACAGGAGTGGCTCTTGATGGTTCAAGAGAAACGGACACGTCGCTGACAAAAGCTTACCACGAGGCAGGCAAATGGTTGCGTGGAGAGCTCAGAGAAAAAATCGAAGAGTTGGTATTTTCACCCGGACTTTCCGAACTTGGGGTGTTCAACGTGCCAGCTTTAAAAAGATTCTGGAAGCGCTGGCTGAAAGAACCGGATCCTGAGAACAAGCGTGGCGAGATCATAGTCAAGATCGCAAGTATTGAGCTGGCGCGCCGTGCTTTCGATCTTCAACCCTGTCGTCAGCCAACACCACTAAGAGATACGTTAGGTAATATACCGCGGCTTGGTCTAAAGGGGTTAAGGCGAATTGCAACTCTGGGCCGGGAAATTGTCGGTATACATTGCTAATTAAGAAATCTTTTTGGTTGCCAGGGTGTTCTCGATCAATAGGCCTAACAGTTTAGTTCGCATCCTTTTCGTATTCGATATGCTCGAACTGGGTGGAGCGGAACGCCAAGCGATGCTTCTGGCACGTTACCTTCGTAAGGAATGTGGCGCTACAGTGGAAGTGGTTGGGTTTTCTCATCCTGGAGCGCTAACCCAAATCTGCGAACGTGAGGGTTTTCCTTGGCATTTGGTTCCATCATCCTCAGAATGCAGTACCCGTCGCTTGCCAGGAAGTATAGCAAGGTTCATTCGCCACATTAGGCGTTTGAGACCTGACGTGCTGATGCCTTATACCATACATCCGAATGTGCTATGCGGTGCCTTTTGGCGATATACAGGGGCTAGTGCATGTATTTGGAATCAGCGAGACGCACACCAGAGATCCAGTCGGCGCTGGCTTGAGCGATTGGCAATAAAAAGAACGCCCAGGTTTATCGCAAACTCGCGGGCAAGTGCCCGGTTCTTAACAGAGGTTCTCGGTGCCGATTCGGAAAAAGTCAGCGTTGTGCCCAACGGCGTCGTGCTAGCAGAGCCGCAGATGACTCGGAATGAGTGGCGAAGTAGGCTCGGGGTTCCAGAAAATGCGGTGGTTTGTTGTATGGTTGCCAACCTTACTCGTAACAAGGACCATCGCACATTGCTGGCAGCTTGGCGACTAATAGCAAATGATCCGGAACTCTTCAGACAAAACCCTACATTGGTTCTTGCCGGGAGGCAAGACGAAACCGCAGAAGAACTTAAGAGGATGGCTTCAGACTTGGGCATAGCCGATTCGGTCCATTTCATTGGTGCGGTAGAAGACGTGGCTGGGTTGTTGTCTGCGTGCGATGTGGGAGTCCACAGTTCGCTTTCCGAAGGATGCCCAAACAGTATTCTAGAGATGATGGTTCAGGGACTACCGGTTGTTGGTACTGACATCGAAGGCATTAGAGACGTGTTGCCTCCGGAGAGCCACTGCTTACTTTCGGCTCCAGGAAACCACGAGGTGCTCGCGGCACGTTTGAAAGAGCTAATATTGTCTGGTGATCTAAGAAAGCAATACGGAGCGGCGAATTCCGATTACGCACGCGCACGTTTTACTCCCGATGTCATGTGTGAAAGAATGGCTAGTATCATCCGAGAGGTCATTTTGTCGCGCCGGCCACAAAACAATCGAAATGACCAATCGCCTGATGAACTTATGGGCACGGGAAGGAGAAATAGGACGTAGTGAGAGTGCTCCATATAGGTTTGGCTTGTGCTTTCGGGGGCGCGGAGACCTTTCTTGCCACGTTGGTACGAGAGCAGCGAAAGGTCGGAATTGAGGCAGATGTGTTCTTTACAACCGATCTGGGAGCTTCATCTCAGTTCCGCGATCTCTGCGAGATAGGCTTTGCAGATAAAGAGCTACTGGCTGAAAGGCTTTTGCGGGGTCGCTACGATATCATACACCTATCCAATCACGCTGTTCCCTGGACTGCACGGTCTATTCGCTTAATTCGATGCGATGTACCAATTGTAGTTACATATCATTCTCTGGGGCGCTACGAAAGCAAGCTTTCTGCCGACGCTGTCGTTGCTGTATCAAAAGCTGTCGCCCAGCACATCGAAGCCCAATGCGATAAAGCAATACGTGTAATCTACAATGGTGTCGACACCGAGCTATTCTGCCCTGGAACCGCTGAGCAACCGTGCGAGCGCCCGATTATGGCTTGGGTGGGCCGAAGTAATGATGTTAGAAAGGACATAGCAGGTCTCTTTGCAGTTGCGACCAGCTCGGTTGGAGATAAGTTCCGCATATCTGTAGTAGATGGTTCGCCTCCAGGGCAAGAGTGCAATCCGTGTTGGCTTCCTGCAGATGCGATCGTGGAATTTAGAAAGCCTAGTTGGGAAATGCCGGATTTCTATCGACGGGTCGCTTCATCGCGGGGATTTTTGCTGTCTACTTCTCGATCTGAGGCTCACCCTGTGAACATTCTCGAAGCCCAGGCGTGCGGTTGCCCGGTGGTCGCCCCAGCAGTCGGTGGGATTCCGGAAACGGTTGAACACCTGGCGACTGGATTCGTCTACGATCCTCGTGGTGGCTTGAATGCGGTGATGGAAGCTGTGGAGTGGCTGTACTCGGGAGACAACTACGAAAAGGCAGCGGACGCCGCAGTCCGACGTGTTAGGTCTCACTTCAGTTCAGAGCGGATGTGCCGGGAGTATCTGGATCTTTATTCGGAACTGGTTGCTAAGCGTCGACCGAGGTTCGCGAGGAAACTATTTCATATAATGATTCGACCAAGCTTGCCGTTGGTTCGTACAGCTGTATTGACATATCAGCGTTCCAAGGGTTGAGTCAGGCTTATAAGTTGTAAACTAGGAATTCCGTTAATAGCAGGCGCTTGGACTACTTAGGTCCAGCAGCATAAGCATAACGGAGTTAATGACAAGCGAAAACCGTGGAATAATAATCCCAGTATAATATAGAAAGGTGAAAGATTATGACGGACAGGGCTAACGTTATCATCGGTGCAAACGCGCGTGTGGACGAAGGTGTCTTGCTAGGGTATATCACAGGTCGAAAGATCAAGGACTATACGCTTAGAATAGGTGACGACGCGACGATAAGGTCTGGGACAGTCATCTACGGTGGGACAACCATAGGCAATCGTCTTGCTACTGGTCACAATGTAACAATTCGTGAGGAAAACGAAATCGGAGACAATTTTCAAGTATGGAATTGCACCACAATTGACTACGGCTGCAAGATCGGAAACAATGTCAAAATTCATTGCAACTGCTATATAGCCCAGTTTACCGTGATTGAAGACAACGCCTTCATGGCACCGGGAGTTACTATAGCCAACGATATTCATCCCGGGTGCTTGCATTCTGCGGAGTGCATGCGCGGTCCTTACATCGAAGAGGGAGTAGAGATAGGGGTTAACGTGACAATATTGCCGTTTGTTCGCATTGGTGCTCACTCACTTATTGGCTCAGGTGCGGTAGTTGTCAAGGATGTTCCTCCTGAGTCAGTAGTTGTGGGGAATCCAGGACGGGTAATTTGCAGTATCCATGACTTGAAATGCCAATCTGGTTTAACTGACAGGCCTTACAGCCATCTGCTTCGTGAGAAGCATTGAAGAAAGGAGCTCAAAATGATTCCTCTCGTTGACCTGAAAGCTCAGCATCAGTCTATCGCATCCGAAGTTGAAGCGGCAATCAAGAACGTGTGCGACAATAGCGCCTTCATCCTTAGTGATGAAATGAAGGCGTTTGAGGCGGAGTTCGCCAGTTACTGTGGCGCTAAGCACGGCGTCGGCGTTGCGAATGGCACCGAAGCACTTTTTCTTGCTCTAAGAGCCCTTGATATTGGTCCGGGCGATGAGGTGATTGTGCCTGCTAACACATTCATAGCCACAGCGGCGGCTGTTTCGCATACGGGCGCGACTCCGGTTTTTGTCGATTGCGATCCTGAGACCTATTGCATCGACGCGTCTAAAATAAGCTCGGCGATCACAAGCCGCACGAAGGCGATAATGCCAGTGCATTTGTACGGCCATGCGGCAGAAATGGACACCATTATGTCCTTGGCGAGGGCGAATGGCTTGAAAGTAGTCGAGGATTGTGCTCAGGCTCACGGAACTCACTATAAGGGCAGGCAAGTTGGAGTTTTCGGGGATGCTGCGGGATTCAGTTTTTATCCGAGTAAGACGTTAGGAGCCTACGGCGACGCAGGAATGGTGATTACGAACTCGGACGAGATCGCCGAAAAGCTTAGGTTGCTTCGAGACAATGGACGCACAAGCTGGTATGAACATGCGATAATAGGGTACAACTCGCGACTTGATGGGATCCAAGCTGCGGTTCTAAGGATCAAGCTGAGGCGGTTAGATGGATGGGTTGAAGCGAGGCGATCGCGTGCAAAGCGCTACGGTGAGTTACTGAGTGGAATCGATGGAATAGTACTTCCGACTGAGCGCAGTGATGTTCGCCATTCTTACTACGTCTACGTTGTGCGGGTCAAAAATAGAGATGAGTTCATGGCGAAGCTGAAGGAAAATGGTGTAGGTTGCGGGGTACACTACCCGGTACCATTGCATCTACAGCCGGCGTACGCGTTTTTAGGTGGAAAGGAAGGCGACCATCCTGTTTGCGAGCGTTACGCGAAAGAAATAGTATCGATTCCAATGTATCCCGAATTAACGGAAGAACAGCAACTACAAGTTGCGACAGCCATTCGGGAAGCGATTTCAGCGTAACGCGTGGTAACAGAACGCATTAGTGAAGTTGCGTGATGATGAAGATGGCAGAGGTAGTTGCGCAAGGTGGTACAACGGGTGAGGCGGGACATACCAAACCGTTGAAGCCGTACCGGATGAAAAGGACGCTAGATATAATAGCAGCATCTATTGGCCTCGTCCTGGCGGCACCCCTTGCTGCCATAATCGCTATATTGATCAAGTTAACCAGCCCGGGACCTGTGCTTTTTAAGCAGGTGCGCGTTGGACAAAACGGACGTGAGTTTGTGCTTTACAAGTTTAGGAGCATGTATGTTGGTAGCGACGACTCGCGTCACCGCGAATATATCAAGCTTTTCATCGAGGGTCGCGATGAAGAGCTCCGCAAGCTGCAAGGCGACAAGAAACTTTACAAGATGACATCTGATGACCGGGTTACCCCGATCGGAAAATTCCTTCGGCGTACCAGTTTGGACGAGTTGCCACAGCTGATCAATGTATTACGTGGCGAAATGAGTATGGTAGGTCCTAGACCGCATTTGCCTTACGAAGTGGAACTATACAAAGACTGGCATAAGCGGCGTTTGGAGGGTTTGCCCGGGATCACGGGTTGGTGGCAGATTCATGGAAGAAGCCGAGTGCCATTCGATGAAGCAGTTCGAATGGATTTGTGGTATTTGGAGCATCAGTCGATCATTCTGGATATTCGAATCATGTTGAGAACGGTTACCAAGGCGATTGTAGGGCGAGGTGCCTGTTAAGCTAGCAGTTCCGCTGGCGTTTTGTGAAAGGAGCAGAGTTTCAAATGAACATCCGAGTTGCAGTTGTTGGAGCCGGGTATTGGGGACCAAACCTAATTCGGAACTTCAATCAAATCCCAGACTGTGATATGGCTGTTTGCTGTGATCTCGATGAAAGACGCTTGCAGCACATAAAGAACCTGTATCCGAACATCAATGTGACAACAAACTTTGACGATATTGTGAGCGACAAGTCAATCGATGCGGTCGCTATCTGCACCCACGTAAGTGCGCACTATCCGCTGGCGAAAAAAGCTCTGGAAGCCGGCAAGCACGTTTTGGTCGAAAAGCCATTCACAGCCAAAGCGGAGGAGGCAGAAGAGCTAGTCGAGCTTGGTCGACGGAACGGATGCGTCATTATGGTGGACCACACGTTTGAGTATACTGCCGGCGTCAACAAAATGAAGGAGATCATCGAAAGCGGTTTGCTTGGCGATGTGCTTTATGTGCATTGTGCAAGGCTAAATTTAGGAATATTCCAAAAGGACATAAACGTAGTATGGGATCTTGCTCCGCATGACCTTTCGGTCATACTTTACGCCACGGGTCTCAAACCCAGGTCCATACGCACTGTTGGTATGCGTTTGATGCATCCGAAAGTTGAGGATGTGGCTATTGTTACGCTCAACTGCGGTAGCGCAAGCGCTGTCATACATGTGAGCTGGGTTGATCCTCTGAAGGTTCGTCGAGTTAGTGTCGTCGGGACCAAGCAAATGCTGGTATACGATGATCTCGACCCGATGGCTAAAATTCAAATCTACGACAAGGGCGTGGAAAAGCCTCCGCATTATGACACATTTGGCGAGTTTCTCTGTTCCTACAGGTATGGCGACATTCATCTTCCGAGACTTCAGGAATCTGAACCGTTGAGCGTGATGTGCAAACATTTTCTAGAGTGTGTCAGAGACGGAAAAGTGCCTCGGAGCGATGGCGAAAGTGGCTTGCGTATGGTCAGAATTCTGGAAGCGTCGGATCAATCTATTGCCCAGAACGGCGCAGAGGTTGCCATTTCGCTGTAGAAAAATTTCAAGCAATTAGTGCATACTGAGCCCTTGACAAAATGAGATTTAGGGAGTAACTTACGATTGGTAGAATAATTGGTTGACTAGTATGATGTGGTTCCTGAGGGTCTGGCGCACTGCGTAAACCAGTTTGCAAGTCGTAGTGGCCGGAGAAGCGTCGAATGTGCATGTGCGCCAGACCTGAAAGGAGCCAGGGCAGCGGCGCACTCTTTTTCGTGGGTTGCATTTTTTACTCACGTCTCATGTTGCGATAGCTGCATCAGTCGACGAGTGAATGAGTTTTTGGAACAAATGCTCAATTAGTATTTAGAAAGGAGAACGGAGAAATGAGAACCATGTTAAGTATTTTGCTTGCCTTGCTCCTCTTGTCAGCTGTGGCAAGTGCAGACACAACGTATCAGACCATAACCGTGTGGAACGATCCTAACTTGGCAGGATATCCGCCCAACGCGGCGGCTTATGGTTGGATCTCAGCCAAGGGTAGATTGACTCAGGGGGTCGGTTGGAGCTGGCTGAATGCTCCCGGTCCAAGCGCGATAATCTTTTCCCAGTTGGCTGAGGGTGGATGCCCTTCACCACCTGGCGCGTTCTATTGCAAACACGGCACCAGTTACAACAAAATTGACCAGAGCTGGCTTGGTACCGATGCATACGTTGGAATAAAAGCCTCGGATATCACCCAGTTGTCCTACTACACATACACCACAATTAGGGGTTGGGGATCTGCTAATGAACCCAACAGTTGCGACAGTTGGGATCATATGGTTCAGCAGCCGATTCACCTAGAGATTACACTTAAGAAAAGTCCGGACAGCCCTGAGTACATACATCTAATACATCGCCCGTGGGGTCTTAGAGGTGAGAAGCGGTCCTTCTATAGTTTTGAGGTTTGGCAGTACTGGGATGCTTTAGCACCGGATCAGGTCTGGTGGGATGCGCTGCCTGACAACGGCGGATCCCAGGAAGGCAGTTATGGCAATTGGGACTACTTCTTCAACCCTGTTACGGGTAAGTACCCAGATGCGGTCATAGCTAGTCCCTGTCAAGTTTCCTACGTAGGCAACTGGTCAGAGAACCAATGCGACGTGCCTCAACCATACGCCACTGCTACCGGAAAGAGTTTGAACTTGGTAGTAGGGGCGAAAGATTTCTCGGTAGTTTTCCCGGGTTCCTCGTCATCCTCTGCTTGGTGGATGGAATCGGATTACTTCGAAGGTTATGCTGACAATCTGACCGTCGGTTATCGAGATGCCAACGGCAACGAGATAGTAACCACCTGGGACTTCGAACGCTACGATCCGCGGTATTACGCGAACACCGGTCAAGCTGTAGGTGGTACTTACGGAATAAAGAATGCGGACCGCACCAATGCCGCGGTTATTGGGAATGCCCGATACAGGCAGTACTTTGTGATGTGGGGCAAGGTCATAGATGCGTCCGCCGTGCCAAACAAGTTTACTATTGATGATGGTTCGGGAAATCCTGTTTTGGTTGTCGCGAGCGGCGGAGACGCGTTCGTAATGCAGAACGACTATGTCAGAGTCGAAGGTGCCGTCTCGAAGAGACGCACACGGTGCCCACAGTATCAGATAGGTTATTACTTTACTGCCAAGCCGGAAGGCGTGTGGATCATTGATAGACCTTTCTATTGATACTCGTTAGGGTTAAGATTCTTTGGTAACTTGCTGATATCTGGCGAGTGGCCTCGGAAGCAGCATTTGCTGCTTCCGAGGCAAAAAATAATCCTAGTTGGCTTGCGACGGAGGAGGAGCAGATTTACAATGAGGTACCTTTGGTTCACAATGGTGTTCTTGATCTCAATCTCAGCCCGAGCTTTTTCATCGGTGGTACAGGTGACGGAAGCCGACACGAGAGGTTGGGTCTGGTATGCCTACAACGGCGCCAAGTGCGGTTTGTATGACTACACTAATCCACCGCTGCCGGAGTTACCCCTGGGAGTTCCAGCAGGTTGCCCGCGTCCTTGGGGAGCTTTTTATGGCGACTGTGGATATTCCGGGTCTGGCACAGGTCAGGTTCCGGGAAGCTGCTGGCTTGGTACCGATAGCATTGAGGGTCGTTCGTTGGACGGTATTCCCTGTAAGTTTATTACCAAGCTGACGTATAGTACATACCTTGCCTGGAGAGGGTGTGAATTTCCGAATACACCCCCTTATCCCCAGGGTCATCCGGCAATGCAGCCGTGGCAATTGCAGATCGCTATTAGAAAAGGGGGTCCGAGCGACCCTAACTTCCGTTGGCTTATGTTTAGGCCCAATGGGCTTCTGGGAAACGACTTTCAGACCAGCAGGTATGAAAGATGGATCACCTGGGATTGCCTCTCGCCTAATGCTATTTGGTATGAGGCCTTTACAGGCAAACAGGGCAACTGGGATTTTTGGTTTAACCCGGTTACCGGTTATTACAAGAATGCCGTGCTGGCAAATCCTTGCGATCCCACTCCCAATGCCAGCTGGGATATGTCAACCAGCTGTGGCGCTGCAGGTGGCTTTTGGACCGGAACGGGCAAGGCTCTGAACTTCGAGATAGGAGCACGGAAACAAACAGCCAACATTTTTGGACAGTCTTCTTGGGCTTGGTGGCGAGAGTCATTCCGAGCATTGTCGTTCCTCGACAACTTTACAATAGAAGCAATTGACACATCTGACCCGTCAAACCCGGTGACATTAATACCTGAAACGACCTATGATTTTGAACTTGATCCCACTCGACCACACGGTCAATATGGACTTACTAACGCAGCTTGCTACCAGCCGCCGGTGTCAATTGGTCGGTATCAACACTGGTACGTAGTATGGGGTAGAGTATTGCTGGACGAGGCATACCAGATAGGGGTTAGCTTTAGAATAGATGATGGATCAGGGATGCCGATAAAAGTCATGACCGATCAGTATGTTCCCGAGGGTGCCTATGTAAGGGTCAAGGGACAATTGGAATTCCCACCGGTCAATCCCGGAAATGAGTCTAAAAACTACAGGGTTATGGTTGCCGATCCCAATGAGCCGATTTTCTGGATATCCGAGCCGTAAGAATCGGCAGTTGACCTGCGCGCTTGGGATTGGTAAAATGCCATTTCGAAGGTAGGCGATATGTCGGTACAGATCAAAAAGCTTGAACCAGTTAAGCGAACTAGTCTTACATCACAGGTTATGGAGGCGGTTAAGTCGTACATAATCGACAATAACCTCCAGCCCGGCGACCGACTTCCAACCGAGAAAGAACTGACGGCTACGCTTGGAGTGAGTAGAAACATTCTCAGGGAGGCTTTAAAGTCCCTGGAAGCCGTTGGCCTTATACAGATCAAGGTAGGCGACGGCATGTACGTTTCTGGCTTTGACTACTCGAGCGTAGTGACTCATATATCATTCGCGTTGGCGCGCAACGGGCAAGAACTTGAACATTTCCTACAAGCTCGGCTGATAATCGAAGTCGGAGCGTTGGATCTGGTGGTGGAAAGGCTAACCGACGCGGACATCGAAATGCTTGAGAAGCATAACGCTAAAGTCAAGAACGCGGGAAGTGTTGAGGAGCGTGCGGAAGCAGATTTAGAGTTCCACCGATACTTATTGGCGATTGCTGGAAACCCGGTTTTGAACGAGTTTGGAACGTTCCTCGCGAGGTTCTTTACGGAAACACAATCTTTGACTGATCACCACAGTACTCAAATAACTGCTTCTGCACACGGGGCCCTGATTGAAGCTCTCAAAAGCAGAGATGCCGAGCTGGCTAAAGAGATAATGCGGAAACATATTCTGACCTGGAAGGTTGGTTAGACAACGTAAATCATCGGATGTGGGGGACAGAGCCGCGGCACGAGGGATCCTGACCGAGCTGGCTTTGTCCCCTTTCCGTGTGTCAAGGAGACGAAAGTGCAAATTAGACCGAGTCGTGTGTTAAAAAAACTCCGCGCCGGGGAGATTGTCTGCTGTTTCAAAATGAACTTGACCTGTGCGCGCGTTGCCGATCTAGCAACAGCCCTAGGCTTCGATTGCATCTGGGTGGATATGGAGCATACATCGGTTGGTTGGTCGGATGTCGAGAAAATAATCCTAGCGGCGAAAACCCATGATGCCGATGTTATGGTTCGCGTCGCCAGGGGGAGCTACAGCGATTACATAAGACCACTAGAACTTGATGCGGCTGGGATAATGGTACCTCATTGTATGAGTGTTGAAGATGCAAAAAGCGTCGCACGCACTACACGCTTTCATCCTCTAGGTCGTAGACCTGTCGATGGTGGAAATGCTGACGGCGTTTACTGCAACGTTCCGTTTGTGGATTACCTGAAACAAGCCAATGAGCAACGGTTCATCGTAATACAGATTGAAGATCCTGAACCCCTGGGCGAGCTCGAACAAATTGCCGCTGTTCCAGGAATAGATATGCTTTTCTTCGGACCGGGCGACTTTAGCCATGCTATAGGTGCTCCGGGCGAAATGAACCACCCCCGAGTTATAGAAGCTCGCAAGCGAGTTGCTGAAGCCGCGTTAGCACAAGGCAAATTCGCAGGGACAATGGGAAACTCCGAAAACCTTGAGGAACTTATTGAGATGGGCTACCGATTCATAAACATGGGCGCTGATGTATTGGGGCTAAACAGCTATTGCCGCAAACTTCTCGATAAGTTCCACGCTGCACGTGTCAATCGCACGTCTGATCTGAATAGCATGCCGACCGGACGTGCTTCCGCCTCTGGGAAGACGAATTTGTAGCTTTTGCTGGTCGGGAGTCAACCATTGCCATCCGAGTATCATACAGGATTGTCTTTGTGGGATTATCTGGTAGTAGCACTTTATGGCATAGGCGTGATTGCCATAGGCGCACATTACTCCCGACGTCAGAGCAACCTCGGGGATTACTTTCTGGGTGGTAGGAAGCTCAACCCAGTTGTGGTTGGCATCTCCACAATGGCGACCCTCGTCAGCACCATCAGCTATCTCACGCTACCCGGGGAAATCATTAAGCACGGGTTTGGCGTGCTCTGGGCGGTAACTTCGATTGTACCGGCGTACTTCGTGATAGGTTACCTTATTATTCCCCGTATAATGCAGCAAGAAGTAGTGTCTGGTTACCAACTTCTGGAAGCCCGTTTTGGTCCAACGATACGCCAAGCTGCTGCTTGCTTGTTCGTACTGATTAGAATCGCGTGGGTCGGCTTGGTTGTCTATACCTGTGGTGTAGCGCTGTCAGCTATGACAGGATGGCCTTTGGAATACCTGCTGCTGGGGGTAGGTATCGTTACCACTTTCTACACTGTGTTAGGTGGCATTCAGGCGGTAGTGGTGACTGACGTAGTGCAGGCTCTCATACTTTTCTTGGGAGCTGTCGGTGTTGTGTTGTTTTCGATGTGGAAGTGTGGTGGAGTGACCGCGTGGTGGCCTAATCTGGGACTGCCTGAAGTAAAAGCTGGTCTAAATTGGTCCCATGTACCTCTTGTATCTTTCAGCATGGCCGTTCGCATATCAGTAATTGGAATGATTCTCCACCAATTCATGTGGTGGATCTTGACTGCAAGCTCGGATCAGCTCGCAATACAGCGTTATTTAAGCACAAGAGATGCCAAAGCCGCTCGAAAAAGCTTCCTGGTGAATGGCATTGCTAATACTATTGTCAGTATTTTTCTCGCACTGACCGGTATCGCTCTTCTTGGATTCTTTTTGACTTCTGCGAGATCGGCTCCGCCGTTAGGGGACTTGCTGCCCTCGCATACATCTCATACCGTTGCGCAGCTCACCACTAAGGCAGCTAGTATGAGCGATCTCCAGCGGAGGGCATTCGTACTTGCACAGGGGGCGGACAAAGTCTTCCCATGGTTCATAGCTCACGTGTTGCCAGCGGGCTTATCGGGACTTCTTCTAGCCGCTTTATTTTCGGCGGCTATGTCTAGCGTTTCGAGCGGAATTAACTCAATAACCAGTGTCATAATGGTCGATTTTCCTCGTGCCTTCGTTAGATTTGCTGAGGACAGTGCAAAGGTGAAAGCTGCAAGATGGTTGGGCGTTGGCGTCGGGCTTACAACTACAGGTATTAGCTTTTTGTTGCAGCACATTAGAGGCAATTTTATGGACGTCGCCCAGAAGATCAACCTGTTTTTTGTTGCTCCGCTTGGTGCCCTTTTCTTCATGGCATTCTTTGTTAAGTGCGCCAACAAATATGGGGGTTGGGCAGCAATAGTCAGCGGTTTTTTGGTGGGTTTGATAATGGCGTACTATGGTGAGCTCTACAGTTGGCTCACAGGTTCTGAAATACAAGCCACTTTTACTTATACTCTCGCAGCTTCGTTCCTGGCGAGTATTGCAGCCGGATATCTATTTAGTAGGTTACTTTCCCGATTTGAACCGTTATCCAAAAAGAAACGCTCGGTGTGAGAGAAAATAGCAATGAACCTACCTGTTACCTAGAGTGTCCTGGGTCTTGGTCCATCCACAGTTTCGTGTAACCGACCGGCGCCCAGGCGTGTCCCATTCTCTTTCGTTCAGCGTGTCCATCTGCGTACACAAAGACGCTGCCATCACCGTGTGGATAGTCAGGAAACATGTTCTGCTTCCAACCTTGACCACCTGATGCGATTAGTTGGTTCCCGTAATCCCCGAATGCGTAACACATCCACATAATTTTCTTGGATGGTGGAAGATTGCGCGGTCCACACGCCGTTTCGTGATTGTTGAGATCCAGGGCATAAACTTCATTGATTGTGCGTCCACTTGCGGGAGCTCCGGGGGTTTTAGGTGGTTCCCAAAAGCCGCGATCGCCGTCTACGAAATCATCGGTTCCTCTTGGAAGCCAGCTGCATTGGAACCCATAAGCGTAGCGTTTGGTGTAATCGCCCTTAGGGCTTGGGCATATCCAAATCTCCTTGTTTTTGACGTACGGTTTCAGTTGAAATTGCTTCATTTGCGATATGCTGGGGTCCCAATACGTTTCAACCCTGTTTGGGGTTCCAGGCCAGTCATAGGGTCCCGGTTTCTCAAGTTTATCAATCTCAGCCTGAGTTAGTGGTCGCGGAAAACGTCCATCCCACTCGTCCATATACATAAAACATGCCTTGGCCAATTCAAAACCGTGCGCTACACACTTGGCTGTCTTAGCATTATCCGTTACTCTTGCAAAAACAGGAAATAAAATAGCTGCCAGGATTGCTATGATAGCTATGACGACGAGAAGCTCAATAAGCGTAAAACCCTTTCTTTGCTGCACCGTTATATCATCCCCTTTGTATTTTGCAGATTCGATGTAAAAGGCAAGTACCCTTTACTCTTGCTTGCGGTATCACGAAGTAAATCTGACACCGCATTCGCTGGGCTGCGCCTTTTTGCTATTCCGTTTCTCAAGTGCATTTTATCCCATAGTGTTAGGAACGTCAATGATTATACTCACAGAAACCTATCCCATCATACTACATCCAGCAGGAAGTCTTCTGCTTTTTGTACAAACACTTTATTGGAAGATCAGCCAGTTCGCTGTAGTCTGTTTTAAGGCAGCAGGACTTTTGGCTTTTGCGTATTTAGGATATCTCGTAGACAGATTGTGAGGCGTTATGAGACACTTGTTATTGTACCTGTTGTTTTTCAGCCTGTCAGGAAATTATGCGGCTTTCGGAGACAATCTAGGCAGTCTGCGTAAGGATCCCATAGCTATTTGTCGACGCGTTTCCAAAGCTCCTATCATCGACGGTCGGCTCGACGACTCGTGTTGGAAAGGTTCGCCAGCCATAACGCGCTTTGTTCTATCTAATCGCGAAGGCGAGCCTGAGAGGGCAACCCACGTCTTTCTTGCCTATACCGAAGATGGACTCTTCGTTGCATTCCGTTGCTTTGAGCCGGAACTATCAAAGCTCAAGACGGGAGAGCGCTACGTCTGGCGGAACGATTCGGTCGAAGTTCTAATTGACGCAGATCGAGATCGTGAAGGTTATGTGCAAATGATAGGGGATGTAGCCGGCGGAAAGTTCCAACAGTTGGCTGGCATAGCCGGTGAGACTCCTAACCGTAACTGGAATACCGATTGGAAGTTTGCAGCAGCACGGGGCGTAGGTGAGTGGACTGCCGAGTTCTTCGTGCCTGTTCAGGGGCTTGGAATCAAGATGCAGGACGGGACTGTGATCCGAGCTAATTTTGCCCGCAACGAAAAGCCGGTCCCTGAAGCGAGTTCTTGGACACAGCGCAGTGGAGATATTTGTCAGGCGCGTTATTTTGGGAATGTGGTACTCGGGTCAAAAACACCTCCTGTGACCGCAGATCTGAAGATTATCAGTTTACGTGGACTTTCGAGGGCTTCTGCAAGGGTTGTCCTTAGTTCTATCGAGCCTGTTGGGCAGTTCACCCCGTTTATAAAAGTGCTGCCCAGAAGGGGTATTAAGGACCAGTTTCTTTCTCCTGTTTCGCTCAGGAAGTCTCGTTCTTGCCAGATGGATGTCAATTTAGAACTTCCAGACGAGCACCGTTTTGGCTTAGAGCTATGGGCAAAAAGCAAAGTGAAGGCTCGGCCAGAATTCTTAGGAAGCTATCTTTATATACGCGCACCATCGCTACCGCCAGTATACGGCGCGGTGTTGAATAAACTAACGTGGGGTAGGATTTGGGAGGCAAATGCGACGTGTAAGGTGACTCCGAATGCGCCCGTACCTAATGAGACTTCCCAAAGTATTCGGATTTACGCGGCAAAAAACGAATTTGAGCCTTTCCAGTTGGTTATCACACCGAATAAGGATATCTCAAATCTAAGGGCAAAAGTGACAGACTTTGTTGGACCGCGAGTCATAGCCGGTAACAATATCAGCGTGAGATTGGTTGAGACAGTTCCCGTGACGGTGCCAACAAGTCCTGACTGCGCACCAGGTGATTATCCCGATCCGCTGGTGCCGTTCGAATCAGTGATGGCGAAAGCGGGGCGGAACACGGTGTTGTGGTTTACTGTTCGTGTGCCGCCTGATGCCTTGCCTGGCACGTACCGAAGCACCGTCCAGATCACCGCAGATGGAGTCGCCCCGGTTACCGTTCCGGTCATCTTGCGTGTGTGGGCATTTTCACTGCCGGAGATTACGCGCTTGCGCACTGCGTATGGCTGTGATTATGGGGCAATTTGTCGCTGGCACGGCGCGTCGTCGCTGGAAGAAAAGCGCAAAATAGCGGCCCTAACCAATGAGAATTTTATACAACACAGGGTGTGTCCGATAAACCCGTTGCCGTTTTGGGGACTTGATACCGAGATTGTCGACGGGAGAATGGTTATAGTCTGGGACGAGTATGATGAGGGTGCCGAGCAGTTCCTACCAAAGATGAACTCTTTCAACTTACCTGGCGCATTTATGAGTTCTGTAAGGCAAAAACGAGCTAGCGAGCCGGGCTATGCAGAGGAGAAAAAAGAATTCCTGCGACTTGTGGCATCGCATCTCAAAGAGAAGGGGTGGTTCGAAAAGGGTTACAACTATATATTCGACGAGCCGAATCCAGAGCAATATCCGGACATTGTCCGTGAGGCGAAAATCTGGCACGATGCGGATCCTGGGTTCAAAATACTTCTTACTGAGCAACCCGAACCCGAACTTTATGGCGCAGTTGATATTTGGACTCCAGTTCTGGATGCTTACGTTCGCCCAATTTGCCAGGAACGCCAGGCAAAAGGCGAAGAGGTTTGGTGGTATGTTTGCTGTGGTCCCCACCATCCTTACCCCAACAACTTTATTGATTACCCTGCCATAGACCATAGGATTCTCCACTGGATGAACTGGAAGTATCATGTTACAGGGGTATTGTATTGGCAGACGACGTTTTGGCGACGGGATCCGTGGCAGGAACCGATGAATGACGAGGGTGGAAAGAACCTCGGCAACGGAGACGGAATACTGCTCTACCCTGCTGTCAGGAAGCCATCTGAAAAACCAATCCTCCAGGGACCACTTGATTCCATTCGTTGGGAGATGATTCGTGAGGGAATCGAGGATTACGATTATTTAGCTATGCTTGACGATGCCATTAGGACTGCGCAATCGTTAGGTGTGCAGAGTAAGTTAGTAGATACGGCCAAGAGTGCCCTTTCGGAAGTGGATAGGGTAGTTAGAAGCGTGATCGATTACGAAAAGGATCCTAGGCGTCTCTATTCGGCTCGGATTAAGGTTGGCAATGCTTTGGAAGCGTTGCTTTTAGCTAATGCGAGTGCGAGTTCACGTTAAAGGCAGGCTCATTTGTTCTGCACTGTTGAGTTTGTCGTAAATGATCTGAAAGGAGCAACAAAAGTAATATTGCAGTGATGGGAGTGATTCAAACAGAACGTCATGGAGCAAGTGGACACAGCTCAACCGTTGAACAGCCGTTGAGTGGTATTACGATTCGCGGCATTCTCATAGGCATCGCGCTGGTCGCCATTACGTGCTTGTGTGTTTGTTGGGCAGAGCTTGTCCTTAAGACAATACAGATCGGTTTCCTGCAGATGCCGCCGGCGGCAATAGGAATTTTCTTCTTCCTTGTGCTGGTCAACAAAGCTATGCGGCGTCTCGGACAGCGGTTCAGGCTCAGTCCGAACGAGCTCTTAATGATTTATTTGATGATGGTCGTCGCGTGCATGGTATCATCGCGCGGCATTATGGAAAAAATCATCCCTCTCTTTGTAACCCCAAACTACTACGCAAATAGCAGTAACCAATGGGCTGAACTGATGTTTCCGCATATAAAGAAATGGATCGTGGCGTTCGATCCGAGCGGACCACCACAGCAGCCGGTAGCCAAAGCGTTTTTTGAAGGATTGCGAGCGGGGGAATCCATACCGTGGAGACTCTGGATCCTGCCGTTGGCTTGCTGGGGAGTGCTTGTTCTTTTGATAATTTTTGCCTTCATGTGCATAGCTACGATTCTTCGGAAGCAGTGGGTGGACAACGAGAAGCTTAGCTTTCCCTTGGTTCAACTACCGCTCGAACTTGCAAGAGCAAATGAGGGCCAGGACATATTGAAGAACAAGTTGCTATGGGGTGGTGTAGCTGTCCCGGCCATAGTGTTCACAATAAACGGAATCCACAACATCATACCGGCTGTTCCAGAAATAACACTTAGCCTATTTGTGAACCCTTTCCTTGTCAACCGTCCTTGGAGCGAGATCTACTGGACGAGTATCTATGTTTCATTTGCCGCCATAGGCTTTTTCTTTTTGCTGCCTACGGAAATAGTATTCTCTCTGTGGTTCTTCGCACTGTTTGCGCGTTTCCAAGACGTCATTGCGGCTTCATTCGGAATGGATATGCCGCGAATGCCTATGTACGGCACGTATGCTTACGTGGCTTATCAAGTAGTCGGTGCATATGTAGTGCTCGCTGGCTACCTTTTCTTTGTCGCAATACCTCACCTAAAGCGCGTCTTGCATACGGTATGGAGCGGGGTGAGCGGTGGCGATGACCGAAACGAACTGCTGCCATACCCAGTGGCGTTCTGGGGGTTATTGATAAGCTTTGCGCTGATTCTGCTCTGGTGTAGGCTGGCAGGCATGTCAACTTGGCTAGCAGCCCTGCAGTTCTTCGTATTCTTGTTCATAGTGGCGATTGTTATGACGCGGAGCACAGCGGAGGCAGGGGTTCTAATGACTGAAACTTCGTTTCGCCCTGTCGACTTTTACCGTATGTTCGCTCCAGCTACCAATCTGGGACCGGCTAATCTGACAGTAATGGCGTTTACGGATGCCGCATTTATGCGCGACCAGCGTGGGCTTTTGCTGACGGGGTTCATGGATGGTCTGAAAATCGCTGATGGAGCTCGGATGAATCGCGCTGCCATGCGATGGGTATTTCTGGCCGGGATAATCGCCGCGATGCTAATTGCTGGTGCGATACATATATGGCTGCCTTATACAAAGGGCGCCATAAATCTGTATACATATCCTTACAGCGGTAATAATTATTGGGCTTTTCGTGAAGCTGAATCCCAAATTCGCGGCGCACCTCTACCGGACTGGCAGCCCAAGACGTTTTTTGTCGTGGGAGTTCTTTTTGCATTGTTCCTATCGTACATGAGAGCCCTCTATTATTGGTGGCCGTTGCACCCTCTGGGTTATGCACTGTGCATATCTTGGACAATGAGCGTATTTTGGTTCTCGTGTTTGATAGCGTGGATTATCAAGACGGTTATCTTGCGTTACGGCGGCATGAAACTATATATCAGGGCAAGACCTTGGTTCCTGGGGATGGTCTTGGGAGAATTTGGGATGGCTGTTATTTGGGCTCTTATCAGCGGGGTCACTGGCGTAACAGCACCTACGTTTCCTTGGCCCTAGAAAAAGATGGAGGTTAAGCTTAGTGGTTTTCAATGATAGCAGACTTTTGTTCTTTGATACGCGACATATCACTTGCATGGAAAACACGGTGCTTAGGCTAAATCCGCCTCAGAAGAGAGGTATATGCCTGGCAGTTGAAACCGACTGGGAGCTTGCCGTGACTCGCGCCTCGAGCATTGTTTATTGGGGTGGCTATTACCGTCTCTATTATGGAGTGAAGCTCGACGAGATGCGTCGTGCTCTGGCATTTGCGGTATCAAAGGACGGAGTCCAGTGGGAGAGACCTCAACTGGGTGTTGTAGAATTCAATGGTTCGAGAAACAACAACCTTGTAGACATCCAGGGAATGCGACCAGATGAAACCTGCGTTTTTATCGATCCTACAGGTCCTGATGAACACAGATTCAAACTTATATGCCATTGGCCGTACAAGGGAACCTGGTTGATGACTTCTCCCGACGGGGTGCGGTTCAAATATGCTGGTGGAACGCTGATCGAGCGAGCTACTGACAACCATATGTCCGCGTTTTACGATCCAACCGTAGGCAAGTACAGGCTCTACCTACGCGGAAGCGACAAGAGTAGGCAGATAATGGGCTGGAGTGGGAGCCGGTGTGTGGTGTACGCTGAGACGGATGACTTGTTCAAGCCGATACCGATTGATGAAAATGCTCCTGATCCCCACGAACGAGGCATGGTGAGGCCAGGTCCGGACGGGAAGCCTATTCAGCCCCTTGCGGGCATCAATCGAGAATTGCCAAGAGTACTTTCAATGGACGATAGAGATCCTCCTGAAGCGGACATGTATCAACCAGCTGTTCACCATTATTCACAGGAAGCTTACTTGGCGTTTCCTACTCTATACTATCACTATCCTGGGCTTGACAAAGGCGGATTTCATAACGACGGAGTATTGGATATTCAGTTTGCAACCAGTCGAGACGGATATTTATGGCGACGCGACTTCAGGGGTTCTTATGTACGTCTCGATTTACCTGATGGACCTACGACGAAGCAAATGCATATGCTTCTGGGAATGATTGTGCACGAGCATACTCTCAGCCAGTATTACTGTGGAAGTCGTCGCACGCACGGTGAGGGACGAACGGCGGACAATCCAAAGGGCATTGGTTTTCACGAGCCTAAACCTGGCGATCCTATTGCTCTTCGACTTGAGCAGCGAATCGATGGATTTGTGTCGGCTGACAGCAGTTACTGCGGCGGGTCTCTTTTGACAGAGCCGTTTGAGCTCAAAAGCACGCAACTTTGTATAAACATAGACACTTCGGCGAGTGGTGTGGCTTGGGCAGCCTTGTTGGATGAAGAGGGTTGGGAGATTCCAGGCTTCCGGCTAGAAGAGTCAGACAGAATTCGGGGAAACGATACTCGGTTCGTTCTCTCTTGGCAGGGAAACTCTGATGTTTCTAGGCTTACAGGAAAGCGAGTGCGGTTGTTGCTTAAGAGTAGGAATACCAAATTGTACGCAGTTTATCCGTAGCTTGAAAGTGTTTTCTAGGGCAAATTATACACTGCCTCGTTATCGGAGGTCGCAACTTTGGCGCAACAAGTTTTTAATTCTGATTTTCTCCTCGATAGATCTATCAAATGCGGCGATTGGATGATACGAAACCAGATCACGGACCGAATGGATGCTAACAAAGGCCGCTCAATTCGCAGTTACGACGCTGACACCAAAGAACTCAGGCTTACGGGGAATTGGATGTGCGGGACTATGGCAGCGTCGTTATGCGCATTGTACAAGCGCACATCTGACAGTCGCTACTTGGAGGGAGCAATTAATGCCGCGCGCTACATACTCTCATTGCAGGTGATGGATCAAACCGATTGGCATTTTGGAGCTATTCGTGAAATAACGCCCCAGTCAATAGAATTCGCACCGCGTGATGCTACCAGTGCAGCTTGGGGACTGGTATGGGTTGCTGAAGCAACTGGTGAGTCAATATATCTAGATCGTGCTCGGTTGTTTGCTGATTGGCTTGTCGAAAAAGGGATGTACCGCGGTTGGCCATTATACGCGGTATATATGGATCCAAAGCTTGATAATTTCTACTCTCGCGGTTCATTTCAGTCAGGCACAGGGTTGTTTTTATATGATTTGTTTCGATTGACCGGAGACACAAAGTACATTGAGCGAGGATTACTTCCCATAGCTACAATCTACAGGGACGAGTTCATTCGGGACGATGGGCGATTGGTTCTTGAGCGTGATCCGTTTACGGGGAGAGTAACACATGAGGTTACTGGTTTGGATGATCTTCCCCAGCACGCTCTTAATGACGATTTTGGCGCTGCAATGATGATTCAGGCGTCGCGACTTTTCGGCGATAGATCCTTCGTAGAAAAGGCAGCATTATTTGCACGGTGGGTTGCATCGATTCAGGAAGAGGACGGAGGCTTTGTACAGGGACGTATACCGTCGGCAGTTCCGGTAAGCGAGATGTACTTCCGAGATTTGGGTGAAGAATTGGGGGATACCGGGCTGATTGCAGCTGCTGACAAGGCGCTCAAGAAGCTGGTGACAATGCAATGGCTTGATACTGGGGATCCGAAACTTGATGGTGGCTTTCAAGGTGTGTACGAAGGGTCAGAGCAAAAGAAATGGGGTCGGCGCTGTGTAAATATGCGGACATCTGCCTATGCGCTTATTGCAATGCTGAAAGCAGAAAGCGATCTTGCGGACATATGGTTGGGTACACACAACAAACCTTTCCAGGATCACAGATGGATAGGACTACACGACCTGGTTTTTTAGACTTTCAATACAGGGTCGGCTGATTTTTAGAGGGAGATTTGAATTATGGCAAATTATCCGCACGGCGACACATCATGGTTTGTGCGGGATCGATTTGGCCTTTTTATCCACTGGGGAATATTCTCTGTTGCTGGGCGACACGAGCAAGTAATGAGCCGCGAGAAGATGACGGTGGAGCAGTATAAGAAATACTTCGACCATTTCGATCCCGACCTATTTGACCCGAGCGTATGGGCTCGAGAAGCAAAAAATGCAGGAATGAGGTACTTCGTTGTAACTGCTAAGCATCACGACGGTTTTTGCCTGTTCGATTCAGCGTTGACTGATTACAAAGCAACCAATACTCGAGCGGGTCGGGATCTGCTTCGCGAGATTATTGAAGCGTTTCGTGCGGAAGGACTGCGCGTTGGCATCTACTGCTCGCTACTTGATTGGTACCATCCCGAGTTTCCTCTCGATGGTCGTCATCCCTTGCGGGATGACTTAGAAGCTCGGGAGCGAGAGAAAAACCGTGACATGGCTAAGTACCGGGAGTACATGTTTGGACAAATCCGAGAGCTTCTCACTAATTACGGACACATCGATATCCTGTGGTTAGACTTCTCCTATCCACATGCGGACTGGGGATGGGCTAAGGGCAAGGGTCGTGATGACTGGGATTCTGAATCCTTGGTTCGAATGGTTCGCGATTTGCAACCACATGTGATCCTGAATGATCGCCTCGATCTTCCCGGGGCAGGTGATATTATCACTCCAGAACAATTTCAGCCGCCGGAGTGGCCAACGGTTGACGGTAAAAGAGTTGTATGGGAAGCGTGCCAGACGCTTAACGTAAGTTGGGGGTATGACAGGGATGCTTTGCACTGGAAGTCTGCGGATATGCTCCTCCGAATGTTAATCGATTGCGTGTCAAAGGGTGGCAATTTTCTTCTTAACGTCGGTCCAAACGGGCGAGGGGAGTTTGAACCGAAAGCGATAGAACGCTTGCGCTTTATTGGTGAATGGATGCGATTGCACTCGCGGTCCATATATGGGTGTACGGCGAGCGACTACGAAGCACCCCCGGACTGTCGGTATACGCAAAATGGAAACAGGTTATACTTGCACTTTTTTGCGTGGCCTTATAAGCACGTATACCTTAAGGGACTCGCTGGAAAAGTAGACTATGCCCAGCTTCTCAATGATGGCTCCGAAATCAAACATTTCTCTCTGGATCCGAGTAAGCAAGTGCACACCTCTGTAATGAGCGGACTACCAGGAGCTGAGATTCTCGAAATACCCACGATCAAGCCGGATGTTGCTGTGCCGGTGGTTGAGATTTTTCTAAAGGAAGAGTAGCAATTTGGATTTTGGTTATTCTGCTTTTAAGGCTTTAACGTTTGCCGCGAATTTACTTTCGTAAAGCCTTTGCAATTCCCCACGCAGCTTTGGATCCGAGGTTGCTACGAGAAAGCGGGTCAGCTCCAGCGTATCCAGGTCTAGTTGTAAAGTTTTGTCTTTGATTTCCCAGCCTACGTCTTTGATGCCATCTATTGTGATTTCGAAGACGTCCACGGGTTGTACCCACGCAGGTAGCGTAACGCTGACCATTACTTTCTCAATCGGTTTGTAGATCGTTCCCAGCCGGTCGCAAAGGACGTTATCATTAGTCAACACCAGCACTAGTGAGTCGGTTCCACGCGCGAGACAGCGAACTGAGACCAGCCTAGGAACCTTGACGTCCAGGTTTACCGGCTGGCTAAGCGTGATGATTGGACCTGCAGTTCTCAACTCAGCACCAAGGAGCCCGACGGACCGATAAAGTGCCTTGGCTGCGGGTTCGTCGGATCCCATACCATAACACTCCCCTGCCGCTGTGAACCACCAGTAGGATATTCCTTTGGCGCCGGCTCCGATAGCGTAGTAAGCTTCAAGCCGTTTTTCCTCCGGGGTAGGGTAGCGTCCGGTATAGTCGGAGTTTGGTTTTGAGTCGCGGTATCTTGTCGAACACAGGATGACGTGCAAAGGCTTTGGTTGACACGCGGATTGACTAATCTCAGTTACCGCGCGCACGTACGTGGGTTTTGTGAAAGTCCAGAAACGCCCAGGGCGCTTAGTATACACCATGTCTAGTTCGCCCTGGTAATACGGATCGACACACGCAATGTCCGCAAGCTGGTGGTAAGTGGGCCAGTTTTGTGGTTTATAGGTTCCATCGACGTTGAGCAGAATGGGCACTTTCGGATCAAGACGGCGCAGCTCATTGAGTTTTGCAACAAGTGCCTGTCCGAGTAGTCCTAGTCGTTCGTTAGCAGGCAGATCATCGATTCCGTAATCTTGAGCATCGGGTTCGTCTAGTAGAAAGTAGAAAATCGGGTTTCGAGCATTGCCGTACCAGGTTGCCATGTTTCTAAACCCAAGCGATTGGAGGAATCTGAACCCGTCGGGGTCAAGAGACATTTCCATTGTGGCTTTGTCACCGTGACCCATATGCACATTGAAGTTATGGGCTGCCCAATTCCTGTAAGCAGTTCGTGGATCACTTCCCGAGCCCCATATCCCGTAGACGAATTCGTGTCCCCACGCGCGAACGCCGCTCGTCGCTGCAGAACCGTCGGAAAAACCAATACGTAAGCAGTGGTAAGACATGAGCTCAAGCGGGCTCGGCAGGCTTATGATTACTGGAATAAGATCAACGGCACCGTCCAATCCGAATCTAGCCTTTGCAGTAACATCCTTTCCGTCTAGATAGACTCGAGTTGGCTTGATTGCTCCCTTTGGATGTCGCAGATACGCGTAGATCGTGTCAAGATTTGGCGTGAAGTACACACCCGCGAATCGCGGATCGACTTTATTTTTGTACACGTGTATCGGGCTCGCTTCTTGACCAGAATCCAATACGATCTCGACTGTGAAAGACTCTCTTTGTGGTTGCCGCTTCAAGCGTACCACTATCTGCCCGACCCCTTTTGGAGCGACTATTAGCGGCTCGACCTTCCACCAAACGGGTTCGCCAGCTGCTCTCAACTTTTCTTTGTCGATGTCTGGTATCTTCGAAACTGCTATGCTGTGACCATAGAGATCTCCGCAGGCGTCGTTCGTTCGACCTAAACCTTCGCTGAGCTTGACGCCGTCAACGCATAGGTCTGTAACACGAATCTCTTTGGGGATCATATTTTGAAAATGTATGAAGACGTACGCGCCAAGCCCATCTTGATGAGAAGTGTAATCTTGGCCCTGCGCTAAGGCAAACCCTTCGTGCCAAAGCGCTCGAAACTCGGGAAATGGCGTATCTGGAAAGTAGTGAACTGCGAAAACTTTTAGTGTTTCACATTGCGCAGGTGCCGCTGGGAAAAGAATCATTGCGACTAATGCGACTGTTCTCCAAGTCCTCATCGCGAAAATCTGTCGACCTCCGTATATTAGAGTCGGCTCAAAATTCTATCGCCCGTCCTGTCTTAGAACACTGCTGTGCGGCAAGCATAACCTTTACCGCCATTGCTCCAGTGTCGATGTCTACGGGCACGCTGCTTCGCTCGACGCACGCTTGTAGGAAGACTCTGTTTTCTGCACGAAACATGTCGTCTCGATCAGTCTTGATTTGTTTGTGAGTCCACTGACGCTTGCTTGCCTCATATATCGACACAGTGCATTCGTCCCATTTAGCAAATTCAACCATTATCGTGCCTTCAGTTCCAAAGAGTTCTACTCGCCTATGTCTAGCTCTCTGGAAGAAATCTAAATGTACGCTAGCTGCACATCTATCTTGAAACTCAACGAGCATTTCAACAAGATCCGGCGATTCCATTGGCACGTCGCTGAACCTGCCGTCTATACCAAAAACCCTCTTAGGACACTGATCAGCAAACCAAAGTGCCAAATCGATATCGTGCATTAGCTCGTAAGCCCCACTGTATTTCGACACGTACCGGTCTAAGTAATCAGGCATAACTTCAGGTATATACTCGCCAAACATACAACGAACCGATACGAGACGTCCTATACGACCCTTTTGCAACCACTTCTTTGCACGCACCAAGCCTTCGTGAAAACGAAAACAGTGCGCAACCATCACTACGGCTTTACGCTCAGAAGCCACGCTTTTTAATTCCTCGACACCGTCTAGTGTTGTGCACAGAGGTTTCTCGATCATTACATCTGCCCCGGCTTTTACGGCTGCGGTGGCTTGTTCAATGTGCAAAGCCGTTGGAGAACAAATGAACACCGTATCGGGCTTGTCTGCCAACGCTTCTTCCAGCGTTGAATACAGTCGGTCGATACCCAAATCACGTTGGGCTGCCTCCTGCCTTTCTGACATCATCTCGCATACGCGCACGTCTGTTACACCAATCTCTTTCAACACACGCGCGTGCCTACGTCCAATTGAACCAAAACCAACTACCAACGCACTCTTTTGTTGCCACTTTTCGACCATTGTAACTATCCCCTTTGTCTGTCTTGCCTACCAAACTGTGAAGCCACCATCAACGACCAAATTGTGACCCGTGACGTAGCTCGATGCATCAGAAGCTAGAAAAACCACAGGTCCCTTCATTTCCAGACCGTCGATGCCCATTCGTCCCATCGGAGTAGCACTGGAATATGCTTTTACGAAAGGCTCGGGTTGATTCCTAAAAAAGCCTCCGGGGCTTATACAATTGACCCTTATGTTGTACCGGGCTAGGTAGACCGCCATGTCGCGCGTCATGGCTATCACACCACCTTTGGCGGCCTCGTAATCAACCGTTGAACCTCCCATGTCAGTGCCCTCGTATACTCTGCGGTCTCGTCCGATAATACCGGCTATCGAACCGATGTTTATTATGTTTCCTCTTCTTGCAGGAATCATTGCCTTGGCCACCACGTGTTTGCTACAGAGAAACGTACCTGTAAGGTTCACGTTTATTGTGTTTAGCCACTCATCAAGCGGGCGGTTTTCAATTTGTGCCGTCTCGGGCTTACTAATCACATTGCCTGCATTGTTGACAAGTATGTCGATCTTACCGAATTCTCGCAAACATGCTTCTACTGCACATGCTACTTGAGCTTCGTCAGTAACATCGAGCTTAAGCGGCAGTACTTTCCTGCCAGTCTGTTTTGCTATTGTTTCAGCCGATTTCTCAGCAGAACTCAAATCGCGCGAGGTTATGCATACATCAGCACCAGCCTCTGCCAGTGCCAATGCCATGTCGAACCCCAGGTTTCGCGCACCTCCGGTCACCAAACCAACTCGTCCATCTAATCTAAACAGTTCCATCACATTGGGAAACTTTTGCATTTCTCGTACTCCTCTCATTGCTAAATCAATAACTCCGTAGGTATCTCTTTGACCATAATATCTGTCTTCTCGCTCGAATAGACTGTGAAAAACCGGTCTCCCCACTGCAATATCTGAGGATATTGGGCGGTCCTGTGCGGCTTGACATCGTCTACCCTAATTTGAGTTCTCGAAAGCACGATTCGAGGCTTGTTGAAGTACAAGCCTGCATTGTCATCGTCCTTTTCAGCAATGGAAGGTCTTGCATGAGCGCGGCTCGGTACTTCTCTCCCCACAGTCACGTGAATAGGGTCCCTGTTCCGCCAATAGTTCAAATGGTCTCCCAGAATTGGATCCGGCAGAGGTGTATTGTCGTTACGGAAGAAAAAGATAATTCGACCGTCGCGAGCGCAATATATGGGACACGGTCCGCAGGGGTGCTTCATCTTTTCCCCAGCAGGTACGAATCTGAGAGGCTTAGGTTGCGTCCATTGTATTCCAGAGTCGTTGCTTATCGAGTACAGGGGATGTCCCGTACGGCTTCGGAACGTGGCAATAATGCGCCCGCTTGGCAGGGTAGTCATGTAGGGTTCTTGGAGAAAGTGACGTCCAGGTTCATCGGCGTGTGGCGCCCATAATCCGGTCTCTCCTTCAGGAGTTACATTGAACTCAAGCTTGGTAGGATCATCTTCCGTCAGGATATTCGCGCACCGCAAAAAGAAGCATTCACACCACCACAGATCGGGATCCCCAAACAAATGGCCCGGTACTTCCCGAAGCATACTTGGTTCGCTGATCTTGCTGAATCCGAGCAACATTGCTCCGTCAGGCGCCAGTATTGGAAATCCGGTATTCCATCCATGCATCTCGGCACCCTCTGGGTCCAGCTTGTGGCGGGGTAGAGGTATGCGATAGCGTTTGCTCCAGGTCACCCCTTTGTCCTCGGTGTATCGGAAACACATAGTTCCTGCATCACGCAGCCAGTATGCATTCTCGTTGTACCAATAAAAGCAATATACTCGTTCAGTATGCGGCACAGCGAAAAGCATTCCCCAAGACGCAGTGCGACCGTCCACGGCTTCTTCAATGAAGTACGGGTCAGACCAGGTTTCGCCGCCGTCGAAGCTCGTGGATCCAACTACACTTTCATCCTTGGCTGCTTCTTCAGTGGCCTGTGTCCAGCAAACGATCCACGTGCCATCCGACAAGATCACTGCGCAGGGCTGCTGGTTAGTCAGATCTCGACCCAGTCCGTGCCTGTGAATGACTGTTGCGTCCTCATGGATGTCCGACGAATACCTTTTTCCGCGCAAGTTGTAAACCGCTGCACTCATTTCCTTGTTACCAAGAACACTCGAGCTGCATCAAGCTCTTTTAGCTCTACGGACAATCGTCCATCTTTTACACTGTAACTAACAGGACACAGCTTACCACTTTGTACCTCTAGCACTTTGGCTGGGATAAAACCAGGCGGTAGATCTATCGCTGCTCGTATGTTCTTGAGAGGGAAGTGTAGAGAAGTTTCCTTTTGGGTTTCGAAGGCTATGTAATGATGCGTATTGACTACGACCACAACTAATGCATCTGATCCACACATAAGTGTTCGCACCCACGCTTTGTCGCGAATCTGATATTCGCCAGCTGGGCATCCAATAGACAAAAAAGAAGCAAGAAGAGTCACTTCCCTATTTGCGTGCCCCACAGCTTCCCATAGCGGCTTTATATCGGACAGGCCAACAAACGCACCTTCCCCCGTCTCTTTTGTCATGTCAATAAAATAGCCGAGCCCTTTGACTCCGCACCCGATGGCATAGTAGATCATCATACGCATTTCTTCCGGCGTAGGCGCATTGCTTCCAAACTTCCTCTTGCCACCAAGAGCACATGCCCACAAAACAGCTACGACTGGTCTTGGCGTCGAAGCGTCTCTGGCGCACTCGAGTGCGTGGTAAACATAGTCCACTTGACGCCCATTGAGGGGTACGTAGGGATCTGTGCTAAATACGTCCGGTATTTGTCCATACACGTAATAGTTCAGTGGTTTGTATGTATTGTCCACAAGTAGCAAATTCGGTACTGTAGGCATAATTCTGCGCTGAATTCTCTGAGCAGGAATTACTTCAGGCAGCGCATTCAAACCAAGACGGTCGGGAAACGGCAAATTGTCCCCTCTTGACGCATCGTGCGCGTCTGGTTCGTCTTTGTTGTATAGAAACAGTACGCCCTTGCGTGAACCTGCAGTTCTAGGTTTCCATTCTTTAGATGCACCATGCGGTATTGTACATAACTCGGCCTGGTCGAGCAGGTCAGACGTGTTCCAGAAATACGTGTTTATACCATGTGCCTTTGCGGCAACCACTTTCTGTTCATCTACGGTCCCGAACAAACCAATGCAAAAATATCCGTCCCATGCCCTTATCGGTTCTACAAATTTCTCGCGTCCAGTATCGACCTCAATAAGATGAAAAGAGCCATATTGCCACGACGGCTTCAGCTGTGCCGTGAGCAAAGTCAGACAGGATGACGAGGGTCCTAATGTCAGTTGTGAACTAACCTGCTTGCCATCTAATCGCAACTTTGCTGGTTTTAACGGTTTACCGGTAAAAGAGCGGACATAGACGTAGATGCGGTCGAGTTTCGGTGAAAAGCAGATGGATTCTATCCGGCCAGACGGACTACGCGGTTCTACCGTGACTGTGAACTCGCCTTGCGCGCCAGTTTGGAAGCCTACGCGGCAGGCTTTGGTCAAAGGTCGACGCATGCGTATGACGCACATGACCCACTGACCTGGCGGCACGTTCTTTTGCACGTTTAGCTCGCTATCGTCGGGGCGGGTTGGATCCACCGGTAATTGCGGTGATTCGACCAAGTACCACAGAACAGGACGTAACGCTGCTTCACTAGTGGTCACTTCTTCAAGCGGCCTTCCATCCAATGAGACGAGGGCGATAGATTCTGTTCTATCGGAATCATTGCGAAGTATTAAATGCATACTCCCTGCGGGACGCATGTACTTCGGATAGAACTGTTCTTCGTAGCCCCATCCTTCGGTCCAGAAGTAATCCTCCCAAACCTGTTTGGTGGCAAAAGGATTTGCGTCTGGTCTCCACCGCGCGTCTACAAGTGTCCACCGTCCAGCCGCGAACGCATTAGCTAATTGGGAAAGGCACAGAATACAAATTGCTATGGAGATCACTCTTCCGTTTCTTGGACTATCCACATCTTCCCTCCTGCCCACTAGGCGCCGTTATTGGTCATCTATTCTACCAGCTTCGGATCTACCCTATTAACTTGTATGAATCGCCAAACAGCGTTATAGAAATGATAGTACTCGCCTTGATCTTCTAGGAAGAACCCATATGTCAAGTCGCGCCAGTGTTGCTCTGGGTGAAAACCTTCGATTGTACACAGGAGTCGGGGTTCGGAGAATTCCAGAGGTTGACCAGTTTTCGAACCAGTTTCCCTTCCAATTGTTATATAAACCGGTTGCCGGTTTTTGGTGTGATCGAATGGGTCTGCTCCGCCAAATGCCGTCCCGTCGTTGTTGCAGAAAAGTAGCGCATATCTACCGCCGGAAAGCTTAGTCAGAGGACAGGGACAATTCGGATGCAATAGTCTGGGTCCGCCTTCCTTGTAGCACAACGGACGGGCTTCTTGCCAAGATCTCCCGAGGTCTTCGGAAACGGTATAGTAAATGCAACCGTTTCCAGTCCTACAGACCGCAAACAAACGACCGTCCGACAATTGAACTACTTGTGGTTCTTGTCCTAACGATTCAGCTGGTGCGGACTCGAGCGGTACTTTTACACCGTGGGGTGGGGGAGGATAGAATTCGAACGAGATATCCGCCGGGTCTTCAGCAGTGAAGACATTCCGAGATATGGCAAAGACCAATTCAGATCTGATTTCTGAAAGCGGTAGAGGGTCAGTGGATACATTCATCGGTAAGAGCCACTCTGCGCTGGAGCTATACTTTGTGGCGTTTTCAGAACCAGCAGGCCAGATGGTTATGCCGGGAGCCATCAGGTGCCAGCCGTCGCTTTCCGGTGAAAGCTCGTAGGCAGGCGATTCGAGGGAATATAATGAACCCGGACCTTCCGGACCTTCCCATGTTTTGCCGTCATCATAGCTTACGGTATACTTCAGCTTGCCGAACCGCGTGTCAACGCGCGTGTGCTGAATGTGAAACTGATATATTCGATCATCAAGTGGGAGCAGCTGGCCCATTTCGATGGTTTTACCAGGCTCCAGTTTTCCTGGCTCTATGACGTATACACGGTCTTCCCAGGTCTTACCTCTGTCGAGACTGCGCCGCGTATAAGTCGTTCCCCAACGGCTGTGACCTATCGTGACGCTTATAAGCCAGGTGCCGCGTTTCGTAATGCAGAAAGAGTTTATGTATTGACCGTGCTCCGGTCCAGCATCGTCTATCAGCGCATAAGGTTTGAGTGCGGTCGTGCTGTATATCTCTTCCACTGGTGCGTACCTCGCTTTTCTATTCAAGAGGACATTGTGGCCATTGCGGTTCGTAGTTTGCCACCTTTATTGCGTACAGTTTGGCATTTCTCATGTAGAACCTAAATCGCACGTCCTCTGCAAATCGCAAGAAATTCCCTCGGCTGAAGTACTGTCCTGGCCCAGCCTTGAATGCCACTATTGTTCGAGTGTGGTTTCCAGTTATTGGAATACAATCTTTTTTGGTTACCCCGTCAATAGGGTTGCCATCAGCATCTGTTACTTCGACCAGCACCTGACCGCCAGCTGCGTCTACGTTTAAGATCAAGTGGGTAGCCGAGCCGGGGCGCGGCGGGCGGAAAGGTATCGTCGTAATTACTGCTTCCCGGTCACCTGCTTCATAGCATACAAATCCGTCACGCCGCAGTGTACCGGTGCCCATAGCTCCGTAGCCAGCTTGGTAGTGAGGCGCGTTCTTACCAGCGTACCAGAATCGCATTTTGTCACCCATGGGATGAGGTGGGTTATGTGTAAGGGCGACGTGTTTCGAGTCCCAACTTCCTTCTTCTCCTCGCTCAAGAATGGGTGATCGCTCGGGTATGCGCTTCCAGTTCGTAAGATCCCGACTATATGCAAGTTGAACGTCCAGTGTCATCTCATGAGTGTAGAACATAAGTAGCTGACCCAGATATAGATGCCCGTAGGGCACAATGTACATTAGGTAAAGCTGAGCATCTTCTGGATCCTTATCGTCAACCTCTAGGATAGTCGTGGCGGCTGTCCAATGAATAAGGTCACGGCTTCTGAATAGAGCGATGTGTCTTTTCCAAGGCCTGTTCCATCTTCGGCACAAGTTTCCATACTCGTGGGATCGGGTAGTCAGTAGAAAAGTCCGGCTTACGGGATCCCAGCAGAAACCGTGACAATCACCCTCGTATGTTAAAACTGGGGGAAAATGCATGCGCCAATGAATACCGTCAGGACTATAGCACATCGTGATTCCGTGGCTATAGAGCGGATCCGGATAACTTGATTGTAGGCTTGCTACGTAGCGATCTTCTGTGTCGGGAGGATTGTATGGCACTACGTTCCATACTTGTTCGCCTAGGTTTGATGTACCTTCTGTGTGCACATTCTTGAAACGAAGAATGTTGTTCTGCAGGGAACCTTCGTAAAGAACTTCTCCGAGCTCGGGCTTGAGCCAGTTAAGTCCATCCTCTGAGACTGCGTATCGGCAGCTGTAACCTTGATCAGCAACTGGTGGGCTGTACATTCGGTTTGCGAACCGATCATAAACGTTGTACCAAGCTTTGAAAATCTTTTCGACCGGATCATACAGCACTACACCGTAAAATGGATCCTGAAGGGAGGTTACACTTCCATCGGGCCCCGCTCCCTCCCAAGGTTTGTCCGGTTTCAGAACTGGGTCCGGGTCTTTTTCTATGCGACAGATTCGCCGCTCTGCGTTTTTGCACTCAGCGATTAGATCGGGGTCGGCAAGTATGTACAGATCAGGTTCAGCCCAGGTATGCGCGTAACTTGACATAGCTTACCTCGCTTATCAGAATCGGTGGGATTATAGCATGTTCGCTCGTCAGGGGACAACAGATTTGGCTGTTTGGCTAGGAGACATTTCGATGCCAGGGAGAACGCTACATGGACACATTATGCCAGTAAATAACACTGGCTGAAGCAAAACCAGTCAATATGTCTGTACAAATCGATTATGTCTGCTGTGGATTCGCCAAGCGCAGCGAAGATCACACTGAATCATTTGGTGCATATTCTTCTCTGTTCTCACCTTGAGCGAACTCGCGCGGCGCTACTTGTCGACGAACAACAGGACCGCCGGTCCCTGCATCTCCGGCGGCAGTCGGAGCACCGTCTCGCCCCGGGCGCGAGTGTAAGACGCCGGTGAAGGCGTTCCGCGTCCGTTGGCCATGGCGTCAACAGCCCACCGAGCGCCGTCCGGGACCTCGAACGGCAACCGCAGAATAAGCTCACCGGATCCCTCGCCTGCGCGAGCACACTGGATTATCCAAGCGCGCTCGACCCCATCAGCCAGTTGTTCACGCGGAATCGGCGCGAATGAGACCAAACAAGGCGAGTCGGTAAAGCGATACTCACGGCCGTTAATGGTTATGCCGGTTGTGGCGTGCCCGGCAAATGCGGCAAGCTTGCCCCCGGCGAGTCGGAAGCTCATAAGCCTCTCGCCTTCGTAGGAGACTCGATACGGCCCCAGTTTAGCCTCGACCAGGGACAGTTTTGAAGGGGGCAGGACCGACTCGTCGAACTTCTCGCCCTCCGGTCGGAAGAACCCGCCGCTCCAGTTCTCCTGCACATTGTAATAGTGGTGTGTAACCGTCACCGCCCCGTTGGGCGACTCGCACACGACCAGTCCGCCGGTATTCGACACGATCTCCGCCCAGCCGGCGCCGAAATCCCTGTATGTCCCGAGAGCCCTGAGCAGGTGAAAAAGAGTTCTGGGTCTGTCAGGAAGAGAACCCGACTGATCGTCGCGCGGTCTTGCTCCGAGAAATGCCAGGGTGCCGCCCTTCGCTGTGCGCTTCAGGGTGCCGAGCGTGAGGCTTTCGCCTCCTATTCGGGTGCACGCAACCGCTGTCGTTTCCGACGCCGGTTCGACGGGATAGACCAAGTCAGGAAGCAGGTGCGTGAGCACCTTGTATGTCGGCACCTGCTTTAGATCGCCTAAAAACGAGACGGCAGCGCCCTCGGCGTTCAGACCGTTCCAAGGTTCGCGGACCGATTCGATCCCGAACGTCGACTTCCAATCGGAAAGCGCGTCTCGCCCGTCCTCGTGGTAAATAGCCGGTGGAGGTCCTGTCCAGAGCACCGTTCCCCCGCGCTCGGCAATGTCGCGAATCATACGCATCGTCTTTCGCATTACCATCGGCTCGAAGAGCGTCACAAGGGTGGTGTAGGTGCGGTTCTTGACCTTAAATCGTCCGTCGGGCAGGACCTTCGCAAGTTCGGCGAACTTCTCTTCGGTCAGATAGTCGCACCAGCCGTACTGCACCATCCAGCTTCCGAATCGCTCCTCGACGCAGTTGAGGTCCAGTGGATAAAGTGCGAGGACGGGAGTCTTACGATGTTGCCAGCCCTGTACCCAGCCGACGTTCCACATCCAGCCGGCCAGTCCGAACGCGGCAACGACATCGTTTACCCTATCCACGACCGGCCTCGGTGCTCCCCAGCAGGCCGAGTACGCATACGGCACGTCGTTGACGATGCCCAAGCTCGCGGCCAGGGCGTGGCCGTAGTAGTTTCGATCGATCCATCCGCCTTCGGGCATATCGCTGCCGTTGCCCGTGAGGAAATCGCCCCAACGGAAGTAGTCGCAGCAGGCGGACATGTTCTCGCGGATCGTAGAGGACCAATCGTATGCGGGAGTGTAGTCGTAGCGGCTTACAGGTGCGTTTTTCGGTTTCCAGGACGCATTGACGTGGTCGCACGTGGGAGACTCCTGCCAAGTCGCATGCGCACGGGTCCA
>Ga0123519_10000971_pt1 | contig 49988 bp, 39 predicted proteins | sample YelNatPaOPRAMG02_FD_87396 | JGI IMG/M metagenome (GOLD analysis project Ga0123519, IMG submission 87396) | Hot spring microbial communities from Yellowstone National Park - Yellowstone National Park OP-RAMG-02 (version 2) | ecosystem: Environmental > Aquatic > Thermal springs > Hot (42-90C) ...
GGCCAAGCCCAATCCTCAGACCAGATTGCGCTTGTCGGAATCTTCTCCTGCCGCGTGATTCTTGCAACTTCACGCGCCCTGGGGGAGCCTTCATCTGCCGCGTTCCAGACCCCAAAAGCCCAGGGAGCTGGAACCGTGACCCTGCCTGTGTAAGCAGTATAGTTTTCAATCACCTCAAGGGGCGATGGTCCATAAAAAATCATCAAATCCATTCGGGAATTAAAATTGGTCAGGCTAAAAATCCCGGGCTCGGTTTTCCCAAAATCAAACTCGCTGTAATGTGTATCATCAAGAAGAAATCCATATCCACGCGGATTAAGAAAAAAGGGCACCGGGAAGTAAGTGACCACTGTATTCTCACAACCGATCAAGCACCCTTCCTGTGTCCAGTTATAAACCAGATTGCCCTTTTGCTGAGCAGTATTGTATCGCTCTCCCATTCCATAATAAAGGTCGTCCTGCCTTGACAGAAATTTAATTCGGATTCTGTTGACCTGTGGCTGATTCAAAACCTCAGATTCCACGCGAATGGTTTTTTCATCAATGAAAAAAATCTTCATCCGAACCAAAGCCTCAGAGCCAGCTTTATCAGCAAGCTCCACCTGAAGATGATTATTCGTTCTTACGAGATCCACTGCTTCAGAAACCTGAGTCCAGTTCTCTTCCTTGCCTTTGTCAAACGGAGTTTTCTGACCGCGAACAATAGCGAAACCGAGCTCGCCTCTGGTCTCCAGAAGCGTTTTTCCATTATTATCCAGAATTCTCATTACAAACGGCTTGCTCTGAACCTCAGCGCTTAAAAACCGGCTCATAATGGAATTTGATTCGGCACGGGCAACGCCTTTGAAGCACAACGCCACCAGAAAAATCAAAGTTAAGCTGATTACCTTTTTCAATCTCATCCCTTCTCCTTTCTATGCAAGAGATTTTACTCCCAATTCCTTAAGCTAAGAGCAATGCGCTAACCCAATAGCTTTATTGGCTTTCAGCTTTTTTGATCAGCTCCTCGCGGGTTTCTTTGTCCAGTCCTAAAATCCATCCTGCTGGGTCTATGTCTGAAAGCAAAACCTCTCTGGTGAATTTCCTTTCTAAATACTCAGCAAACCCTACCGCTGATTTGAGTTCCTCATCAGTCATATAATTGATAATTCTGTTTGCCAGGTTCAAATAATCTGTCTCTTTAAGCATCCGCGCCTTAAGCCCGAACTCCATCATTATATCTCCGGGCTTCAAGTCATAAACCGTTGCAATCACCTGTTCGGGATTTATCATCCGCAGAATCTCGTGGGTTTTTTTCAGGTCTTCCGGCGTTTCGGACGGAAAGCCGATCATCACATAAATGCCGATTTTAAGACCAATAGACCGGAGCATTTCAATCCCTGCGCAGATGGCTTCATCTTCAATATAATTATTCATTTTCCTCCGAAGTTTGGATGACCCGCTTTCAATTCCAAGGAGTATGGCCGTTCCACCAGCTTGCTGAAAAGGGATGAGCCAGGATTTATCCAGAAACTTGAAATGGCTGATTCCTATGAGCCGGGCAGAATTATTAAAGGACGCTATTTTCTGAAAAATCTCCGCACTATGAGAAGGATTCATTCCCAGACAATCGTCATAGACCACTAACTCATCAGCTTTGAAATCCTTAATCAAGGTTTTAGCTTCCTCAACCACCCTTTCTACTGGATGAAACAGCGCCTTTTTCCAGAGCTGCGAGCAATAATTGCACCAGAGCTTGCATCCGCGGGAAGTAATAATATAGGCGCGTTCAATTTTTTCAGCGCCGACCTGAGCAAAGTATGACCTGAATTTGAGGCTTGGCATTTTAGAAAGGTCAAGATTGATGATAGCGCTGGAATTAGTTTTGACCTGGTCAGCCTCATTTATCCAGCTTAAACCTGGAATCCTGAACCTTGCAACGCCTTTGCCCTCAAGATTATTAACAAGCTCAAGAAGGGATTGCTCTGCGCCTCCTTTAAGCACAAAATCCAGCTCAGTTCGGTAAGCCTCCAGCATTGAGCTCCATAGCCTTGTAGGATGAGGTCCTCCGAATACGATTTTTGTGCTCGGGGATTTTTCCTTTATCTGCCCTGCCAGCGCAAGCGATTCCTTGCGCAAAGGCGTATAAACAGAAATCCCGGCAAGGTCAAAACTTTCCTCCAATAAAATGCTCAAGCCTTTGGCAAGGTCGTTTTCCGCTCCTTTGCCAGTGAGCATCCAGTTGGACAGATTATCCAGCACAAATGTCTGGTGTCCAGCGTTCTCCAGAATTTCCGAGAGCAAAATGAGAGGATAGCTTGGGAGAAGATGTTTATTGAGTTGTTCCGGGTTTTGAGCCTGTCTTTGATAGTCCGGCTGAATCAGAAGAATTTTCAAATCATTCTCCTAAAAGCGCATATATGGTCGCGCGCATACAAAAACAATAATTATCATTCATTACTCCTGGGACTGGATGAGGCGATTGCCTCTTGATAAAGGTCCTTGAGCTTCTGGCAATGGTCATTGAGGCTCTCAATGGGCAATTCCTTTTCCAGGAGTTTATCCGCTAACTCAGGCTTTTGCGCCAGCTTGTCCATCATCTCTCGCAGTTCAAGCACATCTCCAGCAGGAAATAATAAGCCATTCTGTTGATGAGCAATCGCCTCCTTAAATGCGCCAATATCCGAGACAATAACAGGTCTTTTGGCGCGGAGCGCCTCCCGGATGGTTATTCCAAAGGATTCATACCATCTGCTTGGAAGCACAACACAGTCTATCTGCGAAAGCACCTGTGGGAGTTCCTCTGGCTGATAAGCGCCGTGAAAAAAAACCGGCAATCCGCTTGCCATTTCTTTTAAGCGCTGGTCATAATCATAAAGACCATGATAAGGCGCAGATTCTCCGAAGATATGAAGCTCGCATCCCCTTGTCCTCATTTTCTTGAAAGCCAGAATCAGGTCTTCCACTCCTTTGGACGGGATCAATGTTCCCAGGTATCCGAATTTGCGGACTGGCTCTCCTTTAGGTCTGTCTGGCACATTTTCCACCAGGCTCAAATCCAAGCCATAAGGCATTACAATGGTTTTTTTTGAGTCTGCCCCAGCCTCAATTATTCTCTCGCAATGAAACTGGCTTGGGCATATAATCTTAAACACGCGAGAAAATTGTCTCTCTATTTCCTTATGCATCTCACGGAGCTGGTCCAATCCCCTGGTTTTCGCAAGCACATACATTGCGAGCTTTGCAGGCAGATTCAGACCAACGGTCTGGGGCTTTAAACACTCCAGGCATTCGTCAAGCACGATCTTATGGCAGATGCGTTTATCATTCCGGATGCGCTGTCCGCGCGGACAGAATGGATGATGATCGTGCGAAGTCAGGATCACAGGAATTCCGAGCTCGTCCGCCATTCTGATCATTCCAAGACTTAAACCCCCAAGATGATGAATATGAATTATGTCCGGCTTTCTCTCCAGAAGATAGTTCCTGAAAATGATGTCAACCTCATCGCGTTGATAAGTAGTGCGAAAATCCAGAAGCGCTCGCGGGTCTATCCTTAGCTTTGTCACCTCTATACGGTCTTCAACATCAACCTCGCTCTCAAGATGTTTCCGGCTTAATAGCTTTGCGCGTGTGAAAATAAAAACCGTTTCTGTCTCCGCCATTTTGCGCGCAAGATTCTTAAGATATACCTCTACCCCTCCGACATTTTCCGGTGGATAACCCTGCGATACATAAACTATCTTAATGCCTTATACCCCCTTACCAATCCATTTATCTATTTTATCATACCATTGATATTTTTCCTTCCAACGGTCAGCCCAACTTCCCATATATTGCGCCAGGTTCTGGCTCACAACAAAAACCGGCGCATACAAGCTCCAGCCCAAAAATGAGATTAGAGATTCGTGTGGCATGCCTTCTTGTGCTCTCAGTTTCCATAACTCTTGAATCATTCTCACGCTACCTCTAACACTCGCGCCGAACAACTCTCTTTTCCGATTGAAAATCCGGAATTGTCCAACCTGCCACCAGTTCTGATGGTCAAGATAAATCCGTTTGAACTCATACCAGAGCGATTTGTTATGAGAATGAATCACCACAGACTCAGGCTCATAAACCACTTTCCATCCCTGACACAAAACCTCCCTGCACCAGCCAATATCCTCTGCAAACCTCCGAGATGGAAACTTTATCTTTTCCCACACAGACCGCCTTATCATTGAGCTAACATTATCAAAGCTGAATGTCTCTATCACTTTCTTAATCTGCTCCGGAGTAAGTTTTAGAGCTTCATTTGTTCTAGGCGCGCAGGCGCTCTTGCCTGTGAGTTCTTGAATCCTTCTTTCCCCTCCTCCAGATGCCCAATCCAGAAGCCTAATCCGGATCAACGGATTACAATCCGGTCTCGGAACCTGTCTGCTGTATGCGCCTGCTACCATCGGGTCATCAAACGCGCTTGCCAGGCTGGATAGCCAATGCCTGTTGCTGGGCGTGGCGTCCTGAACTAAAAGCGCAATCAATTCTCCAGAGCTCTTTTCAATCGCGAGATTACGCGTTTGACCGTGATTGAATTCCTCTTTTCTAATTTGCAAAAAAACATCCGCATATTTTTTCCCAAGCTCAGCAGTGCCATCCTCGCTTCCTGAATCCACAATCACAAGCTCAAGCTCTGCGTCAATCTCCTGAGCCTTGACTCCCTCAAGCACTTCGCGGAAAAGCTCTCCAGCATTGAGCGTGGGAATAACTATGGATATTTTCATTTTCCCAAAGGCTTTTCTCCAATAGCAATCAGATAATAATACCAGTGCTTATCAGGCGGAGTGAACGCATATTTCTGCTCCAGCCTCTCCAGATGACTTTTATCCTCCAGAATCCTGAAGCCAGCCTCGCTAACAAATTTCCTGACCTCGTCCGAAGTGTAAAGCTGAACCCTGCCTCTGAGCTTACCACCCAGCTTACGCGAAAGCTCCACTGCATACTTAAACTCCTTAAATCCATCAGGATGTAGCAGGTTATAAAACTGAAACCAGGCTTTGCCACCAGGACGAAGCACCCGGAAGGTTTCGCACAAATAATGAAACGCATCCTCCCTGTCAAGATGAATCAGCACTATCTGGAAATAAACCTTGTCAAAGCTGGCTTCAGGGAACAACGACAGGTCACTCTTCGGATGATGGATCAGCCGGATATTCTCTTGAGCGCGCAAGCGTTTTTTTGCAAATTTGACCATCTGTTTTGAGATGTCAATTCCAGTGAAGCTCCTGCATTTTTTCGCAATATGTCCTGCTAATCTGCCAACCCCAACTCCAACCTCCAGAACATCATCCTCCGCGCTTATTTCAAGGGTCTTGATGATGAGCTCCGCAGTTTGCCTTCCGTGCTCCTCTATGTTCTCATCAGTCGGATTTTCTCCGAATGGAAGTCCTGCCACTGCAAAATACGCAAGTTGCTTTGTCCGCGCCAATCTGTCCCAGTACCTCCCATAACTGCTCCCAAGCTCAAGACGGAAAATACGCTCCGTGACCTGTGGGTCTTTAAGGTCAAGGTTCTCTTCCTGGCGCAAAAGCCTTTTCATAATCCGGTTTCTTATTCCTTCTAACATTTCTATTAAACTATCATCACCTTGTTGCTCTCGCAAATAAGCAGATTACAGGCGCTTTTATCAAGCTATGATTCTATTTCATCTTCCTTTTCAGCCCTGATTATTTTTCAGAGTCAACTGATGCTGACCTGCGCTCACTAACAGGGAATCTGTCTGCGCTGGAACTTGGCTTCAGGCTGGGATATAATCAAAAGAAGATATTTTGATGATGAAATGGTTTGGCTATACCGGAAAAATTCTGGACATTGATTTAACTGAGGGAAAGATAGAGAGAACAGAGCTTGACCCCAGGATTGCAGAGGACTATCTTGGTGGAAGGGGATTAGCAACTAAATTATTTTTTGACGCAATTGACCCGAAGTGTGATCCGCTCGGACCGGGAAATGTGGTTGTGATTGCAACCTCGCCTCTGATCGGAACCAATGCTCCAACTGCTTGCAGGGGCCATATTGTTTTTAAAAGCCCGCTTACAGGAATGATAGGTTCCTGTAATTCTGGCGGGACCTGGGCAAACGCATTCAAGGCAAGCGGATATGACGCGCTAATCATCAGAGGAAAAGCAAAAGAGCCTGTTATGATTGAAATATCTCCACAAGAAGTAGAGCTAATTCCCTGCAAAGAGCTATGGGGAAAAGATGTTCATCAGACAACTGAATATCTTGCTGAGACCAAAAAGGGATTTAAGAGCCTTTGCATTGGTCCTGCTGGGGAAAATCTTGTCAGGTTTGCCTCGGTGATGAACGACAAGAATCGGGCGTATGGCAGAGCAGGGCCAGGCGCTGTCTGGGGAAGCAAGAATCTAAAAGCGATTATAGTTTCAGGTAAAGAAAAGACCGATATTCAGGAGCAGGAAAAATATCAGTCCGGACTAGACCAGGCTTTATATCTTATCAAGCAGGCGCCAATAACCAAGCGTTTATTAAAAGAGCTAGGCACATCTGGATTAATCAAGCTGATAAATCTGATTGATATGCTTCCGCATAAAAACTTTCAGGATGTCTCGCATTCTGAAGAAGACCTGGATAAAGTTTCTGGAGAGGCATTGCGCGACAGGATACTTGTAAAGCCAGGAGCCTGTTTTCGCTGTCCTCTTGCGTGTCAACGCCATACAAGGGTTGGAGATAAAAAAGGAGAGGGTCCAGAATATGAGACTATGATTATGCTGGGACCGAATTGCGGGATTTATGACATAAACGCGATCACTAAAGCTAATTATCTTTGCAACGAGCTTGGAATGGACACGATCAGCTTTGGAGGCACTGTTGCGTGCGCAATGGAGTTATTTGAGCGAGGCGCAATCACAAGAGAGGACACTTTTGGTCTGGAGCTTAAATTTGGAAATGCGGGAATTCTGGAAAAACTTGCGGAGATGATTGCAAAGAGGCAGGGAATAGGAGATAAACTGGCTGAGGGTTCAATGAGTCTGGCGAATTTTTTTGAGCATCCGGAATTTTCTATGAGCATCAAAGGTCTGGAAATCCCTGCTTATGACCCTCGCTCGTCCTTTACTCAGGCGCTTGGTTATATGACATCTCCGACTGGCGCGTGTCATTTAAGGGGAGGATACGCGGTCTCGCTTGCGTTTTTTGGAGGCACTAGGGAAATCCCGCGCTTTTCTCTTCAGCAAGCAGGGGTTGCGGTCAGAAATCTTCAGAACCTGGGAATTTTGCAGGACAGCCTGGGAATCTGTAGATTCACAGGATTCGCTTTTTCAATTGACCCATGGGCAAGAATGGTTAGTGGAGCAACTGGTATGGATTTTTCAACCAAAAAGCTGGAAGAAATCGCAAACCGAATTGCTGATCTGGAGAGGAGATTCAATATCTTGGCAGGAGCGAAAGCTGAGGATGACACTCTGCCTGAGAGGTTCAGCAAGGAGCCAATTATAGTTGCTGGAAAAGAGAGAGTATTGAGCAAAGAGGCTATTGAGCGCTTGCGAAGGGATTATTATGAGGTGAGAGGATGGGATGAGGAGGGGAATCCGCGAAATCGCGACTAAAGCCCTTTGTGCGAAAATGATTCGCGAGCAAGCTCGCTCGCGACACTTTATTGAGCACGGATAGAAAGATGAGCGATAAATGGCAAAAGAGTGAAGAGCTGGTTCGGCTGTTTCAAGCTATTGGCAGAGCCTCGCTTATTTACGACATCCAGGACAGCCATAGCGGAAACATGGCAATGAAGGTCAAAGACCAGAGGGGCAAAGACCGGATGGTTATCACAGCAACCGGCTCCCAGAAAGGAGACCTTGAACCAGAGCATATCTGTATCCCTGCGATTGACCAGGCTGATTTTGGTTATTACAAGGCATCCTCTGAATCTGACATTCACGCACGCATCCTTGCGCTTCCAGGCGTGTTCGCGTCTATGCACGCTCATACCAAGGAACTCACCATTGCTACTCTGGAAGATACTGAGATTCCTCGCCAGCCAAAAAGTTTTATTCCAGTTGACCCGCTCGGCTGGTATCATCTTAATGGAGAAATTCCAGTTGACTGGTTTGCTGTTCCAAGCGGGTCAATAGAAATGACTGAGGGGGTTCCAGCCAGACTCGCCAGGCATCCAGTTACAGCTATTCAAGGACACGGCGCTTTTGCGCGTGGAAGAACTCTTAAAGAGGCATTTTTTCTGTTATGTATTGCCAATAACTCTGGCTATATTGTGAATCTTTGCCAAAGGCTAAAAATTGATGTAGAGGCGTTGCGCGAGCAAATTAAGCGAGACCCGGATGCTCATTTTGCTTATCCTCTCCCGGAGTTTAATCCAGCAGGGGATCAGCTTTGTGATTTTGCTGATGATGAGGAGATGGTAAAGGAATTCAAAAAAGCTGGAAACCGTATCTTTGAGTCGCGGTTATCTCCTTTCTTTACTGGCTCTATGTCCCTGCGCGGGGTCAGGACTATGTTTTATGCGCCAAAAGCATCAATGCCGCGCGACCTTTCCGGACCTTTGCTGGAAGTCCCGCTTGCCTGTCCGGGGTCAAATGATGATGAGCTTAATATACATCGCGCGATTTATGCAGAGAGCAATTTCCAGACCGTGATGCACTGCTATGTTCCAGAAGCAGAGGCTTGCAGTTATTTTGTTTATCCTGGAGAGGATGAGCCCAACGAGCGGATAATTCCAGTAGATGCAGAAGGAAGTTTTTTGTATCTGGTTATCCCGATCCTTCCACCAAAATTTGACCTAGATAAACTGATTCAATTGCTTCACGATTATAAGATGGTTATTATTCGCGGTGGCGGAGTCTGGGCAGTAGGCACGCAGTCCATTTCCGAGGTTCTTCATCACCCATCATCGCTCCGGGAGATATGCCTGTATCGGATCGGAGCCTTTGAGCGAGGACTGGATTTGCGCAAGATGGAGCCAAAAAAGGCTAAAAAGTGGTGAGCGAACAAACTATCCGAAAATTTACCGAGCGCGCTGGTTCTCTAGGCGCAAGGGTTTTTCAGTTCACAAATTTATCTGAGGCAGAAAATTTTCTGAGCAAGTTCTTTAAGGAAAGAGATATTAAATCTGTGCTTGTTCAAAAAAAGCTGGAGAAGAATTTTCCAGCGCTTAATCAAATTTTTCAGCCACCAGTGTTAGATTTTGCCGAGGCGGAAAAAGCTCAAGCTGGGTTTATGCTTGCGGATTTTGGAATAGCAGACACAGGGACTATTGTCCAGTTTTATGAGAATGACCTTGAAAAATTGCCCGGAATACTGCCTTTGGTTTGCCTGAGCCTGGTTTTCAGCGAAAAAATCGTAGAGAGCGCAGAAGCAATCTCGGGATTTATTTCCAGGCATCTTGCGCAGGGGAAACAGGTTGCGCTCATCTCTGGTCCGAGCAGGACAGCGGATATTGAATGCAAGCAGGAGATCGGGGTTCACGGACCTGCTGAGCTTATAATAATTCTGATTGAGGGAAAGAGCGATTGAAAAAAATTGACCCATACTTAAAAGCGGTGCTGGACAATTTTACCACCAATTATTTTGCCAGCAGGGACAGGGCTTTTTCTGGACTGGATTTTGAGAGCCTGAGACAGGAGCTGGCAGAAATCAGGGAACAATCTCTGGAGCGCAATCAGGAATTGCTCAATCAATTTATAGCGCAGGCAGAAAAGCTGGGCTCAAAGGTTATTCTGGCAAAGGACAGCGAAGAGGCTAATCAGAATGCGCTTAACATCTTGAAAAAACACAGAATAAACAAGCTGGTTAAGAGCAAGAGTATGGTTAGTGAGGAAACTAGACTGAATGATTTTTTAATAGAAAACGGGATTGAGGTTCGGGAGACTGACCTTGGAGAATGGATCATTCAACTGGATAAAGAGCATCCCACGCATATGGTTCTTCCAGCTATTCATCTGACCAGGAAGGATGTTGCGAAAATTTTTTCAAAAAAACTTGGCAGAGAAATTACAGATGACCCGGCTTTGCTTGTGCGCATAGCCAGGGAGCAATTAAGGAAAGACATTTTTGAAGCAGGCGCGGGCTTGACTGGCGCTAATGCCTTGATCGCTGATACAGGCGCAATGATGATGGTGACTAATGAGGGAAACGGAAGACTGGTATCAACTATTCCTCCGGTTCATATTGTTTTTACGAGCGTAGAAAAACTTTATGCAAATTTGAGTCAGGTATTTGTCCTGTTAAAAATGCTTCCGCGAAACGCGACAGGACAGGTTATCACGAGCTATGTCAGCCTGATCGCTGGTCCGCATAATCAGGCGCAATATATTATTCTGGTTGATAATCATCGCTCGGAGTTGATGGCGGATTCAGTTTTCAAACCGGTTTTGCGTTGTATCAAATGCTCTGCCTGTTTGAATATCTGTCCTGTTTATCGGCTTTTGGGCGGAAAGCAATACTCTCATATTTATATGGGCGGGATAGGCACTTTGCTCACTGCCTGGATTCACGGTTTGGAGCAATCAAAGGACTTGGCTGGTCTATGTCTAAATTGTCATCGCTGTGATGAAAGTTGCGCGGTGAAAATTCCTATTGCGGACTTAATAATTGCATTGCGAGAAAAGCTGAATCTGGAACTGGGAAAACCGGTTTTCAAGGAAATGATTTTTGATCTAGTTATTGCGCATCAAAATTTGCACCAGACATTGTTCAAAATGGCGAGAACAGCAAGACCTTTGCTCAAAACCAAAGATAATTTCGCAAGAAAACTGCCTGCGCCTTTTGGGAAATACGAGCGGTTCCGTGCTCTGCCTTTGCCAGCAGAAAAGTCTTTAACAGAATTATGGAAAACTCAATCAGCATCTACCATCAAGGAACAGGGTTTAGAGGTAAAAAAGCTACAGCTTTATCCTGGCTGTTTGGTTGAACATTTTTATCCGGAGATAGGCATAGATGCGGCAAAAGTTCTTAACAGGCTTGGCTATCAAGTGGATTTAATAGAAGCTGGCTGTTGCGGATTTCCTGCATTAAACGCTGGATTCAGAGAAGCAGGAGAAGGGGTATTGGCTCAATTGATGAAAAAAATAAAAGCAGAGAATACAATCATCACCCTGTGCCCCACTTGCACCTTAATGCTCAAACGCGCTGGCGAGAAACTTTCATCTCAGGTTTTTCCTTTTAATAAATTTATTTTTGAGAAAGAACTTGGGAGCATACAAAATTTTGTGCCAGACAAAAAATTAAATAAAACGATATGTTATCACGAGTCCTGCCATCAGAAGCATTCTCTAAAGGCAAATGAGGCTTCGCTGGAATTGCTTAAAATTCTTGCTGGAGAAAATTTTATTGAGCTTAAAAATGCGGATTCGTGTTGCGGGTTTGCTGGCTCTTTCTCGCTAGACCATCCTGAAATTTCTGAGGCGCTCGCTATGGATAAAATATATTCCATCAGGGAGTCCGGAGCAGAAGTCCTTGCTCTTGATTGCCCGGGATGCTTATTACAGATTAAGGGAGCGTGTTATAACTCCGGGCTAAAAATTCAGGTTCTTCATCTCGCACAGATTCTTGCCAGCTATTTATTATAGATTCAATTACAATCTTGGTTTGGGGATATGAATTGCCATTCCCATGCCAGCTTCTCCCGCTTCCATCACAGCTTCGGATAAAGTCGGATGAGCGTGAATGGTATGCGCAATATCTTTGATGGTCGCATTCATCTTAAGCGCAAGCGCTAATTCGTGGATGAGTGCGCTGGCATCTGGTCCAATTATGTGCGCTCCCAGAAGTCTCTGGCTTTCTTTTTCAAAAACCAGTTTGACCTCTCCAGCAATCTCTCCAATAGCCTGCGCCTTACCAAGCGCGCGAAACTGAAAGGATGAGACTGCGTAATTTATCCCTTTTGCCTTTGCATCTCTCTCTTTTAAGCCAACGCTTGCCAGTTGAGGAGAACTGAAAATGACTGAGGGCACAACAGAATAGTCCATTTCCTCTCTTTGCCCAAGCGCATTTGCAACAGCTACTTTTGCCTCTGCGCTTGCCTTATGCGCTAGTAGCAATCCTCCTGCAACATCTCCTGCGGAAAAAATTTTCCGCGCAGAAGTCTGCATCCGGGAATCCACTTTGATAAATCCTCTCCCATCGGTTTCCACACCAGCGTTTTCCAAGCCAATGTTCTGGCTATTGGGAACCCTGCCAATGCTGACAAAAATTTTTTTTACCTTGAGCTCCTCCCCGGATTCAGTCCGCGCCAGAATGCCATCTGAATCTTCTTTAACCTCCAGAATCTTCTCTCCGACCAATGCCTGAATCTTGCGCTTTTTCATTTCGCGCAGGAGCAATGCGCCAAGCGTCTCATCCTCAGCTGGAGCGATTTGGGGAAGAAGCTCAATGATGAAGACCTCTGAGCCAAATTCCTTTAAGATAAAAGCCCATTCACATCCCATTGCGCCAGCGCCAATAATCAATATGCTTTCAGGAACTTCAGTTAGCTTCAGCATTTGGTCTGAGTTGAGGATTTTTTTGCCATCAACAGGAAAAACAGGAATCTGCGCTGGAGATGAGCCAGTTGCGACAAGAAAAGCCCCAGCAGAGATTTCCTCTCTAACCCGACCTGACTCCACTAAAATTTTCTCCTGACTTAAAAATTTTGCCTCTCCTTTTTTTACGGTAATTTTCCAGGATTTAAGTAGACTATCAATGCCCTTGACCAGAGTTTTTACAACCTGGTCTTTTCGCGCCATTGCTTTTGCAAGGTCAAGAGAAATATCTCCAGAGATTCTTACGCCGAACTCCTCTGCATCCCTAGCTTGCGCCAGAACCTCCGCGCTTTTAATCAAGGTCTTGGTCGGGATGCAACCGCGATTCAGGCAAACTCCACCAAGATCATCTTTTTCAATAATACATACCTTTGCGCCAATCTGCGCGGCTCTGATCCCGCCTACATATCCTGCTGGACCTGAGCCAATAATTACCAGGTCATAAATTTCCATTTCCTTAACCTTTCTATTGTGCAATTTTTTCTATAAATGGCAATTTTTGTCACTTTTCAGCCAATTTTTGTAAAAATTTTGAAAACCATATTTTATAACTATTTGAAAAATAATCATAATTCATAATTGAAAGTCTGGCATACAAATTGCTTAACATAATTAGTGAGAGCAAGCCATCCAGCCGGTTAATCAAAAAAAATTCCTCTCATTCCCCCATCTCCCATAACCGGCGGGATGGTTTTTTCTAATGCCCTGTTATACAAAGAACCTTTGCACAAGCTCAATAACCTGTTCCTTGCGCTCCATTTTACTCAAGCTTTTCCGGAGCTCAACTGCCTGGCTAATTCCTCTGGAATACCAACCCAGATGTTTCCTCATCTCTACCACTGCCTTTGCCTCGCCGAAATGCTTGCTCAAAAGCTCCAGATGATAAAGCGCAGTTTCCGCTCGCTCCTGAATGCTCGGAGAAGGCTGAGAGGGGGTCTTGATCTGAGAGAAAATCCAAGGATTGCCCAGGGCGCCTCTTCCGATCATCACGCCTGCGCATCCGGTTTCATTTAACATCCTCTCCGCATCTTCCAGTGTCTTGATTCCGCCATTGCCGATGACCGGAATTTTAAGCGCATTCACGCACTCCCTAAGCCCTGAATAGTCAGGTGGACCGGAAAAAAGCTGTGCTTTGGACCTGGCGTGAATAATCACTGCATCCGCTCCTTCTGCCTCAGCGATCTGGCATAACTTAACCGCAATGCCATCCTTGTTCTTAAGCCCGGTCCGCATCTTGACAGTAAGAGGCACTTTACCAATAGCTTTTCTAACCGCACGGATGATCTCACCTGCGCGCGGCAAGTCCCGCATCAGCGCAACCCCAGCTCCCTTCTTCACCACCTTTGCCACAGGACAGCCCATATTAATGTCAATTACATCAGCATCCGTCTCCGCGAGCATCCCAGCGGCTCTTGCCATACATTCCGGGTCAGACCCAAAAATCTGAAACGCAACAGGCCGCTCCTCAGGATGAGTGTATAGCAGTTTGAAAAAATAAACCCTTGCTTTGCCCTCTGCCCGAACCAAGCCATCTGCGCTGATCATCTCTGTCCAGACCATTGACGCGCCATTCCTTCGCACAATCCTGCGCGTTGGACTATTGCTTATCCCGGCAAGAGGAGCAAATACAGCAAAGCCATCAAGTTCAATCTGACCGATTTTGAGAGTTTTAACCATTCAGATTAGATATTGAACTCAAATAAATAGTTTTTCCAGAAAACAGGGCAGAGTCCTGTTTCTCTCCATATTCGTAGACTTATCTCTGCGCGCTTGAAAAATAGTTAGATGTTGAACTCTATCCCTGCCTTTTTCCAATCCTCGGCAAATCTTTGTATGCCAATATCTGTAAGCGGGTGTTTGGTGAATTGCTCAATGACCTTGAAGGGAACTGTCACAATATGAGCGCCAGCAAGCGCTGATTCAACAACATGCATCGGATGACGAACAGATGCCACAATGACCTCTGTTTCAAATCCATAATTATCCCAGATGATCATCAACTGCTCAATCAAATCCATTCCCCTCTGTCCTATGTCATCCAGTCTGCCAATAAACGGACTCACAAAACTTGCCCCGGCTCTAGCCGCTAGAATCGCCTGAAGTGGAGAAAAAACCAATGTAACATTGCACCTGCATCCCTCTTCCTCCAAAACCTTCACAGCCTTTAACCCATCCTTTGTCAGCGAAATTTTGCACACTATATTTGGATGAAGCTGATGAAGCTTCCGCGCCTCCTTTAGCATCCCTTCATAATCCAGACTCACAACCTCAGCGCTTACAGGTCCTTTTACTACCTCACATATCTCTAATAGCAACTCCTTAAACGGCTTTTTCTCCTTAGCCACCAGACTCGGATTAGTGGTCACTCCGTCCAGAAGACCCAGCTTGGCTGTCTCCTTGATCTCGTTCAGATTCGCTGTGTCAAGAAATATCTTCATTCTCTCTCCTCCATTATGTTTTACTTAAAACCTGGCACTCAAAACTTAAAAGCAAAGACAAGACTCCTTATTTATCTCTAGCCTGGGATAAAGAACGCTTCCAGGCACCAAACTCCGCAGAGTGTTTTCTGCTTCTCTCAAATCTTCCTCTGTAAGATGCGCCAGCTTGAGCGGAGATTGGTTCTTATAAAAGTCCCATTCCTCCCAGCTAACATCTTTTAGTAAGCCCTGCTTCAAGGTCTCAGTATGGAGATATGTTCCGGGCGCAGGCGTGAGCCTTGAGATGGTGATGCTCTCCGGCTTGAGCCTTTTTACAAGCTCAATAGTCATCTGCAAATCCTCTCTGGTCTCCTCCGGAGCGCCGATAATGATAAAACAATGAGTCCCAACCCCGAGCTGATGGCAAATTTCAAAGGCTCTGACCGAGTCTTCAACTTTAAATTTCTTGTTGTAATAGTCAATAATTTTCTGAGAACCGCTCTCAACCCCAAACGCCAAGCCAACCAAACCTATTGCCTTTAATTCCTTAACCAGCTCCTCGCTAACATCGTTCACACGGGTCTGACCTGAGAAAAAAATTTTGAGATTGCGCTTTTCCATTTCAGAACGCAATTTTTGAAACCAGGAAAGACCAAGGCTCGCAAGGTTATCATCTCTAAATAGAAAGAATTTATGATTAGTTAGCTTAACTGCCCATTCTATCTCCTCTGCCACATTCTCAGGACTCCGCTTGCGCAATTTTCTACCGAAAATTAAATCCTGCATTGGCTTGCAGAACCTGCACTGAAACGGACAACCACGCGATAAGCTGATCCCAACCTGGAGCATCCCGTTTTTTAAGTAAGTGGTATAGTCCAGAAGGTCGCGCGCAGGGAATGGGATGGAGTCAAGGTCTGGGATGAAGGAGCGAAGTGGTGTTCTGAAAATCTCATCTCCCTTTCTCATCCACACTCCATCAATTCCAGAGCCATCCCTGCCTTGCGCAATATTCTGGAACAACTTTAATCCGCTTACCTCGCCCTCTCCGATCACAATGTAATCAAACCCGGCTTTCAGAGTTCCCTCAGGGTCAGCGCTCGGATGTGGTCCTCCACACACCACAGGCAAGTCCGGTCTTAAGCTCTTGACCTTTTGTAAAATATAATGCGCGCGGTTAAAGAGAACGCTGGATGTGGTCAGCCCAACAGCATCTGCCCATTGAACTGCTTCTGACAATTTGTCAAGGCTCTTTTCAAATGTGAAGTCAAGAAATTTTATCCCAAAACCATTATTCCTGAGAACAGACGCAATATAAAGAATGCCCAGAGGCTCCTGTGTCTGGCCCATCTCCCGCCATTGATACCGGGGGTATATCAAAAGGATATTCATCTTCTAGTTCCGCCTGCTAGAATCTAGCAGAATCATCGCCTGCCGTCAAGGAATAAAGAATCGCGTATAAAGCAGTTGGCACATTAAGCGCAATGCGCGATTCAAAGGGTTGCATTGTCTCACAAGAATATCTATTGTCTCGCCCCTTTTGCGCTGGAGAATTTTTCCAAATGGCGGATGTTGTAAAAATTGTAAGCAGAGATGCTTTTATGCAGGAGTTTGTGAACCTTTTGCAAATGCTCCTCTGCATAATCAGATGGTATAGTCAGTAGATTGGTCTTTTGCTCCGGGTCTTTGCTCAGGTCAAAAAGCATAACCTGATCCGGAGATTGGCAAAAAAGCCAGTCCGGGGTCCGAAGTGCTTGAACAAGCCCTTTTTTTCCCTGCGAATCCACGCTCAAGGATTCACTCAGTGCAGACATTTCAATTTTTGAATTGAGATATACCTGAAAAGGAACTCCCTGGGCTTGAGCAGGGATTTCCATATTCAGCATTCCCATAATCCCTGGCAGGATGTCAATTGTCCTGGACAGGTTTGGTATAGACATCCCTTGTGGCAGATGTCCGCGCCAGTATAAAATCAATGGAACCTTGAGAACAGAATCATAAATCTGGTCAAACCCTGTGCCGGTTTCTTTAAATTCAATGCCGTGGTCAGAGGTAATGATGACCAGGGTTTTTTCCTGAAGCAGATTTCTCTGCTCTAATCCTGAAAAAATTTTCTCCAGGCTTTGATCAATCTTTTTGATTCTATCATCATACTCCTTAACAATTTTTTGCGGGTCTGATGGTGCTGATTCAGATTTTTGCATTTGCCCGGTCTCTCCGGTATTCAGAAATAGGAAAAACGGACGGCTTGGCTCAAGAGAGTCTATCCAGGAAAAAATTTGTTCCAGGTTAGAGTTATCAAGTCGCTCAAAGCCGGTTTTAAAATAGCTGAACCCAGAAAGGGGCACTATTTCAAAAGCCCTGGTGTCAGAAAATCCTGTAAAAGCTGAGGTCTGATAGCCAGCCTGTTGAAGAAAATCCGCTAGAGTTTTAAGCTCTGGCTCAATTGGCTTTTCGCTTGATTTTTCCTGAGTAATGGTAAAAGGACCCAAGAGCCATGTCCCTGTCATAAGAGAGGCGATTGAAAAGGACGATTGGACAGAAGCAGTGATAACATTTTCAAATCGCACGCCTTTTTCTGCAAGCCGGCCCAGGAATGGACTGGTTTTTTGGGTATAACCATAGCAGGAGAGATGGTCTGGGCGAAGAGAGTTGAGCACTATTAGAATCAGGTTTGCATTCAAAGATGGTTCAGGCTCTGGCTTCTCAACCTCATAAAGGACTGCGCCAGGAAATCGCTCTCCTTCTGGATAACTGGAAATAAATTTTAACCCGGGCTTGTCCCCTGCACTGAGAAAGTAGTCTGTCAATTCTAAAGGAGCATCCATCCACGAAAAAAGATGTTCCTCTGCCAGAATATAGCTTACAGCCTGAGCCTGTGCGTATCTCACAATCCGTGCGGGATAATCAATTGGGAAAATATACCAGTAATTTCCGCTCACCATTGGCGCAAATGGGTGTTCGCTCATTATAATTTTATTAGTGTCTCTGATTTTGCTCTTAACCCAGTTTGCAATCTCTCTTCTGCCTTTTTCTTTTGCCTCCATTTGCTTCTGGCTTGCCAGCCATCTCAATTTTCCAGTCGGAAATAAAACCAATAAAGGCAAAATCCAGATAAAAATTAGCCCGGGAGAATTAAGAGCCTTTAGCCGTGAACTTAAATTAAAGACCTCTCTTAAAAAGAGCAATCCTGCGCTGGCAAAAAGCGCCAGTAAAGGAGCCAGTGCACAAAAATATCTGATTAAAGCAGGCGCACTCAGAAGAATAAAAATAGCAGGGATGCTCATCCATAATAGCCCGGGCGCAAAAATTTTTTTTAAGCCAGAAGGGTTTTTTCCTACAAGCCAGCTTAATCCGCTAAGGAAAAGCAAAATTATGACAAGTAAAGGAATCAGGGTTCCCCACTGGAAAGCCAGTTTGAGGACAATTCTAAATTTTGTGAAAACCGAGTGAAAGTATTCTCCTGGATGAGAAAAAATACCCCAGATTAAAGAGCGCTCCTTTGCCTGTCTGAAATTTAAAAGCATCTCAGCTGTCTTATCCAGGTCGCGCTCCTCAATAAACCAGCCTGCTGTTCCTGGTTCAGCAACTTTTTTAAAAAATTCCTGCCGGGCTCGGAGGCTGTAAATCCCGTGTTTTTTCAGACAATAAATGTCATAAGGAAGCGCAAAAATATAGAATGTTGCGAAAATAACACATAGCCCGGAAATAGCAGTGGAAAGCGGAATTTTCTTTAAGAGGCTATAACTGAGCAAAATAATTCCTGCGGTGATAACAAAGACCAGTGCCTGGGTTCTTGCTAGATAAGATATGCCGAAGCTTGTGCCAATCAGAACACAGAGCATAAGCTTCTTTTCTTCAAGAAATCGCTGGAAGAAATAAAGCCCGAATCCAAATCCAAGCAAAAACATTGGCTCGCTTGCGCCATTACTGCTCAGCTCAACAAGAATCGGATAGCTCACCAGAAGCGCTGAACTAAAGATGGCTCCTGTGCTTCCGTAAATTCTTTTGCCCAGCAGATAAAACGGAATCAAAAGTAGAGCCCCAAGAATGTTATTTACGAGCTTTGCTGACCATATCCAGTCCTTAATAAAAAACTGGAATAGCGCTATTAAAGCTGGATAAAGAGGCTGATAATAATGATCAATCCCTTTTGACCAGTATGGCGTGCTCAGTTTGCCCTGAGAGATACTCCAGGCATGCATTACATAGCCACATCCATCAAAATTCAGCTCCTGATAATATCCGACCCGGAAGCGCACAAAAAAGGCAATTGCTATCAGGATTATCAGCCAGAAACCTGCTAAGCGCTGGCTGATTTCTGGCTCAAAAAATTTTCCCATCGCTGTTTCCCTTATCACAAAGGAAGGCAGTTGATTTTTCCCGACCCTTGATACATCAAAGCTGATTATACTTATTGACCTGGGTCTCCACCAGCTTCTGAATCTCCGAAAGCCGATTTTCGCTCTCTGCCTCAAACCTCATCACAAGCATTGGTTGGGTGTTGCTCGCTCTGACCAGTCCCCATCCGTCTGGAAACTCCAGTCTCATTCCGTCCGTGTCAATCACTTTATAACCGAGCTTCTTAAAATGCTCCCTTACCTTTGCCACTATCTCAAACTTTTTTTCATCCGAGGATTTAATCCTGATCTCCGGAGTATTTACAGCAGGAGGAATATCAGCAAGTAGCTCTGAGAGTTTTTTGTCGGTCCGGGAAAGTATTTCTAAAACCCTGGCAGAGGTGTATATTGCGTCATCAAATCCAAACCAGCGATGCTTGTAAAAAATGTGTCCGCTCATTTCTCCTCCAAGTTGCGCATTGGTCTCTTTCATCTTAGCCTTGATCAGGCTGTGTCCAGCCTTCCACATAATCGGCTTACCGCCCTTTGCAGAAATATCATTATAAAGCCTGTGCGAGCATTTAACCTCACCTATAATAGTTGCACCCGGAACCTCCTTAAGAAGCGCCCTGCTTAAAAGGATCATAATAATGTCTCCCCAGATGACATTGCCCTTCTCGTCAATCAATCCAATTCGGTCCGCGTCTCCATCATATCCTATCCCGATATCCGCATTGAGCCTCACAACTGTATCCCTTAATTCCTGAACATTCTTTAATACTGTTGGGTCTGGATGATGATTTGGAAATGTGCCATCCATATCGCAATATAACTCGGTAACCTCACATCCAAGTCCGCGAATAACCTTAGGCGCAACCGGTCCCGCAGTGCCGTTCCCCGCGTCAATCACCACTTTTAAAGGCCTTGCCAGCTTGATGTTCTTGACAATATAATCAATATACTCTGGGTTCAGGTTATAATTTCTAACCGCGCCATTCCCATCTGGAAAATCCTTTGCATCTATAATTTTCCTCACCCTTTGAATTTCCTCTCCCCAGATCGTGTCCTTGCCAATACAAATCTTGAACCCGTTCTGGTCTGGTGGATTATGTGAGCCTGAAACCTGAACACCGCCATCAAGGTTTAGATGAAACAAACTGAAATATAACATTGGCGTGGTCACTATCCCGAGGTTGAATACCTCCAGCCCTGAATCAATCATTCCCTTGAGCAAAGCATCAGAAAGGGAAGGAGAGCTTAACCGACAATCTCTTCCAAGCGAGACCCTGGTTCCGTTCTTCTCCTTTACAAGCCTGGCAAAGGCTCTGCCAAGCTCGTATGCAAAAGATTCATCAAAATCTTTTCCCGGCACACCTCTGATGTCATACTCCCTGAAAATCTCTGGATTAACTTTCATTCTCTACCCCCAATAGTTTATTCTCATCATAAACATAATAAATAATTTATAGCTTTGGGGTCAACTCAAAGGAAGATTTGGGGACAGGTCTTGTCATAAAATAGTGTCAAGTCTTGCGGTAAAAATTGAATTTTTGATTTGAAGGTAATAAACGCGCGCTCAAGATTTTTGGAATAAGCGCCATCACCGGGGGCACGGTTTATGCGCTTCTGGGCATTGGTATCGCTATTTGCGGGTTTTATACTCATAATAGGCGTTATGGAGGAAACCGAACCGCTTAATCGCAAATTTGTCCAGTCCACCAAGGCTATCTCTGACTTAAGCTTTAAGCGAATTCCCCTCATTGATTTGTGCCCTTCAGATAGATGAAAGGATTTAACCATAAGTCCTGATTTGCTCGCAAGGCAAAATCGGCTAGACTGAAAAACATATGACTCCTATCGCACTGAGCATAGCCGCGTCGGACCCGTGTGGCGGAGCTGGAATAGAGGCGGACCTCAAGGTTATGAGTGCGCTCAAGGTTTTTGGAATGAGCGCCATCACCGGGATAACGGTTCAGGGACCAAGAGGAATTGAGAGGATCGCGGCAACGCCCGGGAATGAGCTTAGACGGATCCTGGAAATAATGGCTAATCAACTCAAGCTGGATGCGGTGAAGGTGGGAGCTTTGGTGAACAAGCAGATTCTTCAGGTCACGCGTGTTTTTCTCGCGCATAAAAAGCTCAAATCGGTTTTGGACCCTCTGCTCCTCTCCAGAACCGGCTATCCGCTTTTGCAGAAATCAGCCTGGAAGGATTTAACTTTACTTTTTCCGCTCGTGAGTTTGATCACACCCAATATCTTTGAGGCGGAGACCTTGAGCGGAGTTAAAATCAAAAACTCGGACGATATTTTAAAAGCAGGCGAGGCGCTGATGCAAAAGGGAGCGGAAGCAGTGCTTATTAAGGGCGGACATCTATTTGAGAATACTGAGTACGGCAAACGGCGCAAGGAGAGCGATAAAAAAATTACAGATTTGGCGGTGAATGATTTTCTTTTTGTTGGAGGAAGGGTTAGAAAGTTCAGCAAGACCAGGGTGGCTGGAAAATTTCATGGAACCGGTTGCGCGCTAAGCTCAGCGATTGCCGGCTATCTGGCGCTGGGCTCAGAACTATGGGAAGCAGTTGAGAAGGCGGAATCTTACATTGAGCAGGCGCTTGCTTCAGCGGTGGAAATTTCCGGGGTAAAATATCTGAGCCATATAAAGGGGTCAGGTCTTTACTTTTAACTTTTGGCAGTTAAATTTTAAGTCAAGGACTGCCCAACAAGGACAAGGAGGAGAATTGGAAAAGGGAAAGCTGATAGTTCTGGAAGGGATTGATGGGTCTGGCACGAGCACTCAGGCGAAGCTTCTATACGAGGCGTTGCAGAAGAGGAATTATCCTGTGGAGTTGACCTCTGAGCCGAGTGATGGCGCGATCGGGAATTTGATTCGGGATTATCTCAAGGGAGAGCAGATTTTTTCAGAGAGGAATCTTGGCGCGCACAGTTTGGCGTTGTTATTTGCCGCGGACAGGCTGGACCATCTTGGGAGCCGTATTCTTCCGTGGCTTATACGGGGCAAAGTTGTAGTCTCGGATCGGTATTTGCTGAGCAGTCTGGCGTACCAATCTCTGGACTGCGATCTTGAATGGATTAAAATTATCAATCGTGAGGCTCCTCCACCGGATTTGACTATTTTACTAGACCTTCCGGTGGAAATCTCACTCAAGCGAGTTTCTCAGAGACAGCTCTGGCCCGAGCTGTTTGAAAAAGCGGAGATTCAGAAGAGGGTTAGGGAAAATTATTTGAGGCTGGCGCGAGAGCTTTACTCTGACCAAAGGATTGTGGTGATAGATGCTGACAAGTCCATAGAAGAGATTGGTGCGCAGATTTTGAAGGAAGCGCTGAATTACCTTCAGTTTATTCCGGGAAAAAGCGGATAAAGGGCAGACAATCGGCTCTGCCCGTATCATTATAAAATTTTTGCGTTTTTTACGGTGAATTTATGCCGGACAGGAGTGTCCAGTCCCCTAGAAGAGCGCGTGCGTCTCAATCTATTCGCTTTTCGCTAATTTCTGGCTCAACGGGTTTTTAGTTCGGAAATTAGATTCTCTATCTGGGATTTAAGGTCTGACTGAACTGGTTTCAGGTTTTTGAGGGAGTTTGCCAGAGCAATGCTCGCAATTTTCTTTTTGCTCAAAAGCGCGCTTCTGAGAAATAGCGCTAATAAAACTGAAGGCGCAAACAGCGCTGGATAAAACGCGCGCTCTGAAACTCAAGAACCTCTCTCACCATCTCCCGCGAACAATTCTTCCAGTTATACATCCCGCAACAAGCAGAGCAAGATGCGCTCCTTAAATCGCAAGGCTGGCAATATACAAATTCTTCCACCAATCAAATTCTAGCTAAATTTTCACAATTGCGCCAGCAGAATTTGTGCGATAGTGAATAAATTGACAGCATATATCTTAATGCTAAAGTAAAACTCCGATGAAAAATAAGCTGATCCTCTTGATTGCTAGTGGACTGGGGCTTGGATACGCGCCTCTGATTCCCGGAACCTTTGGCACTTTGCTCGGAGTTCTGATTTATTATTTCCTGAGAAAACTCCAATGGTGGCTGGTTATTCCAATCACCATCCTTATTTTCCTTATTGCGGTCTGGTCTTCTCATCAAGCGGAAAAAATCATGTTCACACGCGACCCTCAGGTTGTGACCATTGACGAGGTTGCTGGATACCTTGTCACAATGCTCAGCTTTCCAAATAACTGGAATTGGCTCCTTGCTGGCTTTGTTCTCTTCCGCGTGTTTGACATCATTAAGCCCTGGCCTGCAAGCTATTTTGATAATGTGTCCAGACGCGGCTTCGCGGTTGTGATGGATGACATTGTTGCTGGAATTTATGCGAATATCTGCTTGCAGATTGTGAGGGTGATAGTCAAATGAAGATTTGCTTTCTAGCAATTGGAGATGAGCTCCTTAACGGAAGGATTTCAGAGGCGAATGGAAGGTTTTTGGCTTCGCAGGTTTCAGCGCTGGGCTTAAACTTAAACTATCTAATGATGGTTGGGGATGACGAGGTTGAAATTGTCCGGGCGTTTGATTTTCTTTCGCAAAACTCAGATGCGCTTATCTGCACAGGTGGTCTTGGACCCACGCCAGATGATCTAACCACTGAGGTTTTCGCCAAATTTGCAGGGCTGGATTTGGAATTTCATCAGGAGATTCTTGAGCAGATAGAAGCACGCTTCAAGCTCCGGGGTATGCAGATGCCTCTCACAAATAAAAAGCAGGCTTTGATTCCAAAAGGGGCAAGAATCATCCCAAATAATTTTGGCACTGCGCCTGGATACGAGTTTGAGAAGGATGGCAAACACTGGTTTTTCTTTCCGGGAGTGCCTTCTGAATTTCAGCAGATGGCAAAGGAGTTTTTGCTCCCGAGATTGATGGAGCTTGAAGGCGCAAAAAAATCAGTAAAGGTCAAGACCCTGCTGGTTTATGGCATCCCGGAAAGCGGGATTGCGGAGAGGCTTAACAAAATTACATTTGCGCCAGAGCTAAAGCTCGCTTATCTGCCTGAGTTCCCGCGGATTCATCTGCGCTTGAGCGTGGTTCTTCTGGATGAAACGCGAGCTGAAAAAATTGTCAGTGAGTCTGCGCAGATGATCAAATCCGCGCTCGGTGAATATGTGATTTCGGAAGATGATGAGCCATTAGAAAGAACGGTTGGGAATTTGTTAAAGACGCGCGGGCTAAGGTTAGCGACTGCGGAATCCTGCACCGGAGGGCTGGTTGCAAAAAGGCTCACGGATATTCCTGGCTCTTCTGATTATTTTCTTGGAGGGTTTGTAACTTATGCGAATGAGCTAAAGATAAGGGAGCTGGGAGTGAGTGCGGAGTTGCTTAAAGAAAAGGGAGCGGTTTGCGCAGAGGTTGCGATAGCAATGGCAAAAGGAGCAAGGGAGCGCACAGGCTCTGACATTGCTATTTCCACTACTGGCGTTGCGGGACCAACAGGAGGGACAAAAGACAAGCCAGTGGGAACAGTGTTTATGGCGCTTGCGGATGATAAAGGAATCTGGAGTCAGAGGTTTCAATTTTTGCCTATCAGTCGTGAGGCTGTTCGGGCGCTTAGCGCAGAGACATCTCTGGAGATTATCAGGAGAAGGCTTTTGAATTTAAGGATGCCTGGGGAAAGGAAAGATGGAGACAAACAATTTTAAGGATGAGAAACCTATCCGCTCCTTTATAGCTGTTTCAATTCCGGAGCAGATCAAGTCAGAGATAGGAAGATTTCAGGAACATCTAAAACGGACTGGCGCGGATGTTAAATGGGTGAGACCAGAATCAATGCACATAACACTCCGGTTTCTTGGCAATCTCAGTCCAGAAGAGATAGAGCTTGCAGGAGAAGCTGTTTGTGTTGTTGCGGAAAAATTTTCACCGGTTCAGGTTGAGATAAAGGGTTTTGGAAGTTTTCCAGAAAGAAAAAGACCGCGAGTTATCTGGGCAGGCTTGACGCGTGGGGAGGATGAGCTAAAAGAAATTTTTCAGAGTTTAGAGCAGGAGCTGATTTCAAGGGGTCTTGGCGAGGCTGACCGCGGCTTTGCGGGTCATTTGACCATTGGCAGGGTCAAAACTGGCAAAAAGCTGGAATATTTACTAGAATATCTAAATAAGGAATCAGAGAGGAGCTTTGGGATTTTTGAGGCAAAAACTATATGCTTATTCCAGAGCCAGCTAAAGCCTCAAGGCGCAATTTACACGGTATTGAGGCAAGCGGTTTTGGCGGGCAGGAGCGAGGGGAAGAAATGAGCAAAGAGAAAAAGGGAAACGGAGAAGAGAGAGAAAGAGAGAGAGAAAAAGAGAAGACCATCAAGCAGGCGATAGAGACGATAGAGAAGCATTTTGGCAAAGGCGCGATTATGCGTCTGGGGGCGGACACTAAAATTCCGGAAGTGGAGACGGTTTCTACAGGGTCTCTTGGGCTGGACTTGGCTCTTGGTGTGGGCGGAATGCCGCGCGGGAGAGTTCTGGAGATATTTGGACCAGAGGCGAGCGGCAAGACCACGCTGGCGCTTCATCTGATTTCAGAGGCGCAAAAGCTTGGAGGGATATGCGCGTTTATAGACGCGGAGCATGCGCTTGATGTGAATTATGCTCAGAAGCTGGGAGTAAAGGTTGAGGATTTGCTGATCAGCCAGCCGGACTATGGGGAGCAGGCTTTAGAGATCGCGGACACTTTGCTTAAAGCTGGAGCAGTGAGCGTGATCGTGGTTGACTCTGTGGCGGCGCTTACTCCCAAGGCGGAGCTGGAAGGAGAAATGGGAGACTCTCATATGGCGCTTCAGGCAAGATTGATGAGCCAGGCGCTCAGGAAGCTGACCGGCAATATCACTCGTTCCGGAACCATTATCGTTTTCATCAATCAGATAAGGTCAAAAATCGGGGTGATGTTCGGGAATCCAGAGACCACCACGGGCGGAAACGCATTGAAGTTTTACGCCACGGTCCGGCTGGACATCCGCAGAATCGGGCAGTTGAAACAGGGCACACAGATTATCGGGTCGCGTGTGCGGGTCAAGGTTGTTAAGAATAAACTTGCGCCTCCGTTCCGGCAGACAGAATTTGATATAATGTATGGCGAGGGAATCAGCCGGGAGGGAGAGGCGCTTGACCTGGGATATACACTTGGTGTACTGGAAAAAATAGGCGCATGGTATGCTTATAAGGGAGAGAGGCTGGGACAGGGCAGGGAGAATTCCAAATCGTTTCTAAAAGCGCATCCGGAGGTTAGAGCTGAGATAGAAGCCCAGATCAAAGAGCGATATAAAGCGGAATTACTAGGACCAGCGGGTCCGGTAGAGGGAGAAGAATTCTGAGCTAAAGGAGGAAAGCAATGACACAGATGCCTGGTGGAGGAAAACCTCCTCAAAATCCGAATACAGCAACTACAGGGGCGCCTGGTGGAGTTCCTGGGGTGGTAAAGCCAGGTGGAGTTGACCTTAATGAGATTCTGACGGTTGCGATGAAAGCTGGCGCGAGCGATATTCATATAAAGGCTGGATTGCCGCCCATCTTCCGGATTGATGGTCAACTTTATCCTTATAAGGAAGCCCCACGCTTAAGCCCGGATGTGGTTAATAAGATGGCATTCGGGATTATGACCAAGGGACAGCAGGACAAGTTTAAGGAGGCTGGCGAGGTTGACCTTGCATACGGAGTGCCAGGTCTTGGCAGGTTCCGTGTGAATATCTTTCAGCAAAGAGGGACCATTGGAATAGTGCTCAGGGTAATTCCATTCACGGTCAAAACTCTGGAAGAGCTTAACCTTCCGCCAATCATTGCCAAGCTGTCTAATGAGCAAAGAGGATTGATTTTAGTGACAGGAACCACGGGTTCTGGGAAAAGCACCACTCTCGCGGCAATGTTAGACCTAATCAACTCCAGCAGAACCTGCCACATCGTGACCATTGAGGACCCGATAGAATTCTTGCACCGGGATAAAAGGAGCATTGTGAACCAGCGCGAAGTAGGCTTTGACACAAAAGGATTTGCGGTTGCGCTCAGGAGCGCGCTTCGGGAAGACCCGGATGTGATCCTTGTTGGAGAAATGAGGGATTTTGAGACCATTGAGACAGCATTACTCGCGGCAGAGACCGGGCACCTTGTGCTGTCAACATTGCATACTCTGGACGCTACAGAGACCATCAACCGAATAGTGGCGGTATTCCCGCCTTATCAGCAGAAACAGGTTCGGCTTCAACTCGCCGCGGTCATCAAAGGCGTGATTAGTCAGCGCTTGATCCCGCGCGCAGACGGCAAGGGAAGAGTGCCAGCAGTGGAAGTAATGGTGTCATCCGCACGCATCCGGGAGTGTATTGAGGACAAGGACCGGACAAAAGAGATCAGAGACGCTATTTCTACCGGATATATAGCTTATGGTATGCAGACCTTTGACCAGTCTATTCTGCAGTTATATCGGAAGCAGTTGATCAGTCTGGACGAGGCGCTGAGACAATGCAGTAATCCGGATGACTTCAAGCTCAAAATATCAGGCATCTCAACCGCCAAAGACGCTGAGCAATGGGACCATTTTGACACAGAAGCAGGAGCAGAGGGGGAAAAATCCGGCGCCAAGAAAAAAGATGATTTTCAAATTGAAAGATTCTGATTAGGGAAGCTGGTGAAAAAGGTAAAGATGATAAATTTGGTAAAATTCAATTTAGTAACTTTACCAGTTTAATCAATTTGACCAAATTACACGGATAGATAATAGATAGCAGATGCGTGTTAGCCATCAATTATAGAGTGGTCATAGTAATAAATGAAGCTAGACGAACTCAGAAGTAAATTCCTGGACTATTTCCGAGCACACGGGCACACGGTTGTCAAATCATCCAGCCTGGTGCCGGAAAAGGACCCGACTCTTCTTTTTTCAAATGCAGGGATGAACCAGTTCAAGGATGTGTTCCTTGGTCTGGAAAAAAGGGAATACACTCGTGCGTGCAGTAGCCAGAAATGCTTTCGCGCCTCAGGCAAGCATAATGACCTGGAAAATGTGGGGTTCACTGCAAGGCATCATACTTTTTTTGAGATGCTCGGTAATTTCAGCTTCGGGGATTATTTTAAAAAAGAGGCGATTGCCTTTGCCTGGGAGTTTATCACAAAGGAGCTTGGTCTGGACAGGAGCCGTCTTTGGATAACTATTTTCCGGGAAGATGAACAGGCGTTTGACATCTGGCGCAAGGACATTGGAATTAGCCCGGAGCGGATTGTCAGGATGGGCGAGTCGGATAATTTCTGGAGTATGGGCGAGACAGGTCCGTGCGGACCATGCTCGGAAATTATTTTTGACCAGGGAGAGAAGGTCGGTTGTGGAAAACCGGATTGCAAGGTTGGATGCGATTGCGACCGGTATCTGGAGTTATGGAACCTTGTGTTTATGCAGTTCAATCGTGATGAAAACGGGAAACTGACTCCACTTCCTAAACCGTGCGTGGATACTGGAATGGGACTGGAGAGGATCACAGCAGTTATGCAGGGCAAGCTCTCAAATTATGATACAGACCACTTCCAGAGCATTATTGCAAGAATCTCTGAGCTCAGCGGGAAAAAATATCATCAGGACGAGCATCTGGACAATTCTATGCGTGTGATTGCTGACCATTCCCGGGCTATGACTTTTCTTATCTCAGACGGAATCCTTCCTAGCAATGAAGGAAGGGGATATGTGCTTCGGAGAGTGATGAGGAGAGCCTTGAGGCATGCGCGTCTATTAGGCTTTGAGAAGCCTATCCTGTTCAAGCTATGCGAGCGCGTGATTGAGCTTATGAGGGAGCCATATCCGGAGCTGGTTGACCGGAGGGATTATATTGAGGAAGTGATCAGGAATGAGGAAGAGAGGTTTTTACAAACCCTGGACAATGGCTTACGGCTCATTCGTGAAGAGATTGAGAAGCATAAAAAGGAACAAACTCCCTGGACTCTGCCTGGAGAGATAGCATTTAAGTTATATGACACATACGGGTTTCCGCTTGACCTGACCCAGGTTATTGGCAGGGATGAAGGGTTTGTGGTTGACCTTCAGGGCTTTGAGCGGGAAATGGAGAAGCAAAAAGAGCGGGCAAGGGCGAGCTGGAAAGGCTCAGGCGATGAGGACACTGAAACGCTTTACAAACAAATTCGTCAGCAAGGCATAAAGAGCGAGTTTAGCGGATATGATAAAACACAGGAGCAGGGCAGAGTCATTGCTTTGATTGAAAAAGATGTTGCAAAAGAAAAAATATCCGGCGCTGGAAAAGAGTTTCAGCTAATCTCGGACAGGACCTGCTTTTATGGTGAGACCGGAGGACAGGTGGGAGACCGGGGATGGATTAAGGGAGAAAATTTTGAAGCTGAGGTTATAGACACCACTCGTCCGATGGAAAACCTAATCGTGCATCATTGTAAATTAACAAAAGGAGAGGTAAAGCTGTTTGACCTGGTTGAAATGAAGGTGGATTCGGAGCGTAGATGGGACACTGCGCGCAACCATAGCGCCACACACCTTCTTCAATCCGCTCTCAGGAAAATACTCGGGACTCATGTCCAGCAAAAGGGCTCGCTTGTTAGCCCGGACAGGCTTAGATTTGACTTTACGCATTTCTCTCCACTTTCGGAGGAAGAGATTAAGAAGGTTGAATCTCTGGTCAACCGGATGATAAGGGAAAACGCTGAGGTCAAGATTGAATACCTGAGTTATCCAGAAGCGCTGGACAGGGGAGCCATTGCGCTGTTCGGGGAGAAATACGGAGAAGTGGTCAGACTGATCACAATGGGAGATTTTTCAAAAGAGCTTTGCGGAGGAACGCATTGCTCAAGAACCGGGGATATTGGCTTATTCAAGATAGTCTCTGAGGCGAGCGTTGCCGCAGGAGTGAGGAGGATTGAGGCGCTGAGCGGAAGAGGCGCAGTGGAATATATTCAGAGCATTGAAAAATTGCTTAACGATTCTGCGGGGCTTTTAAAAGCAATTCCAGAGGAACTTCCGGACCGGATCAAGAGGCTTCAGGAGGAAAACAAAAAGCTCAAACAGGAATTAAAACATAAACAGATGGAGCAGGATGCGCCTGATGTCATAGTCAAAAATGTAGATGGAGTTCCTGTTGTGCTTGTTGAGATGGGAATAACAGAGCAGGAATATGTTTTGAATTATTCAGATAAAATTCTGCAGAAGCATAAAACAGGCGTGTTTGTTTTTGGGAGCAAGGACCAGGAAAAGGCGTATCTTCTTGTAAGAGTGAGCAAGGATTTAAGCAAAAAATTTGATGCAGGGAAATTGGTATCAAGACTTTCCGAAATAGTTGGAGGCAAAGGCGGAGGCAGGGCTGAACTGGCGCGAGGCGCAGGGAGTAAGCCTGAAAAACTTAAAGAAGCGCTTGAGGCTGTTCCTGGCTTGGTCCAGGAGAGGAGCTCAAAAGGCTGACGGCTTAATAATGGCAAGACTGTATTCCATCAATCCTCCTGACCTGCTCAATCTGGAATTAAACCGGGACATCATTAAGATTGGGCGGCTCCCGGACAACGACATTGTGCTCAATGACATCCTTATATCAAGGCGACATTGCGAAATAAGGAGGGAGGGGGAACGCTGGAAAATAGTTGACCTTGGCTCCCTCAATGGTATCTATGTGAATAACCTGCGCGTGTCAGAGGAATTCCTTGCAAGCGGAGATGTAATTGTAATAGGGAACAACCAGTTTGTATTTGAGGAATTAAGTGGCGCTCCAAAACCTATACTTCAGGGCTTGGACCAGGAGCTTGTCAAGCCGGTCGCGGAGTTAGGAAATGAAATCGGGATCAGCGGAGACCCTCTCGGGGTTTATCAAAAGATTAACCAGGCAAAAGAGGGGAAGTATTTTTATACACTTTATCAGATCGCTCGCGCGCTTAATTCCGCGAACAGCCTACAGGAGTTGATCAAGCTGAGTCTGGAGCTAGTTTTCCAGGTTATCAATGCGGAGCGCGGAGTGATTATGCTCTTGGACGAAAAAGGCGAGCTTCAGATCAAGGAGGCGATGGTTCGCGGGAAAAGCGTGGAAGAGAAGATGGATGTTATGGTTAGTCAGACTATAGCCAGAAGAGCCATTGCTGAAAAAGCCGGGATAATAACCTCTGACGCCAAATACGACCCGCGCTTCCGAGCCGGAGCCAGCGTCATCGCTTATAACATCAGAAGCGCGCTCTGTGTTCCTATCTGGGACCGCGATGAGATCAGAGGCGTGATTTATCTGGATAACCTGATGCAGAGTTATGCGTTTAATGAGGATGATATGAGATTGCTCACTGCGATCGCAAATCAGGTCGCGATTGCGCTTCATCAGGAGGAGCTTCAGGAGCAGATGAGGCAGGACGCCATTTTCCGCGCAAATCTTGCGCGCTTCCACTCCCCGGATGTGGTCAACCAGATCGCACAGCAGGTCAAGCTGAACCAAGAGCTAAAGCATCAGGTCTCAGAGCGTGAGGTCACAGTGCTCTTTGCAGACATCTGCGGATTCACGCCTTTAAGCGAAAAAATGAGACCAGAGGAACTTGCTTCTCTTCTTAACGATTATTTCAATCAAATGAGCGAGGTTATATTCAAAAATAAAGGCACAGTGGATAAATTCATTGGAGACGCCATTATGGCAATTTTTGGAGCGCCTATTTCCTATGGAAACGACGCGGAGCTTGCGGTCTTTACAGCAATAGAGATGCTAAAGAAAATGGAAGAGTTTAGAGCGAGCGTTTCAGAATCAAAACGGTTCCATATCCGGATCGGCATCAACACCGGGATCGTGGTCGCAGGATATATGGGGTCATCCCTGCGTATTGAATATACAGTGCTAGGAGACCCGGTCAATGTCGCATCCCGCCTCCAAGACCTCGCGCTCCCAAATTCCATCTACATCGGAGAATCTACCTACAACCGTGTCAAAGGATTATTCCACATCAAAGACCTGGGGCTTTTGTCCGTCAAAGGCAAAACCCAGAAAATACACACATACCGAGTCCTGGGTTTTCAAGACCAGTCCAAGGCTCCTTTTGCCAATCACATGGAACCGCCTGAACTGGAAAATTAGAGCCAGAGCTTCAGGCGTGTTGCTCAAATCATTTCCCAAAGTAATTTCCTCTCCATTTAAGAGACTGTGTCATAATTCAACGGGCATGGATTTAAGAAGAATAATAAATTTTTTGGGGTCTCAAAATCAAGAAGATGTGCTAGAATGGTAGAGCAAAGGATGCTGAGATGCTATATCGGTATGGGAATCGGAAGCAGATAGAGTTGTCGCGAGCGAGCATAGATGACAATGTTCCGGAGGATGACCATAGCTGAGTTTCGTGGGAGGCATAAATCCGCGCTGAGGAAAGTTTTGAAGCAGTGAGCTCGTTTGTGCCTGGAGTTGGATTTGGTTGATGGGAATATTCTATCTCTTGACAGATGAGATGGAAAAGTTTATCTTTAATAGTATAAGCGGGAGTAATTCAGTGGTAGAATGCCAGCTTCCCAAGCTGGACGGCGCGGGTTCGAACCCCGTCTCCCGCTCTCTCTTTTCTCGGAATTTCTTAAATCAAACGCCTCTGATTTTGGAGTTCGGTTTTTGAGATGAGTTATAGGCTTTACGGTAACATATCCGGGTTAAGCTCGCAGGAGACCAGATTATTAGAGCGGCTGTATTTTCGTAAAATAGAGCGGAATATGGTCTCCACGCATGCGTTAAACCGCGAGCTTTGCGAGCTCTCGCATAAAATTGGAAGAAAACTCGGTGTAATGGTCAATCGCAAAGGCGAAGTAGAATTTGTAATTGTTGGCGAGGACCAGTTGATTTTAATTCCGGACTTGAAGCTCAAAGCCATTGCCCCTGGGCAGTTCCGGGGATTGCGTCTGATTCGGACTTTTTCCAGAGGAGAACCTATCTCCAGGCAGGACCTCGCAGACCTTGCGCTTCTCAGGCTGGATTTGATCCTGAAGGTTGAGATCACAGAAGAGGGCTATGCTGGCAGGAATTATCTTGCTCATCTAAAGCCTAATAATCTTGAAGGCGCTGGGTTTGAATTTTATGCTCCATTTCCAGCTGGTAAGTTGAATCTGGATTTTGAGGAGTTGATTCGGGGTTTGGAGGATGAATTTGCGCGCGGGCGAGAGGCAGTCAAGGCAAAGGAACAGGAAGGCGTGATCCTTGTCAAGGTTGTTTTGAGCCGGAAAAAGGGTGCGCGCATAGACAGATTTCAAATAGAGCAGGAGATGGCTGAACTTAAAGCTCTTGCTCAAAGCGCTGGGGTGATTGTTCTGGATGAGATGGTTCAACATAGGGAGCAGTATCATTCCAAATATTTGATCGGAAGCGGCAAACTAGAGGAACTCACTGTCCGGGCTATGCAGTTGGGCGCGGATACCTTGATCTATGATCACGAGTTGACTCCTGCGCAGGTTAGCGCGATTGAGGACTACACGGGTCTGAAGGTAGTTGAGCGGAGCCAGTTGATCCTGGATATTTTTGCCCAGCGCGCTCAGAGCCGGGAGGGTAAAATTCAGGTTGAGCTGGCTCAGTATCGGTATATGTTGCCTAGGCTAGTTGGCAAGGGCATTGAAATGAGCCGTCTGGTTGGCGGGATCGGCACGCGTGGACCCGGTGAGACCAAACTGGAGGTTGACCGGAGACGGATCAAGAACCGAATCGCCAATCTGGAGCGCGAGCTGGAGAATGTTCGTAAAAGCAGATTTCAACGAAGGCAATTGCGCCAGCGCCGTGATGTGCCTATCGTAAGTATCATTGGTTATACCAATGCAGGAAAAAGCACGCTTCTAAATGCGCTGACCAATAGCAATGTTCGTGCGGAAAATAGGTTGTTTGCCACACTGGACCCGTCCAGCAGGCGAATTCGTTTCCCGCGAGAGCGTGAGCTGATTATCACAGATACAGTCGGATTTATTCGCAATCTTCCCAAAGAGCTTTTCCAGACCTTTCGCGCAACGCTTGAGGAGTTAGAGGACGCGGATTTGCTTTTGCATATTGCAGACGCAAGCAGTCCTGAACTGGAGTTTCAGATTCAAACCGTGGAAAAGATACTTGAGGAATTAGAGCTTTCTGGCAAAGCCCAGCTTCTGGCGCTTAATAAGATAGACCTTTTGGACCAGGCGAGTCGGAACTTGTTGCAAAAGCGCTTTCCAGAGGCAGTATTGTTCTCGGCGCTGGATCAAAATACTTTTCTACCCTTGCTATTGGCTATTGAGGAAAAGCTGTGGTTCAGCAGAACAGAAGAAAGGGAATCATGGCAGGCGCTCGGCTATTCAGGAAGGGCTTGAGCCGCGTTCATAATATCATCATAATCAAATTCAACATTAGAAAAATTGATCCTTCTCCACCGAACCTCGTTTTTGAACCGGAGGAAAAGCTCTACATTATGCCGAGGGATTTTAGTGATGTCTAATTTCTCCGGAAAGTATTGAACATTTCCCGGCTCTTCCTTATACAAGCCGAGAAGCTGGCAAAGCCGTTCCCTAGCTTGTATAAGCGAATCCTTTTCCTCAGGTCTAACCTTGCCACTCTTTAACTTCTGATTAACTGCAAAAAGCGATGCCTCCCAGAGGCGCTTGCTTACCCAATCAAATTCCGGCTCAGTCATTTTAGCCTCTGCCAGTCCCTCTGCCTTACAAAGCGTATAAACAATGCCAGCTTGAGAATACAAAGCAATGGCTCTGCCAAATCCTTCCGGAATTTGCGATATATAGTCTTTTTTATAGCTCCGTATCTTCTCCCAGCAATGCTCCACAACCTGATAATGCCGATGAATCTGGTCCTCTGTTAAATGATTATTCTCCGCTGGCTCAAACCGCTCAAGCATATTTAACTTTTTCTGAATCTCTCTATAAATCCGCTCAGAATCGGTTATCTCTTCTTCAATCGCAACCGCCTTCTCACCATACTTCTTGCCAAGCTCTATCTTCTCCAACTCGCTCATCCCGGACCGAACCGGATAATGTAAAATCAGGTTAAACAGCAAGACCATTCCCATCAAGGAAATAAAAGAAAAGCCGAAAAACCTTAATTTCTCAGTCCTGCTCAGCATGTTCTATATATTATGTCTACTAACAGCTTTTGCAAGTTCCAGAAAAACGCGCTTTGGGGAAAAAGATTTTTTCTTTACAATAGTAGGCAATGGCAGAGCAAAAACCGAGTTCAGGAAATAAATTCAGAATTTATATCCTTGCAACAGGACTGATCCTGGCACATCTGATTGTTTCCTATACAGCTAGTCAGAGAATTTCCGCAGTGGTTGATGAGCCTTATCATATCTCCAGAGGGGCAGGTCTGGTTTTTTTCCACGACTTCACATTTGCAGTATCTCATCCACCTCTAATCAACTTCCTCAATGCCCTGCCCCTTCTGAGCATTTCGGACCTGAAACTGCCTGACTCAACCCTGGTCTTCAAGTCCAGAACTATGGACCCATCAGACCGGCGCAAAGCCTTTGCGCAAATTCTGCTTCAAGAGCTTAATACAGACACCAGAAAAATCATTAACCGAGCAAGAATACCAACAATGTTCCTTTCCGCAATTTTCGCCTGGCTCGTGTTCATCTGGGCAAAGCAACTCTTCGGAGAAAAAGCAGGTCTTGTCGCACTTTTCCTGTATTGCATTGACCCGAATATAATGGCTCATTCTAATCTTGCCACAAATGACCTTGGCGCTTCTTTATTCATCCTACTCAGCATCTACTTGTTCCTGAATCTGCTCAAGCATCCAAACGCCTTAAACCTCGCTCTTGCATCCCTGTTTCTTGGTCTTGCTCAACTAACCAAATTTACAGCCATACTGCTTTATCCACTTTTCATAATCCTCTGGCTACTCAATCTGCTGATTAATAAAAAGCAAGGCAAAAGTTTTTCCTGCCTGACCATCCATCCGCCTCAACTATATATCAGCATCTACTCCCTCGCTATCATTTTCGCGCTTTCCCTCGTAATCATCTGGGCTGGATACGGATTTCAGCAAAACCTCAAATGGAACTTCCTATATCTATATCGCTCCCCCATCTGCGAGCTTCCACAGCTAACCGCCCAGCTCAAATGCAGGCTCGTGACAATCCTTGCAACAATTCCCATACCTCCTAGAACCTTTTACTACGGACTTGCCAGAACACTGCTACTTACAGAACAGCACGAAAATCTCCTCTTCTTCCTCGGTAAAACCAGTCAGACCGGATGGTGGTATTACTATCCTGTCCTTTTCCTGATCAAAACACCCATCCCTGTGCTCATACTCTTCTCTCTCGCTCTGCTTAACTGGAAGAAGTTTCAAACTCAAAACACACTCCACAAAACCTTCATCATCACTCCTATAATCTGGTTCTTCCTCTGCTTCCTGATTTTCAACCGCAAGGAAATAGGAATCCGCCACATCATCCTCGTCTATCCCCTGAGCTTTATCCTGATTTCCGGGTTTATCACGAGCTTTTTCAATTCCTTTCGGAAAAAACTTTTTATCTATCTTCTATTCCTCTGGCTCGCTATCAGCTCCCTTCTCAGCTTTCCAGATTATTTAACATATTTCAACGAAGCAGTGCTTAGAAGTAGGGGAGGATTGAAAATTTCCGTCCTGGGAGAGGACTGGGGACAAGGCATAATGGCGCTGGCTCAATACCAGAAGAAATATAAACTCTATCCGCTCTACTATCAACCCTATGGCATATTTAATCCAGAATCCTACGGACTAATTTCCGAAGAACTCAATTGCGAGCCAGCTAAACCAGGATTTTACGCAATTCATCTCGCGCAAATGGTCAGACCATTAAAAAACCCGGAACTGAACTCCTGTCTTAAAATGCTCAAGCCTTTGAACCCGGATTACAAAGTCAATGGAACAATAATGGTCTGGAAAATCACTCCCCCAAAATAGCACAAGCCAGTTTGAATTTTGTCCCCTAATTGCCGCGCCTTGAACGCAGAGGTCGCTAGATAAAGCGCCCAGTGCGGGTTTAAAATTCCCCATTTGCGGAGTTCATTTTCTGCCGCTAACATTCCTGTCAAACCCTGGGATCAATGGCTGGTATTCCTTCATCTCACTCCGGACCGCGCCTGCTAAAAGCCACAGGCTCACAAGATTCGGCAGAGCCATTAATCCGTTCAGGATGTCGCAAAGGTTCCAGACAAGGTCTATCTTGATGCTTGCGCCCACTAAAAGGAAAAAGCAGAATACATACCGGTATGGAGTCACAGACTTGAGCCCGAAAAGATAGCTGAAGGAACGGTCTCCGTAATATGACCAGGATATAGCAGTGGAATATGCAAACAGGATTACGCCGATACTCACGATCAATTTTCCAAGAAATGCAGTGTTGATTATTCCAGAGAAGGGCGCTAGTCCTTGAGAAAAAGCAACTGCGGAAAGCTCTGCTCCTCCACTCTCTTTTGGACCGGTCCAGGCGCCGGCAACTATAATCACCAGACCGGTCAGAGAGCACACAACAAGGGTATCTATAAACGGCTCCAATAATGCAACATATCCCTCCCGGATGGGATAATTGGTCTTGGCAGTTGCATGAGCAATGGGCGCAGAGCCCATTCCGCTTTCATTGGAAAATATACCTCTCGCCACACCCATTCGCATCGCGTAAATAAAGGATGCTCCCATAAATCCTCCAGTTGCGGCAGTGCCTGTGAACGCATCGTGGAAAATCTGCAAGATAGCTGAAGGAATTTTGTCAAGATTCGCAAAGAGAATCACAAGCGCGGCAATAACATAAAAAGCGCACATAAAAGGCACAAGTCTGCCAGTGACCTCGCCTATCCTCCTGATCCCGCCGATTATCACAAGCCCGGTCATAAGCGCAATGACCAGTCCTGCGCATACTTTCACCAGGTCAAAGTCCCCAGCTGGAATAGTTTTTCCAACCAGATGAGAAAAACTGCGCGCCATCTCGCCTGCCTGCGCCATACAGCCAACGCCAAACGCGGCAACGGATGCAAAACTCGCAAACGCAATCGCAAGCCATTTCCATCTCCTGCCCAGACCATTCTCTATGTAATACATTGGTCCGCCAGACACGGTTCCATCCGGATTTTGTTTTCGGAACTTTACTGCGAGCGTGCAACAGGTGAATTTGGTTGCCATACCTAAAATCGCAGTCATCCACATCCAGAACAATGCGCCAGGCCCGCCTTTTTGAATAGCAATGGCAACCCCTGCGATGTTTCCTATGCCCACAGTCGCGCTGAGCGCAGTTGAGAGCGCCTGAAAATGCTTCAAGTCGCCAGGGTCATCTGGCTGGTCATACACGCCTGCGGTCAGCTTAACCCCGTGCCAGAAGCCCCGGACCTGAATCAGACGCATCCTGAGCGTGAGATAAATTCCAGTGCCTAAAAGAAGCAAAACCAGAACATAGCTCCATAAAAAATCGTCAATCCTGCATAATACCTGATTAAAAACTTCCATCCTGGTCTTTCGCGCCTTTGAAATTACCACATCTGAACCACCATCTCAAGCAGACTGGTTATATAAAAACATAATCAGATGCCTGCCTAATTCCAGTTTCGCTATTCTCTTCTTCTCTCTTTAGTGAGCTTAAAGAGTTTTATCCATAACTAAAGCGTCAGTGCTATCTGGGTAATAGCATTTTGCTACTCCCCGCAATTTGTAGTCAAATTTAAGATAAAGAGCTATCGCAGGGTTATTATTGACTGCGGTTTCCAGAAAGATGCGCTTGAATCCACGCTGTTTGAGAAAATTATGCGCAAACACCAGGAGACGCTGGCCCAGCTTCTTGCGCCTATGTTCCGGGCAGATGTCCAGAGTGATGATTTGAGCGAGTTCATTGTCCCGCGCGCAAATAATGATGAAACCAAGCAATTTATTATTTTGTTTGATTCCAAAAGATGCGCAATCCGGAGAGGTCAGGAAATATGCGAAGAGGTTTTTTGGAAAAGCTATTTCTGGAGAGAAACATATCTGGTCTAGCTCAAAGACCTGCTTAAGATCAGAGAGGTCAAGTGGTATGATTTGCGGGTCAATCTCTGCCGAGTTTTTTCCGGACATCTGCGGAATCAATCGTGATTTTTTTGCCCTTGAGTGAAGGAGCCTCAAACATCAATTCCTGCATCACTTCTTCAAAAATAGTCCTTAGCCCACGCGCTCCCAGTTTTCTGCGCTTAGCCTCTGCCACGAGCTCTCTCAGGGCTGATTCAGTGAATTCCAGATGTATCTCATCCATTGCCATAAGTTGCTTATATTCCCGGAGAATACTGTCCGGCGGGTCAGTGATGATCCTCATCATCTCCTCGTCTGTTAGTTCATCCATCTCCACCACGATGGGAATTCTTGCGAGGAATTCTGCAAGCATTCCATAGCGCAATAAATCTTCAGTGGTAATCCTCTCTTCAATCGGCTTTGCCGTGCTCGCCTTTGGTTCGCGCTTGAAGCCAGGTTCTCTAGATCGTCCTCCCCTGTAGATGTCCGTGAAGGTCCCAGCGCATATAAACAGGATGTTAGATGTATCCATCTGCACAAAGTCGTGCTTGTTCCAGTGTTGCGTGATATTGTATGGCACAAAAATTTTAGAGCCTTCAAGGAGCTTTAGCAGAGCCTGCTGAACACCTTCTCCGCGAATGTCCCTTCCTGAAGCGCCATCCTTCATATAGGCTCCCCGACGCGCAATTTTATCAATCTCATCCACAAAAACAATGCCTCTCTCTGCGCGCTCAACATCCATATCCGCTGAATACAGAAGCTCCCCAATCATCACCTCCACATCCTTGCCATAATATCCAGCTTCTGTGTATTCAGTCGCATCAACTACAACAAACGGGACATCCAGAGCCTGCGCTAGATTTCTTGCCAGATGCGTCTTACCGCATCCAGTAGGACCTATCAGAAGAAGATTGGACTTCTTTAGAAAGGGCAATTGATAGCCTTGACGGCAATGCCCCTGGTTAAAGGTGATCCTCTTGAAATGGTTATACGCGGCAATCGCTACTGAGCGCTTTGCTCTTTCCTGACCAATCACATACTGATTAAGATAGTTGTAAATCTCCTTGGGAGTAGGAAAATCTCTGGTCTGCTCTATGGTTTTCATCTATTTTTTAAATCCTGAATTTACCATTTCTCTGGAGCAATTTCCCGTCCAGATATATCTCTCCGCCACTTCTCAAATCCTTTATCATATCCCAGTGCACTGCGCTCTGGTTCTTCCCTCCTGTCTCCGGATAAGACCTCCCAATAGCAAGATGAACCGTTCCTCCTATCTTCTCGTCAAACAAAATGTCCTTGGTAAACCGGTTTATTTGATAATTCAACCCGATTCCGAGTTCCCCGATCCTTTTTGCCCCAGCATCGCTCTTGAGCATAGACTCTAAAAATGCCTGGTTCTTCTCAGCGCTAGCTCTGACCACAACGCCGTCCTTGAACCATAGCCTGACCCCGACCACCTCTCTACCTCCATAGATTGCCGGGAACTCATAATAGATTTTCCCATTAGCGGAATTTTCAACAGGTCCTGTGAAAATCTCCCCATCCGGCATATTAAACTCCCCTCCGCCAATGATGAATTTCCGTCCCTTAATCCTGAGCTTTAAGTCCGTGTCCTTGCCCCGAATCCATAGCGTATCCCCTTTTTCCAGAATACGCGCAATCCTCGCCATCTCTTGCTTCTTCTTCTCCCAGTCCAGAAGGCACGCACCATAAACAAAGTCCTCATACTCCTCATTGCTCATCTCAGCTTCCTGCGCAAAAGCTGGACAAGGATAGTTAACAATCACCCAGCGAACCTTGCTCGTAATCCATTCATTGATGGGCTTTAATGTCCGATACCGCTTGACCATCCGGTTTGGGTCAACTCCGCTCATTGCCTTGAGATTAAGCGGAGACGCAATAGCAATCATCGCCTGTATATGCTTTGCCTCGTATAGAGATATTTGAGGAAAATGAGTAAGCTGTTTTTCGCTAGCATAATGATAAAAAATCTCATTAAGCTCATCAAAGCTAATGGACAATCTCGGATGCGCGCCTGCTTTGATAACCTCTTTATAAACTGCCATCACTAACGGCTTTGCAAGGTCATTGCCGCGGATCAGAACCGTTTCCTCCGACTTTGCCTTTACTGAATAATGAACTAAAATCTCTGCCAGTTTTTGAACTCGTTTATCCATAATTCAAATCTTACTCTGTTTAAGCAGATTATCAATAAGTCTGCACTTTTTTACAAAGAACCTTTGTCTTTCCACGCGAACTTCAGCGCTTCAACCTTAACTGCGCCATTGCCAGCACTGCTCGCTCCGGTGTCGGGAAACACGGAAGACCCATATCCTGAACCAGTGCTACTGCAGAGTCCTCGCGACCAGCAAAACTGCTTGTGACAATGGGCTTGCCTGTTAAGCCTGGAAGCTCTGCCAGCTTCTTAAAAATAGCTTCCATCCATTTCTTCATTTCTTCAAACGGAAATTTGATCGTGTTATCCTGATTATGGCTCAACTGGTCATACCAGGAGCCTCCGCCAACTCCGTGTATGACCATGCCATCAACCTCTCCGGATTCTAAGATCAAAAGCGGGATTTTATAATAGGGAACCTCCAAATCAACCGAATAAGTCATATCCACCGGGTTTTTAGCCGAGCCTGTTGGCGGAAGCATCTTCCGAATTTTTTCCTGAAGAGATAGAGAAAATTCCGGCACCTCTAACCCAGCTCTCTCTAAACCATCTGCCAGGCTCGTTGCTGGACCGCCTGCATTGGTGCAAACAGCAATGCGCTTGCCCTTGAGCCCTGGCTGATGCGCAAGTGTGAACGCCCATTCATAAAGAGACTGCATATCTGGCGCCCGGATGATTCCAGCCTGCTTAAACACGCCGTCATAAATCTCATCCTTTCCAGCCATTGCCCCTGTATGGCTTCCGCCCGACCTGGCGCCCGCAAGCGTGCCTCCAACATAAACCGCAACAATCGGCTTCTTTTTGCTCGCGCTTTTCGCCACAGAAAGAAATTCTCCTGGCCTCCGGATGCCTTCTATGTAAAGAGCAATACTCTTTACTGTCTCGTCCTCTGCAAAATAGTCAATCGCATCCACAATGTCTATGCTCGCCTCATTGCCCAGACTCACTGCCTTCGCGTATCCGATCCCGAATTTCTCCAGATAAACCAGAGACTGGGTCACATAAGTCCCACTATGAGATGCAAGACCAATCGCACCGGGACGCATCCGATAGGGATACATTGTGACATTGAGCGGATAGTAAGGATTGATTACGCCAATGCAGTTAGGACCAGTAAACCGTATGCCATATTTTTTCGCTACCTTAACCAGCTCCTGCTCCCGTTTCCTTCCTTCTTCCCCGACCTCCTTGAATCCGCCAGAGATTACTATGGCGCGCTTCACACCTGCTTTTCCAAGTTCTTCAAAAACCTTAATCACAGCCTCTGCGTTGATTGTGAGCAAAGCCAGGTCTGGAACCTCTGGCAGGTCCAGAACACTCCTGTATGCCTTAAGCCCTTGGATACTTTCCAGTTTCGGATGAATAGGATATATCCTTCCCGGATACCCAATGCCTTTTAGATTCAAAAGCTGATATGTGCCCATAGTGGTCAGCTTCTCGCTCGCGCCATACACAACAATACTCCTAGGATGAAAAATATCTCCCAGCGGATTATTACTTTTCCCTTTCATAATTCTCCTTCAGAAACATCTTTGCGCTTAAATATATTTTAAGACCGACTTTTTTCCAAATTCCTTTATCTCAGGCATAAGCTCCAGAGCCAGCTTCTGGCAAACTTTAAGAATTTTTCTCTCCCTGTCCTTTGTCTTTAAATATGGAATCCGGCTTAGCACCCTGACCCTGCCAAATTTCTCAATCAACTCTGCATTCAGGAGTTTTGCAGGAACCCTTCCGGGCTTTGTCTGATTGAGAATAACGCCCAGAATCTGAAGCCCGCGAGACCGAGCAGATTCTATTGTGAGCAAAACCTGATTTATCACCCCCAGCCTGTCTTCTGCTACAATTAGAACCGGAAGATTCATAGGCTTGAGCAAATCCGCAAAAAGAAAATTGTCATTTACCGGAACGAGTAAGCCACCAGCGGTTTCCACTAACATCAATTCAAATTCTCCTGCAAGCTCGTCAAACACCTGAAAAATCTTCTCAAAGAGAATCTCTTTGCCTTCTGCTCTTGCCGCAGATAGAGGCGCGGATGGAAGTGAAAATCTATAAGGCGCAACCTCATCCATTTTTAATCCTGCACCACTCGCCTGAATCAGCCTCTGCGCATCCTCTCCAATCAGCATCCCTCTATGTTTCTTACACCCGGTTTCAACTGGTTTGAACACGCCAACTTTGATTCCCTGCTCCTTAAACGCCCTTGCTAATCCGCATCCGAGCTCGGTCTTTCCAACACCTGTGTCAGTGCCAGTTATTGCTAATCCATAATAGATCATTTTTTATTATTCATCTGTACGGGCAGAGCCGTGTCTCTGCCCTTGGATACATCTTTAATGCTTTCAAAAGTTATCTCCATCAGCTCATCAAGCTCGCTCTCCGAGATAATCAATGGCGGCATCAAAACAACGACATTTCCGAGTGGACGCAAAATCGCTCCTCGCTTCCGAGCCGCTCTTGCCACCTGAAACCCGATCATCTCCTCTGCAGGAAATTCCTCCAGAGTTGTTTTGTCCTTCATCAGCTCTATTCCAGCAAGCAGTCCAAGATGCGAAAAGCGAAAAACCGTCTCAAGTTGATTGAATTTCGGAACCCATTTTTCAATCTGTTTTGCACGAGCCTGGACATTGTCCAATCGCTTTTCATCCTTCATCAACTTTAGACCCGCAATCGCAACCGCACAGGCAAGCGGATTCGCGGTGTAAGTATGTCCGTGGAAAAAAGTTTTATCTGAATGATGCTTACCCAGAAACGCGGAGAAGATTTCCTCTGTCGTAAGCGTCGCGGCAATAGGAAGGTATCCTGCTCCAAGCGCTTTTCCTAAAACCAGAATGTCAGGCTGGACAAAGCCCAGTTCAGACGCAAACATTTTTCCCAGCCTTCCCAATCCCACTGCAACCTCATCTGCAATAAAAAGAATCCCGTATTCCCTGCAAAGCGTTTCAAGAGCCTTGAGATAGCCCTTTGGCTGAATAATCATCCCTCCAGCGCATTGAACCATCGGCTCTATAAAAATCCCAGCAATCTCCAAATTATGCTTATCAACTATCTCTTTCAGTTTTGCAAAGCATTCCCACTCCTGGTCCTTACAGGACTTCTCTTCCGGACACCTGTGACAAACCGGCGTTGGCGCGCGCAAAACCTCAAACATCAATGGCTTATAAATCTGGTTAAAAATTGAAACCGCACTTAAACTCATCGCGCCAACCGTGTCTCCATGATAGGCATTTTCAAAACAGATAAATTTATTCCGCTGTTTCTCGCCCTTTTGTTGCCAGTACTGGAAAGCTATCTTGAGCGCAATCTCCACAGCGCTCGCTCCATTCTCAGAATAAAAAACCCTGCTAAGTCTCTCTGGAGCTATCCTGATTAATTCTTCCGCTAACTCTATTCCGGGTCGGTGAGAAAGCCCGAGAAAGGTTGAATGAGCGATTCTGGAAAGCTGAACCATAATTGCCTGATTCAATACCGGATGATTATGCCCGTGAGCAGATACCCAGAGTGAACTCACTCCATCAATATATTTGTTCCCATCCAGAGCATAAAGATAAACCCCTTCTCCACGCTCAATAACCGGAAACTCCTCTCTCTCCCACAAGTTATGTTGCGTGAACGGATGCCATAAAACCCTCCTATCCCGTTTTCTCCATTCATCCCCCAAACTCATTTTACCTTTGCCCTTTCTCGTTTCCGTAATCGCATTCTCAATAAAAATTTAATATATGCCGGAAAGCAAATCCGAGCAAGCAAAAATAAGGTATTTTAGCTAGGCGAATTATGAAAGGCTCTTAAAATTTCTATTGGCTTTCCCAAAATTCCGCCAAGGCATTTGCCAATGATGAGATTTGTTTGGGAGTGTGAGCCGCGCTTAAGGTGATTCGGAGGCGGGAGGAATTTTGAGGCACACTCGGGGGCCTGATTGCCTGGACAAAGATGCCTTTTTGGAAAAGTTCTTGGCTGGCGCGGAGCGTGATTTCATTACCCCCGAGGATGACAGGGATGATCGGCGTCGGGTCAGGTCCGGGTTTGATCCCGATTTTTTCCAGGCGCGCGCGGGCAAAGGCGATATTGCTTCTGAGCTTTTCAATTCTCTCCGGCTCTTCTTCAATGACCTCCAGAGCCTGGAGCGCCGAGGCAATTGAAGCTGGGTTCAAGCCAGTGGAGAAAATGAAACTGCGCGCAGTGTTAATCAAGTAATCGCGCATCCTTTTTGAGCAACAAATAAATCCGCCCTGACTCCCGAGCGCCTTGCTTAAAGTTCCCATAAGAATCAAGTTCTTCGGAGGGGTTGCTATCCCAAAATACTCAAGGCATCCTTTACCGCGCTTTCCCAAAACGCCAGTGGAATGCGCCTCATCCAGATAAACCATTGCGCCAAATTTTTCCGCCACCTCCAGAATCTCCTGCGCCAGCGTGATGTCTCCGTCCATTGAATAGATGCCTTCAATCACGATCAGCTTTCTTCGCCGGGACCTCACATTTTTCAGCTTTCTCTCCAGAGCGTTTATGTCCGAATGCGGAAAAATAATGACCCTTGCCCTGGAAAGCCTGCACGCATCAATCAGGCTCGCGTGATTAAGCTCGTCAGAGAAGACCAAATCATCTCTGCCGACCAGTGCCCTAATCGCTCCCAGATTGGCGAGGTAGCCGGTTGGAAAGACAAGGCAAGCCTCGGTCTTTTTAAATTTAGCCAGCTTCTCTTCCAACTCAAGATGAAGCGAGAAATTCCCGGAAACCAGCCTGCTCGCACAAGCGCTTGCGCCCCATTTGCTCAAAGCCTTTTGCCCCGCGGAAATCACTCTCGGGTCGTTCGCGAGTCCAAGATAGTCATTACTGCAGAAATTACTAAGCCATCTATCGCGGATTTTTATTCTCGCCCCGGATTTTTTCTCTATCTCCGGGAGCGAGCGTAAAAGTGACTGGCGCTTGATTTGCTGAAGTTCTTTCTTAATCCATTCCATCGGATCTTATGTTCCACCTAACGCTCTAAGCCCAAGCCCGAGGTCCTGAAGCATTTTCAAATCCTGCTCCGGGCTTCTGCCTTTTCTCGTCAGGTAGTCGCCAATAATGAACCCTGTAGCGCCACACGCGAAAATCCAGGACTGAAAATCCCCCAGGATTTCCTCACGACCGCCACAGATGATTATGTCGCTCTCCGGAAGCGCAAGCCGGAATATCATTATAAGCTTGAGCGCATCCAGAGGACTAAGCCTTGCCTGATTTTCCAGAGGTGTGCCCGGAATCGGGATCAAAAAATTTAGCGGAACAGAATCAGGCTTCAAACTGCTTAATTGCATTGCCAGTTCCGCTCTATCTGACCAAGCCTCGCCCAGACCGAAAATTCCACCACAACATAGCTTAAGCCCAAGCTCCTTTGCAGACTTCGCTGTCTCATAAGACTCCTTCCAGCTGTGCGTGGTGCAGATTTGAGGAAAGAATTTTTCAGAGCTTTCAAGATTATGATGATACCTCACAAGACCAGATTGTTTCAGCCTAACCAAATTTTCCCGACTTAAAATCCCTAAAGAAGCGCACGGCTCAAGACCCAGAGAACTAATCTCTTTAACCGCCTCACAAATCCTTTCCAGCTCCGAATCATTCTTAATCTCCTTACCACTGGTCACAATGGAAAATTCCCTGGCGCCATTCTTCTTTGCCCTGACCGCCGCATCAATAATCTCTTCCTTTGACAAAAGCCCATAACTCTCAACACCGGTTCTCCAGAATCCGCTCTGAGCGCAGAATTTACAATCCTCGCCGCATCTCCCGGATTTAGCGTTGAGAATACCACACAACCTGACCTCATTCCCAAACTTTTCCTCCCGAAGGCGATTAGTGATGGGAAGCAATTGCATCAACTCGCTCCATCCTAACCCCGAGATCTCCTCTGCCTCAAACTCGCTGATGCCTATTCCAGCCATCAGGGAGCTGACTATCGCGTCAATCAGGAAGTTAAGCTCCAGTTCCATTCAATCCTCCAGCATCATTTTAATTTGAGGCTCTTGCCTGTCAAGATATGTCCTTTTTCCGGCTTCCTCGGATCGGACTGGACTTTTCCAAAGGATGATTATGATATTCTTAGATTTTGGTTATAATAATCTGCAAATTGTGGAATTCCACGCGGCAAGACCGGGGAATTTCAGAGACAATTTAGCCGGGCACAAAAAGCCGGAAAAATTGTCCAAAAAAAGCAGAATTAAAAAGGAGGACAAGAAAATGAAGAGCAAAAAATTAGGATGGATGATTTCAGGGCTGATGATTCTGGCGCTGGTTATTAGCGTGGGATGCAAAAAGCCCAAGGAACAGCCCGCTCCGGAGCCGACAGAGGAGACGCAAGCGCAACCGGCCAAGGCGCCTGCGGAACAGCCCGCAACTGCGCCAGCGCCTGAGACCGCGCCTGCGGTAAGCACTGCGCCGATGAAGATCGGTGACCCAGCAAGGTTCATTTTCTACAAAGCTGACCAACCCACTGCAGGAAAGGAATACCGAACGCTGGATATGAAGGTTGGGGAGGAAATCACTATTTCAGTACAGGCATTGGACAGCAACGGCATAGACACCTCCGCCTGTCCGGTAAAATGGGAAGCTGATAGCGCGCTTCTGAAAATCACATCCATAGAGGGCAATTGTAAGGCGAGCAAGGTTAAAGCCCTGAAATCCTCCGGAGCCGTGACCCTGAGCGTGGTCTATAAAGGCGCCAAAGGAAATGACATCAAGGCTGACCTGAAAGGCTCCATTAAATAAATAATCAGCTGATATAATCTCCTGGCGGGGCTGGACAAGCATCCAGCCCCGTTTGTCATCCTCATATTCGCTTAAAAATTTTTGAGCGCGCCTCCTGGAAAGATACGCCTAAAACCTATTTCAGCTTCCTCTCAGCGCGCCTCAGCATCGCATCCTCAGGCGCTATCTTCAGTCCCTCGTCCAGATACTTCCTGCCCAATTCCTTCAAACCCATATTCACGCCAGTCTCAATCGCCAGGTTATAATAAACCCGCGTCCAGAATCCCGGACCCAGACTCGCTTCATAAGAACTAACAATATCATCATACATAAGCTCCCAGTTCTCTGGCAGTATGAGCCATTGATCCCTGTTGAGCCTTTGCAAAATCTGCTTTGCGATCAATGCCTGCGCTTTAATTTTTGGATGACAATGGTCATAAAACAGATTGTCCCCGGGAATGCCTCCCAAGCTCTGCTCCTCAAAAACCTTCTCAATATCAACCACCCCGGCTTTGCCTCTAACAAGCTCCCGGATGCTCTCATTAAATTCTGGCAACGCCCGAACCTGCCAGGAATCATTTACTAGCGCCTTCACAAAAGCCCCTTTTGCCTCTTCAAACTTCCCCTCCTCATAAAAGCATTGCCCCAATAAATACCATGCTTCTGCATATACCTCATCCGCCTTAATAATCTCCTGCAAAACCGGAATCGCCTCTCCGCAACGCTTCTCCTGTATCAGCATCTTCGCATCATCAAACCGCTTATTCCAGGTCTTCATCTCCGCATCTGTCATTCCTGCTCTGTGAACCGAATGATACGGCGCAAAATCCTTGAGATTGGACGCAGAGGTCAGAAAAAGCAAATCAACCTTTTTCTCATCAGCCAGTCTTACCATTTCCTTAACATTGAACCGAAAATGCTCAATGATTTTCTCCCTTGTCTCAGAATCAGTGCTCATCTTCTCCCACTTTACATCCGTGCCTATTAGTCCCTGCTCTCTTGCCGGTTGAAGCTTGAGAAACATAACCTTGAGCAAACAATACAGCTTTAGCCCGCTCAGCCTCTCCTGAATCCAAATGAATCTAGCAGACCTCCTGTACTCACGCTTCTCCAGAAACTCGTTCTGTCCCATCATAACCACTATCAAATCCGGCTCGTAATTCAATACCTCCTTGAATACCCGCAAAATCCGATAACTCGCAAAACCTTTTGCGCCAAAATTCACTACCTGATACCGATGACCAGGCTCCAGTTCATCCAGACCCAGCTTCAAAAACCACGCATAAGACCCGTGCTCCAAAAATGGAAAACCCAAAGTGCTGGACTCTCCTAGAACAAAAATCCTACGCACACCTATAGCCTTGCTTTTTGGAAATGCTATCGGATTAAAATAATCCCTGAGCCTGGGATTCAATGAAAGCCATTTCTCGCCAGTGTACTCATTTTCAATCAGAACAGGAACGCTCTCCTTAAAAGTCAGATACGGGTCAAACTCGCAAACCGGACGATGAAACTTAAAAATCCATAGACCAAGCTCAAGCAAAAAAATCAGCAAAATCCCCAGACCAATCCCAAATAGATTCTTCTGCCAGTTCCTCATCTCAAACATCCTATCAAATTTTATCCAAATTAACATCACCAATACCACAGAACACGCGTGTAAGGTCCGCAGACGCTCTTGCAAGGGACGCAGGCACTCCTGCAAGGGACGCAGTCCCTTGACTAAGGGTCGTAGACCCTTAACCCACTTTTTAAAAAGCAAGGCTCTGCGTCTCCCATATCCGGTGCAGGTGAAAACCTGCCAAAGACCAATTCTATCATTGCCGGGGGCTGGTAATTAGCAGGTTTGCATTTCTAAAATGCTTCTGCTGTTCCGCTTACTCCACTGTTGAAGCCCAAGACCGGA